>OFGF01001735.1_pt1 | contig 12909 bp, 12 predicted proteins | sample 1521711 | NCBI WGS metagenome assembly OFGF01 (sample SAMEA3504092, study PRJEB24116) | mouse gut metagenome | biome: mouse gut; feature: mouse-associated habitat; material: faeces | place: Denmark | collected 2011 | reverse complement strand
TGCCTGGAAAGGTATGGGAACGGGTATCTCTATCAGAAGTGCGGGTATGTGCTGGAGCAGCTGCAGGAGTATGTGGGGCTTCCGGAGGAGTTCTACCGGGAGTGCAGGGAGCATTGCGCCAGTACGGTGCGGTATATGATCAAGGGGGCGGAGGGGTTGGTTTATCATAAGGGGTGGGGGGTTTATGGGCCTTGCCTGGGAAATAAAAGAAGGTAAGAAGGATTTAGTGGATTATGGGGATAGCATGAAGGGGCAAAGCATCATTCAAGATATTGAAGATGTGCGTATAAATGAGGAAGTTTGCTAGAATGAGCAGCATAAATAAAAATATTAGAATAATGCATGTGGCTCAAGCTGCCGGGGGTGTTGATAGGTATTTGCATTGTTTGGTTAAATATCTGAATCATAATAAATTTGAGAATATCCTTGTCTGTTCTCAAGATTTTAAATCTGTGGATTATAACAATATAGCGGATAAGTTCGAGATTGTTGAGATGCAAAGGAATATTGGGCTTCATGATTTTCAGACTGCTTATATAGTTAGAAAGCTGATTAGAAAATATGGGCCTGATATTGTATATGCGCATTCTAGCAAAGCAGGTGCTATTGTCCGAATTGCGAATATTGGCATAGAAAATGTTTGTATCTATAATCCACATGGATGGCCCTTTAATATGATTGGGTCAAGTAAGAAACAAATTGTATTTAGCTTCATGGAAAAAATAATGGCGCCATTTGCGGATAAAATTATATGTATTTCAGATGCAGAGAAAAATTCGGCACTAAATAGACATATTTGCTCTGAGGAAAAATTACACGTAATATATAGTGGCATAGATATTCAGCAATATGAGAGATCGAACCATAGTAAAAAGAGGCGTTCAGATATTGGAATACCAGAGGATGTCTTAGTTGTCGGGATGGTAGGAAGATTGGTTGCCCAAAAAGCTCCGGATATATTCATCAGGATGGCTAAAGAAATAAAAGAGCAGGTTCAAGATGCTCACTTTTTATTTATTGGCGATGGATATATGCGGAAAGAAATTGAACAATATGCGAAAACACATGGATTTATACAAAGTGTACATATTACGGGTTGGGTAGATAATCCACTTGATTATGTGGAATTAATAGATATTGCTGTTTTGCTAAGTCGATGGGAGGGATTTGGACTGGTTATTCCAGAGTATATGCTTTGCCGGAAACCGATTGTGGCCACAGATGTAGATGCTATCCCTAACTTGATTGATGACCATATAAATGGATTATTGGTTCCGCCGGAGAATCCGCAAGCAGCATGCGAGGCAGTTTTAGGGCTGTATAAAGATACACATCTGGCAGATAGGCTTATTGAGCATGGACTAAAAGATGTATATAAAAAGTATGATGCTAGAAGAGTAGCGACAGAGCATGAAATGCTTTTTCAAAAGCTAGTAGGTAGCTTTCAAGGTGGGAAGCCATAGAAATTAATAGGAGTTAATTAGTGCTGTATAAGAAAATTGGTGTTTCTAATGCTATTAATGTAAAAAGGAATGAATCAATATGAAGATAATATGGCTCATGCCAGAGTGCCCAATTCCGGCCAATACTGGTGGTAGAGTTGTAGAATGGAATAGATTAAAAGAATTGGGGAGAGAAAATGAGATTTATCTTTTTGTAACTGTAGATGATTCAGTCGAATATCAGTATAAAAGTAGATTGCTGTCAGTGTGCAGGGAGGTTCATTTATATTCTAGGAAGAAGTCATTTAGGTTGCTTTTAAAGAGTATAAGATATCCATATCCTGCTGTAAGCAGGTGGAATAAATCTATGTTAGGGGATATTGATGATTGCTTTAAATCTATATCTCCAGATTCTGTGATTGTTGAGTTTCCGCAGATGTTAGGTAATCTTTCCCCTACGGTTCGGGAGAATGCCAAAATAGTTGTTAACCAACATAATATTGAGCATTTAGCTATGCAGAGTATAGGACAACATACAAACAGGCTGCTCAAAAAGTTGACATACAGATTTGTTGCAAGACAATTGGAATGGTATGAAGGAGAGCAGTATAAAAAAACAAATGTTGGGTTATATACATTTGTCTCTGAATCAGATAAGTCTTATTTTGAAAAAAAATATGATAAGTGTAATACATTGCTCTCCCCTATAGGGACAAATGTAATCAATCTAAATGCTGCAGTACATTCAAAGAAAATAGTATTTATAGCTAAGATGTCCTATCAACCGAATGAGACTGGGGCGATTTGGTTTATGAACAATGTGTGGCAGAAAGTGTTGGATAAAATACCTGATGCAGAGCTTTTTATAGTAGGAAAAAATCCATCGGATAAGCTTATTGAGATAAGTAGAAAATATACTGGCATAACTGTTACAGGTACAGTGGAAAGCGTGGAACCGTTTTATGAGGATAGCGCAGCTGTTGTTGTACCTATTCTAAGTGGCGGAGGAGTAAAAGTTAAACTAATAGAGGGATTAGGACATGGAAAAATAGTAATTGCAACAAATAAGGGCATAGAAGGAACAGAATTTAGAAATAGAGTTCATGTTCTAGCGACAGACTCTTCAGAAGAATTTGCAGAATTTTGCATAGCGGCCATTAATGACCCAGGGCAATTTGATTCTATGAGGCTGGAAGCAAATAAGCTTATGAATGAAGCCTACTCCTGGCAAGGCATAATGTCAGTATTTGAAGACCAGTTGAGAAAGATAATTGAAGATGAAGATTAAGAGAACTGAATTATATAAAATATTGTTGTTTTTTTGGTGGTTGCTCCAATATATCAAGACTCTCCGTTAAGTAAATATTTAGGAGCCGCTGGATATTCGCTAATGATGCCAATTTCTTTAATAGCTGTTTCTGCCTATGCTTTACTTAAAACCAAAGTCCCGTTTAATAGACAACTAAATGAGCTTATTAGGCTAGGAATCTGGATGGTGCTTGTGAGCTATGGGGCGATTGTCATCTGGATTATCTTGGGCAAAGAAATAAGTTTGGTTGGAGAGTTTCTGCCATATAAGGCATTGAAGGTTTGTCTGCAATATTTTTCATTTCCAGCATACATAATGCTGGTATTGATTTGCGCCAGAAGGGCAGGATCTGTTTATATAGGCAAATATGCGTTTTGGACATTGCTGATACTGACCATTATTTGCCTTTTAGAGAGAAAGCAGCTGCCATACGCCTTTCAAAAAATGCATTTTGCAGGTACATTTCCATATTATCGTATAAGACTATTAACTTTGGAGTCATCATGGACTGCAGTAATGATATATGTATATAGCGCAATATCGCTTTATTGGTGTTTGGAATACAGAAAGAGGATTGGGACGATAATCTCTGTTATATGTGTGGTTTTTCTGATTACATATACAGGTTCAAAGACTTTAATGCTGTCCATTGCAATAAGTATAGTGATTTATTTAGTTATTGTGATAAGAAAGTTAACTGCTCGGAGATTTGTGTGTATATGTCTAGTCGCCTTGGCTATGTTTATTTTTGCTTATACTATTTTACCTCAGCTAATTGCCTCTCTAAACGCAGATATCTCAAACTATACTTCTGTAGCAACTAGGTTGTATACGAGTGTACTGGGATTGCTTATTGGTATTTTTTTCCCAGTCGGGGTTGGTGGAGCGGTTTATCTTGGTGTATATAAATATGCTTTGGCTGAATTTTTGCCGATATTTCAGAGGTTGCCATTTAAGTTGAATATGACTGAAATCATGAGTCTAGTATCAAAAACAACTGATGAAGCATTGACGGTGAAATCAGGAGTATTTCACCATAATATGTATTGGGGGATTTTAGGAACAATCTATTTAATGAGAAATTTTGCCAGGATGACATCTAATATAGCGAAGAGCAGTATAGGACATAAAGAATTATTGATTACTTCATTTTGGAGCACAGTGATACTTCTGGTGGCAAGTAACTTTTGTTTTGAGTTCTGGTTATTATATGTATTTTTGTTATACGTAGCAGAGGAGAATAGAGTTGCTTAGATTATGCTGGTCGATAAGGAATGGAGGATTTTGCCAGGCATATGAAAAAAATTACAATAATAACAGTATCATATAACGATATAAACAACCTTAAAAAGACAGTTGCATCAATTAGTGGCCAGCTGATAGATGATATTGAATATCTTATCATAGATGGTGGTTCAGAGGACGGTACAAAAAAATATTTACATGAGTTGGATTCCAAAGTAATCTGGATTAGTGAACCTGATACAGGAATCTACAACGCAATGAACAAAGGGATAAGAGCTGCTTCAGGCGAATGGATTTGGTTTGTGAATGCGGGGGATTGTTTAATAAAGGGATCAATTCAATGTGCTTTGACGAATTTGGGTGATTCCGAAGATTGCTTGGTAGGTAAAGTTTTAGAAACTTTCGAGTTTTCGGGAGATTTATATGGTAAAGAGATAGAGATTGACAGGAAGTTAGATAATCTGAGAAAGGGAATGATTTTCAGCCATCAAGGACTAATATGTAAGAAGGATGGACTGGTTAAGGTAAATTTCTTTGATGAAACACTAAAGATAGCAGCTGATTGGGACTTGATTATAAGGATGTGGAAAGAAAAGGTAGAATTCAGATTTATTGATGAGTGTATTTGTACATATGACAAATTTGGAGTTAGCTATAAACCTCATTTGAGAGAGGTGCATCAGATTAGAAAGAAGAATAGTTTATATAAATATATAGACTGCTTTTTGTTTTTTGATGTAATACGTGTTTTGAAAAGAAAGATAGCATATGGGATATGGGGAGACGATTTTAAGCAATTGTACATAAGAAGAAAAAGGTATTTAAAGCTGCACAGAGAAGTATTTCTTTTGTAGAATCCTTATTGAGAAGGGAGGCTCATAGCAATGAATAAGAAAAAAATACTTTATATTCATCATGGTGGATTTAAAGGCGGTGCATCGAGGAGTTTAGCTTTCTTGATAAATGAGCTAGATAAAGAAATATATGACGTATATATTGCATTCTATACAGACTTTGAAACGAGCAAAAAGTTATTTGAGTCTGTTGGGGCTACACCAATTAAATGCTATGTAGGAGCATGGCATGGAAGTACAGTATGTCCGGTTACAGGAGGAATATTTTTATATAACATCAAGCATATAATTCCGACATATTTCGATATTAAGAGAATAGTCAGAAAAATCAATCCGGATTTGATTCATCTTAATAGTACATGCTTGTGTTACGCTGCAAAATCAATTAGAAAGTCTTTTCCGAATATTCCTATTATTTGCCATGTTCGTGAACCGCTTCAGAATGGATTTTGGGGAGATATCCTAAGGAGAAATTGCAATAGATATGTTGATAGATACATAGCAATAGATTCTGTAGATGCAAAATCCATACAAACTGTTAAAAATGTAGATATTATATATAATTTTGTAGACTTTAGTGTGTATAACAATCAAATAGAGTCAGATTGTCTAAAGAAAGAACTTGACTTGAAAAAAGGGGAGAAAATCCTTTTATATCTGGCAAAAATACAGCCGAGTAATGGTGCGCTTGAGGCATTGAAGGCTTTAAGTGATTTATTAGGAAGAAGGGCAGATGTGCATTTTTGTATTGTGGGTGGAGATGCCAGGGACTCTTCAAAGTATTCTAAGGAAGTTAGAGATTTATGCGATAATATACCGAATGCCCATATGATTGAATATAGGACAAATGTTGCAGAAATCATTGCGTCTTCAGATGTTATGATTGTCCCATTTCAGGCCCCTCATTTTGCAAGGAGTATTATAGAAGCTGCAGCTATGGGAGTACCTGCAATTGCCTCGAATGTAGGTGGTATTGATGAACTGATTGTTGATGGGGAGACAGGATATTTGGTCGAAGCAAAGACACAGAACGGTATAGAAAAATACTGCGAAATAATGCTGGATAATTCTATCGAATATGCCAGGATATCGCGAAATGCCATTAAACATGCAAAAGCAAACTTTGATGCTAAAGTGAATGCTAAACGAACTTTTAAAGTGTATGATGAGATTTTTAGAATCAAAGATGGAGACTGAAAAGATAGAGAGGTATGGATTGTAGAACATGAATTTAGTTGTGGCTTATTATCCATTTAGAAGTGAGTTTAACAAGTATACAGAATTATCCCAGTCGATATTAAAAATGAATGGATGTAATATCGTTGATTTTGAAGCCCTAGTAGATGGGAAGATTGAAAAAGCTGATATCATTATACTTAATTGGTATGAATCTGTATATAGCAGAAATCCTTTCAAATTAATCAAGAAATTTCAAGCAAAAATTAATGTATTAAAGAGCCAAAAGGAAAAGGGAGCAAAAATAATATTTACTTTTCATAATAAGAAACCGCATAGTTTAGGGCTGCCATTTTGTTTACCAGTAAATGATTTGATAGGAAAAATAAACATAGCGAGAATGTATAGAATGGCAGATAAAATTATTATATTAAGTAAGGACTCGCGCAAATATTTGTTGTATTACCTACAAAAAAAGGATATCAATAAAAAAGCTTTTTATATTCCTCATCCGAATTATATTGATGCATATAGTCATCCTTTGAAAGAAAATATATATAATTATGATGGTATATTTAAGATATTATTCATAGGTGCTATTAGACCGTATAAGAATATAGAACTGATACTTGAGGCGGCAAAAGTTCTCGATATTCCTTCAATAAGATTTTATATAAAGGGAGCAGCTGACAAAGAATATCAAGATAAAATAATGAGGGACGCAAGGCAGTGCCAAAATGTAGAGTTTGATTTCAAATTCATTGGGGATGCGGAAATTGAAGAAACTATAAGGTATAGTGACATATTGTTGATTCCATATGATGTTAAAAGCAGTATGAACTCTGGAACAGCAATTTTAGCTTTTTCAAATGGCAGATCACTTATTTGTCCTCAGATTTCTACAATTAGGGAAATAGATAAAGACTTAGTATATACATATGATTATAAGTCAAAGAAAGAACATATTGATAGGATAATATTTAATATAAGGCAAGCATATGACGACTGGCTTAATAATAGATCTGAATTTGAGGCAAAAGGAACTAAATTATATGAATATGTAAAAACCACATATTCATTAGATGAGTTGGCAAAAAGATATAAACTCATGTTTGATGAGCTGCTAAAATGAAATTTGCAAAGGAGATTTGGCATGGGGATTGCGTCTGTTGCTATAATGACTTTATTTTATAAGAATTATAATTATGGTGGAATACTGCAAGCCTATGCTCTACAAAAAATTATTGAAAAAAATGGTCATAACTGCACAGTAATAAATTTGAACCGTAATAACAGAGTAGGTGTTGGCGCTATTGTCAAAAACACTTTTTATAAGGGAAGAAGGTTATTGCTCCATTTTGAAGAACACTATGCGTCAAAGATAATCAAAGAAAAAAGAATAGCTTTCGATGAATTTATTACAGATAATGTAAAATCATCTTCAAAAGTATATACACAAAAAACAATCTCTGAAATCGTAGATGATTATGATATTTTTATATGTGGCTCTGACCAAGTATGGAGCCCGGTATCTGGTAGACCTGCAACTTTTTTAAGCTTCGTTCCTGAAAATAGATATAAGATTGCATATGCAGCAAGCATAGGGGCAGATTTTATTTCAGATGAATATAGAAAAAAGATTTCTCCATGGATCAAAAGACTGAACGCAGTATCGGTCAGGGAAGAAAGTGCAAAATTGATAGCTGACTCTATATTGAATGAGCCTGGATGCTCTCTTGTACTTGACCCTACACTGCTGTTGGATTCTGGGGAATGGCATAAGATATCTAAACCAGTAAAAGATTTAATGCCAAACAGATATGATTTGCTTTATTTCCTTGGTGAGTCCGATGATGCGTGGAATGAGGCGTATAGATGTTCTGTTATGGATAATTCAACGACAGTAAATCTTCCGTATAATAAGATGAAATTCTGTAAACGAGATTATGATAACATGGAGATTAACCTCCGGAGAATTGGTCCAGCTGAATTTATCTGGCTGATTGAAAACGCAAAACATATTTATACAGATTCTTTCCATGGGACAGTGTTTTCGATTATTTTTCAAAAAGAATTTTATGTCTATGAAAGAGCAGCGGAGAATGATAATGGAAGTATGAATGGCAGGATTGGAAGTTTATTGAACATGCTTGGAATCAGCCGTGAATTGGTAACATATAAAAAGGTTAGAAAAAATCGTATCGATTACTCAGAAGTGCAAAGAAAACTGGAGAGATATAAAAAATACTCTCTGGAATTTTTGAGGAATGCATTATATGAAGGATAGCAGTAGAATCGCACAGAACTTCATTTGGACAGGTATTTCTGTAATGATAAGTACAACAATCAGCTTTCTGTTGACGCCTTATGTTACTAGCCAGCTTGGCATCGAGGCCAATGGCTTTGTAAGCTTAGCAAATACCTGTATAACATATATTGATATAATTACCATAGCGATTAATGCTTTTGCGGCAAGATTCATAGCGATAGAATATCATAATGAAAGATTTGAAGAGGCGAACAGTTATTATAGTTCAGTGGTGATTGCAAACCTGATTTTGTCCGTTATTTTAGATGCTGTAGGATTTGCAATAATCTCTCGTTTGGAGACAATGCTTAACATATCTGACTATATGATTGGCGATGTTAAGGCATTATTTTTGTTTGTTTTAATTAATTATACTATAGGGATAGTGGGAACTACTTTTACCGTTGTGGCTTTTATTAAGAACAGGATAAGTATCACATATAGGAATACAGGGCTGTCAAAGCTTATATACGTGGCAGTGTTGATTGCATTGATTTACCTTTACCATATACATGTTTATTCTATGGCAATAGCCAGTTGCTTTGCAACATGCTCTCTTATATTCCTGAATTGTTTTTATACAAAGGGCCTCGCACCAGAACTTAAAGTTAGATTTAGAAACTTTTCAATTGATAAAATAAAAAGACTAGTTTCATCCGGGATATGGAACTCGATAAATAATACTTGTTGAATTCTGGATTAGATTTGCTTGTTTGCAATAAATTATTGTCTGAATTGATTACAGGACAAGTTTCGATTGGAAAGCAGATTGCGATAATGATGACAACATTTACAGGTATTGCTGTCAATGCTTTTCAGCCCAAGCAATTAGAATTATATGCAAAAAGAGATATAGGGGGACTTGCTAATTGTCTGAGGATGTCCATGAGGTTTACCGGGACGATTGGAAATATTTTTTTTGCTTGCTTTATTGCTTTAGGATATCCTTTCCTGAATCTGTGGATTCCGGGGCAAAATATCAGTAAAATTTATGCATTAACTGTAATTATAATGATAGGTGATGTTTTGGTTTCAGCGGTCAGGCCTTTGTACTATGTGTTTACTCTCACTGACAGGTTGAAATCAGTTTGCTGGATAACCATTTGTAGTGGAATTATGAATATTGTATCTATGATAGTTTTACTGAAATATACTCATTTAGAAGGATATGCGGTTGTAGGAACAACTATGATTCTAAATCTTGTTGTTCAATTCTGGGCTGCTCCGTATTTTGCAAAAAGATATTTAAAGTTCAAACATAATCCCTTTATGCCGGTCGTAGTTCGCCATATACTGGTTTGCTTTATGGCTACCTTTATATTATATATGATATTTCGGATGATAAGGATAGAGAGTTGGTTTGGATTTATGCTTTCAGGTCTGGTAGCAGTAGTTATTTGTACTGGCATTGTAGTGGTATTAGAATTGGATACAGCAGACAAAAAACAGATTATGGGGGTTATAGAGGAAAGGATTCAGAGGTGATAGGATTTGCGGAAGAAAATCATAGATTTATTAAAAAAAAGCCGCTTAAGGGTATTGATATTTCTTTCCATGCGATTACATAAGAAGCATATAGGTCAAGCAAGAGAATGGGCAGATTTAAAAGATAGATTGGATTTATTTTTAAGGGAACATGGAAATGACAGGTTGTCTTTAGAGGCCTATAGCATACAAAGTGGAGATGAGAAATTTGTTGGAGCTGTTAACTGCTCAGATGAAATGGTCTGCTTTATTCCGAATTCATCTTTTAAAATAATGACAATGCATTATTTGGAAGGAAATCTGGAACAATGGGGTGACATTCCTGGTGGTTCTTTTAAATGGACAGGTGGTGGATGTTACAATAATAGTATTTATGCATTTCCCAGGTCATCTAATTATTTGCTGAAGATAGATGTTTTTCGAAAAGACACGGAAATGATTGACTTACATACAAATTATCGGGATGAACATCATTACGGAGGAGTATTAGTGGATGATGGATGTGTATATCAGCCTCCTCGCGATTGCGATTTCATGCAAGTGATAGATTTGAACAGAAATATAGTTAGACGGATTTATGTGACTCCCAGAATCTTTCGCCTAAAACTCAGATATTGCGGAAGCGTAGCTCATCCCAATGGTTATATTTATTTTATACCAGAAAGACATGAAAGAGTGATAAAATTCAATCCGACTTCTGGCAGGTTCGATTTTATAGGTGACTTTATTGAAGAATGTATGGTTTTTGGTCCAGCTATTGCAGCAGATGGAAACATATATGGATTTTCATTGTACAATGGAATCCTTGAAATCAATACAGTAGCTGATTCTGTTAAAATGATTAAGACAAATATCAAGTTTGGCTGTTACGGAACAAAGTTGGGAATAAATGGGAGACTTTATGGGATTCCAGGTGAATCAGAGTTTATTTGGGAGTATGATATAAAGACAGGACAGATAAAGACTCCGGGAACCAGGTTGCCATCAAAAAAAGCTAAATGTGCTGGTGGAGCAACAAGCCGATATGGAGATATTTTTACGGCCCCTGCATTTGGAAGTGAAATTTATAAAATTGGTTTCCAAAATAGAGAAAAGATTCCAGATGACATCTATAGATGGTTCTTTTCGGACAATTATTGAATTCATATGGAGGAAGCGCATGGGAAAAAGTGAGATGATTAAGAGGGCTGCAAAATTCATATTGAAAGGGGTTCCAGTTATAAATAATACTGTGTATGTAAAAGTTCTTTCCTGTGACAGAAAGGATGCATTTGCCTATAGACATGTCTTGATTACAGGGGGGAGCAGTGGGATAGGTTATGCTATTGCAGAAAAAATCCTTAAGGGGGGAGGTAAAGTCTGTGTAACTGGTCGTGATAGGCTGAAATTAGAGACAGCTCAAAAGCGACTTGGTGAGGGATGCAAAACATTGGTCTTTGACATAGCCGATATTGGAAAGATTCAGCATATGCTCTATCAAGCAATAGAACAGCTTGGAGGAAAATTGGATACGGTTGTTTCTAATGCGGGTATTTTTTACGAAAAATCTTTCTGTGATTATACATCGGAAGACTGGGAGCGGATATGTAACATTAATTTAGCGGGGGGGTACTTTTTGGCTCAGGAAGCGATAAGGTACTTTTTGAATAATGAGATACAGGGAAATATCTTGTTTACTTCCTCGGAACGTGGAATAATGAGCGATACTCATATATATGGTATTGCAAAGGCTGGAGTCAATAGTTTGATTAAGGGATTGGCAAGGCAATGTGCGGGAAAGGGAATCAGGATTAATGGTGTCGCCCCTGGCATGACTGCGTCTGGTATAAACTCGATAGATTCAGATTCAAATCTTTATCACCCGTCTGTGGCTGGAAAAAGAGTAATCAGACCTGAAGAAATTGCTGAGGTAGCTGCTTTTTTGATTAGTAATGCGTCTGCTTGCATTAATGGTGAAATCATTGCTTGCGACAATGCGAATTATATCAGATAGGATGTGTATTATGTTTGGAATGAACAAAAACCTAAAAAAGAAAAATGCAGCAATATACAGGGATGTCGGTTCTCAAATGATTATTGATGGTGCGCTGACGTTGGGTGATAAGCATAGAAATAGGTTCAAGCGTTCTACGATTTTGAGGATGGGGCGGGATTCATGTTTCCGTGTTCTTGGTAACTTCAGATTTTATTATGGGTGTGATATCCAACTGTTTGACAACGGTAAGCTTGAAATTGGATCGGGTTTCTGCAATTCCGATTGTAAGATAAGGTGCAAAAAGCATATAGAAATTGGAAACGATGTAGCCATTGCTCATGATGTGCTTATCATGGATTGTGATGGGCATTCGATTGATGGGAAAACAGATGAGGGTATTCCTATTGCTATTGGCAATAACGTATGGATTGGCAGTAAAAGTATAATACTTAAGGGAGTGAAACTGGGAGATAATGTAATTGTAGCAGCAGGATCTGTTGTAACGAAGAGCTTTGCAGGGAACGTTATGATTGGTGGTAATCCAGCTGGAATAATTAAGGAAGGCTGTAGGTGGGAATGACACATGGTAAATCAAGTACGTAAAAGCGAATGTACCGGATGCTCGGCGTGTTTCAATGGATGTCCGACAAAGGCTATAAAAATGGTTCCAGATTGCATGGGGTTTTGTTATCCGGTTATTGGAGATGAATGTATAGGATGTCATAAGTGTGATATAATCTGTAACGCAAGAATAAATAGAACTAATTTGAACTTGGCAACCCCTAGGACATATGCAGCATGGAGCAAAAATAGTGAGATAAGGTATACAAGTACATCGGGAGGAGCTTTTTCTGAGATTGCTGCAGTAGTGCTGGATAAAGGGGGATATGTTATTGGTGCACAATATGGGAAGCATAATTCAGTTGAACATGCTGTTGTCAGCAAAGCAAATGATTTATTGAAAATAAGGCAGTCAAAATATGTTCAAAGCAATATAGAAGATAGCTTTACTCACATAAGGGACTTATTGGTAGAACACAAACATGTATTGTTTTGTGGGACACCATGTCAGGTTGCCGGTTTGTATGCTTTTTTAGGAAAAGATTTTGACAACT
>OFGF01001734.1_pt1 | contig 12910 bp, 9 predicted proteins | sample 1521711 | NCBI WGS metagenome assembly OFGF01 (sample SAMEA3504092, study PRJEB24116) | mouse gut metagenome | biome: mouse gut; feature: mouse-associated habitat; material: faeces | place: Denmark | collected 2011 | reverse complement strand
ATATATCTGAAATAAAAATTTCAAGTTATCAACTTTGTAAAATTTTATCTATATTATTAGATAATGCTATCGAAGCAGCTAAAGAGTGTGATGAAAAAGTTGTTAATGTTAGATTTTTGAAAGATCATAGAAATAATAAAGGAATTATTGTGATAGAAAATAGTTATAAAAAAGTAAATATTAATTTAGATAAAATTTTTGAAAAAGGATATAGTACTAAACTTGATAAAGAAGATCATGGCTTAGGATTATGGAATGTTAGAAGAATTTTAAATACTACAGAGAACTTAAATTTATTTACTAAAATGGATAAATTGTTTTCTCAACAATTAGAAATTTATAATTGAATTTTGTTCTTTTTTATGATAAGATTTGGGGGTAGAAAGGTAAAAAAGTAAAGGAAGATATAATAATGAAAATATTGTTTGCAACAACAAATCCAGCTAAAATAAAAAAATATTCGGATAAATTAAAAGAAAAAAATATTGATTATTATATAGTTCCAACTGATGATGATCATCAATCTGAAACTGTTGGTAACTTTTATCAAGCAAGAGCATATTTAAGTGGTTTTAATGGTAGTGCTGGAACTTTGCTTGTTAAACAAGATACAGCATATCTATGGACTGATGGAAGATATTTTATCCAAGCTGCTAAACAATTAGAAGATGGTATTACATTAATGAAGATGGCACAAAAAGATGTTCCTACACTATTAGAATTCCTTAAACAAAATGTCAAAGATGGAGATGTTATAGCATTTGATGGACAAACAATGAACTGTCAATTTGTTTTACAAATGGAAGAAGTTATTGATAAAGATTATCAAATTCAATGTACTGATTTATTAAAAGACTTTTGGCTTGATAGACCTGCTAGATCATGTGAAAAAGCATATATTTATGATATCAAATACCATGGATTATCTGCTCATGAAAAAATTGAAATTATTCAAGAATATATGAAAGAAAATCATTGTGATTCTCATATTATTACAACTTTAGATGATATTGCATGGATTTTTAATTTAAGAGGAAGTGATATTCCTTCTTCACCAACAGCCTTAGCTTTTGCATTAATCACTTTAGATCAATCTTTCCTTTATTTACAAGCTAATACATATAATCAAAGTATGATTGATTCTTATAAAGAAGAAAATATAATGATTAAAGATTATTCCGAAATTTATGAAGATGCAATGTCTTTAAAAGGAAGAGTTTTATTAAATACTGCTTCTGTTAATTATGAATTATTCAATCAAATTGAATGTGAAATTGTTGATGGTATGAACCCTTCTCAAGCATTTAAAGCTATTAAAAACGAAACAGAAATTAAAAACACTAAAAATGCTCATCTTAAAGATTCTATCGCAACTACTAAATTTATGTATTGGTTAAAACAAAATTATGGAAAAATAGAGATGGATGAAATAAGTGTTGCTCAAAAAATTTTAGAATTTAAAGAACAACAAGATTTATTTGTAGATACAAGTTTTACAACAATTTGTGCATTTAATGAAAATGCTGCATTAATGCATTATCATGCAACAAATGAAGAACATTCAACTATTGATAAAGATGGAATGCTTCTTATTGATTGTGGTTCTCAATACTTAGATGGAACGACTGATATGACAAGAACATATATACTTGGAAATGTTTCAGATATTCAAAAGAAACATTTTACAATGGTACTTCAAGGAATGTTAGCATTACAAAACGCTACTTTCTTATATGGATGTACAGGACAAAATTTAGATATTCTTGCAAGACAACCAATGTGGAGTGAGGATATAGATTATCAATGTGGTACTGGTCATGGTGTTGGACACTTTTTAAATGTACATGAAGGTCCTCATGGTATTCGTCCTCGTCCTAAATTTCAAGGAGAAGAATGTGTTTTTGAAGCAGGAATGATTGTTACTGATGAACCTGGTATATATTTAGAAGGACAATATGGAATTCGTTTAGAAAATGAACTTCTTTGTGTTGAGGGGAAAGAAAATGAATATGGACAATTCTTGCATTTTGAAGTTTTAACACTTGTTCCTATTGATTTAGATGGAATTGATACAACACTTTTAACTTATAAAGAGAAAAAATGGCTTAATGATTATCATCAAACTGTTTATCAAACTCTTTCTCCATACTTAACGAATGAAGAAAAAACATGGTTAAAACAATATACAAGAGCAATTTAAAAGAGACATCAAGTCTCTTTTTTGTTAACTATTAAATTCTTTTCTTGTAAACGTTGATTTGTCCATCTACGTAATAATTCATATATAACTGAAAATGTTGGTAAACCAAAAATCATTCCAGGTATTCCAAATAATCCTCCTCCAACACTTACTGCAAATAAAACCCATAATGCTGATAAGCCAATTGATCCGCCTACAACATGTGGATAAATTAAATTTGATTCAAATTGTTGTAAAAGTGTACTAAAAATCAAAAAGATAATTGTTTTAATTGGAGAAACAAAGAAAATAAGAATTGATGAAATAACAGCTCCAATAATTGGTCCAAAATATGGAATAACATTTGTAAATCCAATAACAATAGCAGCAATTGAAGCATATGGGATATCTAAAAAGATACAACCAATATAACATAACACACCTATAATAATTGATTCAGTTAATTGTCCAGCTAAAAAGTTTTCAAAAGTTGATGATATTAAATGAATTCCTGATTTTAATTGATGGACTTGATTTTCTTTTAAAAACGCATATCCCAACTTTTCCATTTGTCTTAAAAGCTTATCTTTAGAAAATAACATATAAATAGCCATAACAAGTCCCATAAATATATTCACAATTCTTGAAGTAAAATGAGTAAATCCAATAGCTATACTTGGTACCCAAGAAGTAAATTTACTAATCATTGTGTTTCCAAAATCTGTTTGTAATTCTTCTATTTTTGTTACAAACTCTGGAGATAATTCAACTTGTGATAAAATATAATTTATCCATTCTTCTATTTGTTTTAAGGCATTAGGTAGATTTTCTACAAATAATTTAATATTATCAATAACTTGTGGCATCACAATAATAACAATAATAAATACAATAAAGAAAAACAAAAATACTGATAATAATGCAGAAATAACTTTTTTACGTTTTTCATCTTCTATTGGTAACTTTTTAATAAAAAATTTCATTGGTATATTTAAAATAAAGGCAAGTACAAACCCTAAAATAAATGGTTGAATAATATCAAATATCATACCAATAAAAGAAATAATATTTTCAAAATATATAAGCCCTAAAATTAATAAAGCAATATATGAAGTTAAAATTATTATATTCTTTAAAGTTAAATCTCTTACTTTCTCTGTTAATTTCATTCTTTCACCTCATACTTATGATATACATCTTTTATGTATTGCATATGACTTGACTCCTTTATAAAATGTATTTTTCCATAAATCCATGATTCTTTTCAAGAATTTTAAATAAAAAGACTCCAATTATTAAGACAATAAATTCTCCTATAAATATATAAATGAAATTTATAAAGAATGGTAGCTGCAAAATAGAATATAATTCAAGCCCCACTATTATTCCATTTATAATAGCACCAATAAAAGCAGTTAAATATAAAAGATTAACTTTATTAATTGCAATACAAGTTAATAAAGTTGCTAATGTTCCAAATAGCATATCCCATAATCCCATAGGAGAAGCCATATTTGCAATAAAACAACCAATAACCAAACCTGGAATATATTTCTTATTATAAAATGCTAAAAGTACTAATATTTCTGACATACGCATTTGAATTGCTCCATAAGCAATAGGACTTATCATTATTGTTAAAATGGCATATATACATGCTATCATTGCATTCATCATTATGATATTGACATGCAAAGTCTTTTTCATATACTTTCTCCTTATAAAAAATATTTTTTAAACAAATATAAGTTAAATAATTTGTCTTATCATATAATAAAGATTTTAATATGTCAATCAACATAAAAGAGCCTTTTAGCATAAGGCTCTTTTCATTGAAAGTTATTTTATAATTCTTCACCGTTACTCGCGATAACTTTTTTATACCAATAATATGATTTCTTTGGATAACGATTAAATGTCCCGCTTCCATCATCATAATGATCAATAAAAACAAATCCATAACGTTTTCTCATCTCTTTATGACTACTCAAAAAATCAATTGGCGCCCATGCCAAATAGCCCATCACATCTACACCATCTAACATTATTGCATCTAACATATGACGAATATGCCCTTGATAATATGAAATTCTTTCATCATCAATGACTGTTTGATTTTCATTTAATTTTTCATCAATCCCAATTCCATTTTCAACAACAAAAATCGGTTTATGATATCTTTCATACAATTGTCCCAATAATGTACGCAAACCAACAGGATCAATTTGCCAGCCCCACTCATTTGCCTGAAGATATGTATTTTTTATAACCGGCAATGATTTCATACACATATCCATAATATCATTCCCACAAATGTTCGATGGATACTTAACCGTTAAAGTTTGATAATAACTAATGGCAAGAAAATCTAATTGTGTTGCTGCTTCTTTAATTATATCCATTTCAGCTTGTGGATGCCAAAAATCCACACCTTTATTCTTTAAGTATCTTTTATAATAGGAAGGATACTCACCATTTACCATGATATCGAATGTTAAATAGTTATAATAATTATTAAATATATGTGTAGTTAATATATCTTGAGGATGACATGTATAGGGATAAACAGTTGCGCAGTTTTCCATACCTGAAACCAAAGCATTAGGGTTAGCTTTTTTAATTGCGAGAACTGCTTTTGCGTGTGCTAATTGTGTATGAAATGTGATGATTTCGTGAAATTGCTCAATACTCATATCTTTCGGTTTTTCACATCCGGCTACTAAGCGTGGACTTAAGGTTGCTGAATTCATTTCATTATATGTAATCCAATATTTAACTTTATCTTTCAATCTATTAGCAATAATTTCTATATGCTTCTCATAGAAATCAACAACTTCTCTACTTAAAAAGCCATTATATTTTACTCTTAAATGATCGGGCATATCAAAGTGAACTAATGATACAACTGGTTGAATTCCGGCCTTTAACAATTCGTCAACCATCTCTTCATAATAAGCTAATCCTGCTTCATTTGTTTTTCCATCATCTCCCATCGGATGAATTCTTGACCATATGATAGAGAAACGATATGCTTTAAACCCCATCTCTTTCATATGTGCAATATCTTCTTTATATCTACGATAATGATCTGATGCCATTGACGTGTCTGATAATGTTTTTTGCCCAGATTCATATTGAATTTCTAATGAATCATAAACACTTATTCCTTTACCATCTGCTAAATGACTTCCTTCGGCTTGTACATTGCTTAATGCCGCTCCCCATAAAAAATCTTTTGGAAACTTCATGCCATATTCCTCCTATAAAATATATTTTTATAATTGACTTTGGACTTTATTAACTTGTTCCATTTTAAAATTATTTCTATCAACAATCTTAAAGAACGGTAAATAAATTAAAATATCAACAATAAGCATAATCAATTGTATAACAGCACCATTCCATGAACTTGTTAAAAAAGCACCATAGAGTAAGAAAGGCATAAACATATTGATATTAGCCCCTGTCGGAATAAAGAATCCTATATTATATCCGATAACACATAACAATATATTAACCGCCGGAGCTAATATAAATGGTATAAATAAAAATGGATTCATAATAATCGGTGTTCCAAATGTCATTGGTTCACTAATATTAAATAATGACGAAGGTAAAGCTAATTTACCCAAAGCTTTGAATTGCTCTGATTTACATAAAGGTGATACCATTAAAAGATTTAACGATAATGTCGCACCGGCTCCACCTAATAAGACAAAACTAAATGCCGCCCATTCCGGATGTGGACAATTCGCTCCTGCAGCAAAAGCAGCCAAATTCTCCGAAGTCATCGTTTGAATAACTGATAACATCCCTACATAACAAACCATATTACCATGAACGCCAAACCACCACAAAAAGCTTCCTACAACATGATAAATCATTAATCCAAAAACGCCTCCACCAATAAGCGTTAATGGCTTTTGTAATAATCCGTAAACAAGATTTTGAGCAGTACCAAAGTCTGTAAGACTCAAGCCATAACGAATTCCCAAAAAGAATATAAATACCATTCCACCGGGAATTAAAGATTCAAACATACCGGCAACGTTTTGCGGTACTGAATCCGGCACTTTGATTTTCCACCCTTTCTTTAAAAAGAACACATAAATTCTTGCTGCTACAATTCCTACAATAATAGCTAAGAAAACACCTTGTGCTCCTATAGCATTTAATGAAATGACATTACTGACTTCAGTTGCAACAGTATAGTCGGCATTATAAACCGTTGTTGTAAAAGGTGTCAGTAATAAAAATGATCCTAATCCTACCAAAGCGGCTGAAAAACCATCATAATCAAACGATTTAGCAGTTTGATTTGCCATAGAAAGCACAACATATAAAGCAATGACATCTGTAGTAATAGCTACAGGTAACGAAAGAATATTGCCCAACCCTGTTGTACTTAAGAAGTTTAACCATGGATCAAATGGTATAGATTTTATAAGTGTAAACAATGACCCACAAATCGTAATTGCAGTAACACCCATAAAACCATTCATAATAACTTTCATGTAACGCATCTCAGTAAACGCAATGACTCTTTCTACAAAAGCATTCATTTTTTCTTGAATTTTATTCATATTTTCATCTCCTCTCTAATATCATAGTACATCATTATATACTTCTTTTCCTTACCATAATTATTCTTAGATTTTAGAAAATGATGATATATAAACAGAATAAAATGAAAATGATGATAAAATAAGTAAGCATCACCTTATGATTAGGCATATTAAAATATCCTACATAAAAATGGTGTCTTTCTTTACTTTTTTTTCTAATAAATAAGTTTAGAAAATGAAAAATGAATAAACCGCAAAAAACAACAAGAGAATATCTAACAAGATTACTTATGCCATAATTATTAACATGGAGCATTGATATTAAATCAATCGAGTTGTGAAAACCGGTATTACTTCTCAACGAAAAAGAACATAAAGAATAAGCTAACAATGTTAAGATACATATACTGCCATATATAAAAGATGACTGATGAAGATATTTTGCAAATAAAGCTCCGATAGTATATGCAACATAAATACAAATAACGCCACTAGTCTTTTGGTATATATCATAAAATATCATGATTTTTGTACAGCGATACATTCCATAAAAAAATGTCCCTATACAACATACTATGAAAGCAAAAATCAGAACATCTATAAAGGTTTTCTTTAATGCCGTTAATTCACTTATCTTATAACAATCTTTTTCAATAATAGATTTCAAATTGTTATAAGTTAATTCTATATTATTGAACGATACAGAGCGTTCTTCTAGTATTCCTATTTCACAATGATAATCCTTTGACATTCTATCAATTTCATTAAATTTATTTTTTATTTGAGGTGTTAACAATATATAATCCGAATCCTCCAAATAATCTTTAATATCTGAAACACTCACTGCTTTAAATACATAATTCTCATTTTTTTGTTCTGCTAATGTATTTAGTCTTTTTGCCATTACTGATGAAGTAACCCCTTGTATGCAAACGATAACAACATTTTTCATACTATTCTCTCAACAAATCCATAAAATGAGCAAATGAATTATCTAAAGACAACTGTGCTAATTTTTCACTATCACATACAAGTGCAGTTATTTCATCTAAGACATTCATTCTTGTTGAAAATTGTTTTGGTAATGCTACAAAAAAGATATACTTAATTTTCTCGTTAAACCATTTGATTGGCTTTTTTAAAACAATAATCATAATAATAGGTTGACTAGGATAATAATCTAAAGGATGTGGCATACAACATTGATTACCAACTTCAGTCGAACTCAATTCTTCACGTTTTATTAAATCTTCTATTGTGATTGTTTCATGATGAAAATAAGAATGTATTTGTTCAACTATGAATTTTAATACGTCCTCTTTTGTTTTTAGATGATTGCACGTAAAAAATAATTCTTTTTTATATATCGAATCGTTTTCAAGATAATGTATATCCTTTGCCTTTATAAAGCCTTCAATCTTCTTCATACTTCTCTTATCTAACATTGGACTAATTTGAATGATTGGTATTGGAATATCATAAGAGATAGGTACTGTTGTAATCACACATGAAAATTGTGTCAAATCCATTTCTTTCATTTGCATCAAAGACGATAAGACAATATCATTTTCAGCAATAGAATATTTTTCCATCAACTTAAAAACTAACAGCTTAGCAGTTCCTCTACCGGTTGAACAAATGACTAGAAACTTCAATTGATGAGATTTCTCTTTTCGTTTCATAAAAGATAAATAAAAATGCATAGCCAAAAATGCAGCTTCATCTTCGTTCATATCTACATCATGCAATTCTTTTATTACTTTTTTTGCTGTCATTGTCATTTCATATCCTAGTGGAATTTCCCTTTTAACTCTGCTTAACATGGGATTTTTTTGATTAAAATTATATTTTAAACGAATAAGCAATGGTTGTAAGTGTAGGCAAAGTGAAATCCTTAAGTCTAAATCATTGCGAAGATCAATAGATTGCTCATCGTTTATTCTTTCTAATATCTGATTTGTTAATTCAAATATTTTTTCAGGAATTTCTTGATTTTTACTGATTGTCTGTTTCCCCAATAAATGTAAGACAATATAATTTTTTTCCAATATAGGAATATTGATATTAAACTGCTTATTTAGTTTGACTAAAATTTCATCAGCTATTTTATTTTGTAACTCATAAGCCTGATTCAGTTGTATTTCCTCTAAAAGTTCATGTCCAGATTGAATACGTCTTAGTAATATAAACAAATGATATACTAAATTATTAAAATTCATATCTGTAATCGAATATTCGAACTCTTTCAAAATTGAATATAATATGTCTTGAATAACGCAAAGCTCTTTATTTTGCATATCTTCCACATTTCTTAAATGAGCATTACATAAACGCTTATTCATTTCCGTCCCTTCTATACGAATACCATATTTTGGTCTTGATATTATTTTTAAATCATATAAAGATGCAAGTTTTTTGACGCTCTTTATAATCCGATCCATATTGGAACGACTCATAAAAAAATAATCAGCAATATCATCTATGCGTATATAATCATCATAATCTACAAGTAATTTTAAAACACTTTTTTCAATACACTCATTATTATTCTTTAAATTCATCATTTCATAAAATTTTTTTTGATCCCGTATTTCAAGTTTATAACCCTTTTGAGGTTTATATTTGATAAGGAAACTATCATTATATAATCCATAATCCACATCTTCTATTATTTTGTTAATATATCGATGAGAACAATTCATGATGCTAGCCAAATCCTTGCTAGAAATGTAATCCTCCTTTTCCATTAAAATATTCATCAGATGTTTTAACGACTTTTTCATACTAATGACCTCCTTCCTTTTTATATCTTATTATAACATTTCTTTTCAGATGTTTCTCTACCTATTTTGTTCCAAAAAGTGGAAATATTTATACTAACTAAAAAGGGATACTTCATGAAGTATCCCCATACATATTTTTTAATCCAAATCTTCTCCATTTGTTTCAATAACTTTTTTATACCAGTAATATGAATCTTTTGGAATTCTGTTTAATGTTCCTGTATTTTCATCTTCTTCTCTATCAACATAAACAAAGCCATATCTTTTTTGATAACCATTTAACCAACTTAATAAATCTGTATATGACCATGTACAATATGATAAAACTCTACATCCATCATCACAAGCTTTTTTCAACTCTTCAATATGACGTTTTAAATAATCAATACGATATGGATCATGAATTTTTCCATCCTCTACTTTATCAAAAGCACCTAATCCATTTTCAGAAATAACAATTGGTAAATCATAACGTGAAGTAATATCTCGACAACACATTCTAATACCCATTGGATCAATTGTCCAATCCCAATCAGTTGTTGGCAAAAATTCATTTTGTGGCTTTTTATAAAGTCCTGGAACTCCTTGAATTTTAGCAGTTCCTTTTTGACCAGTATTGTTCATTTCATGTGTCATACCAACTCCATCTAAAGGATTATACTCAACTACACATGTTTGATAATAATTCACTCCCATAAAATCAATGAGTGAAGCAGCTTCTTTCATGATTTCTTCATCACCATATTCAAACTCAGGAGCAACTCCTTGTGATTTTAAGAAAGCCATAGCACTTCTAGGATAGCGTCCATAAGCATAAGCATCCATCCAATAATAATTTTGTAAATCATCATAATCTGCTTTTGCCATAGCATTTTCAGGTTTCCTATCAAAAGCATAGCTTGGGCTATATGCAAATGAAGCTCCTACTTTTGCTTGAGGATAAAGTTTCTTTAATGCTATAACACTTTTTGCATGAGCCATATTAGCATGATGATTAACTTGATAAAATGTTTTCATATCATCAACTTTTCCTGGTGGATGCATTCCTTCTAACCAACCAAATGAAGTAAAGATATTTTGTTCATTCATTGTAATCCAATACTTAACTCTATCTCCATATCTTTTAAATAATGTTGTTGCATAATTTACATAATCATCAACAATCTTTCTATTTTCCCAACCATGATATTGATCTTCTAAAGCTTGAGGCATATCCCAATGATAAACTGTTACCATTGGTTCAATTCCATACTTCAATAATTCATTAATTAAATCATCATAGAATTTTAAACCAGCTTCATTGACTTCTCCATTACCATGAGGATAAATTCTTGTCCATGCAATAGAAAAACGATAAGTCTTCAATCCCATTTCTGCCATTAACTTAACATCTTCTTTATAACGATGATAATGATCAACAGCCTTATCTCCTGTTGTTGCTTTGAATGTTTTTCCTGGAATTCTTACAAATTTATCCCAATTAGAAACACCTTTTCCATCTGCATCCCAACCACCTTCTACTTGATAAGCAGCTGATGCACTTCCCCATAAAAAATCTTTAGGGAATCCTTTTGATTGTTTAAAGTACATCTCTTTTCCTCCTTTATATATTTTTTTCTTTAAAACAATTCTTTACTTTATCAAAAATTTATTATAAAACTTCCTCAATAAATTCATAGAGAGATTTCAAATAGTCATCTTCTGATCCTTTTAACTGATATAAAAAGTTTTGTTTAATTGGAAATAATAACTTATTAGATTGATTATGATTATATAATGGGAAAACCATTTTAAACGGAACATCTTGATCATCTTTAGCATGAATAAAAACAGTTGGTATTGTATTCTTTTTCACTAATGAGACTGTATTCATTTTCTTAATATCCCTTTTGACTTCACTTTTAATCATTTGTCTTATAATAGGACGACAAACTTGACTTGCTATTTTTGTTTCTTTTTGACATAAATATCCTAAATATTGATAAGCTTGGCTATATGCTCCTTCACTTAAAATCAAATCAACATTTTTTAACTTTCCCAATCCAGATGTATTAAGAATTGTATTTGCACCAACACCTTGTCCATACATAATCACACGATGATTTTCTCCATATTTTCGTAATACATACATATTAAAAAACATCAAATCTAAAACATCTTTATATCCAAAACCTTTAATATATCCATCACTTAACCCATGTGCATTTGCATCATATAATAGTATATGACTTTGTGGAAAAAGCTCTTTCAAGAAAGAAAATGTATCTTTTAAAGAACTTGCAGATTTTCCTAATCCATGTAAACCTATAATTGTTCTATGAGCATTTTCTTCTTCAAATAAATATCCTTGTAAATATAAGTTTTTATGATTTTTTATTTTAATTTTTTCTCCACCTAATTCGCTATACCAATCTTCTTGATTTTGACAATCTAAACTTTCTCTATATAAAACTTTTTTAGAAAACTGATTCACTAAAGTTAAACCAGCAGTCAAAGTTGAGATTGTTAGAGTTGAAGCAACAACTGTTTTCTTTTTCATTTATACCACTCCTTAAAATTATCCATTAATAATCTATTTATATTTGTAACTTGTTCAAATGAACTTAATCTATATTTATCATTATCCATTCTTGCTGCAAAATATTGAATTGCAGTTATTAATTCATCTTGAATATCTGAACGCATTTCTTTTGGGAAAGAATCAATTGGAAAACATGTAAATATGAATGTATTATAATCTTCATGAAATAAATCTAATATAATTTGATACCCTTCTGTTCTAACAAATGAATTTCCTAAAGCTAAATCTAAATCATGATTAGCAAAAGTTAACATATTAGTAATAACTTCTCTTAACATTCTAATAATAACAGCATAGTATTGGCTATAATCATTATGAAAAATATAATAAATATATGAAAAAACAAGATTAGCATCTTCATTATAATTATCTTTATCTGTTAAAATAAACTTTTCTTTTAAAGCATTAATTAAAGAATTTGTCACTTTGAAATGTGATAAAACAAGAGATCCAAAGTCTGTCATAATAGCAAATGAAAATCTTTCATTTTTACATAGAATTTCTATAATTTGAAATAATTCATCTGGGACATTTTTATAAAATTTATCTAAATATTGATAAACAAGACGTATAATTTCTCGTATATAATATAAATGGTATTGATATTCTGTATCTAAGTATTTTAAATTTGTACCATTCCATTCATATTTATATAAAATTGCATCTAATAAATATTGAACTGAATCTATAAACTTCTTGTATTTTTTCTTTTCAACTAGCATTTCTAAACAAGGAATGAATATTTGATAATATTCATCCATTGTTTGTTGATTAATTCCTTTATGATATTTCATATAATTTA
>OFGF01001732.1_pt1 | contig 12928 bp, 15 predicted proteins | sample 1521711 | NCBI WGS metagenome assembly OFGF01 (sample SAMEA3504092, study PRJEB24116) | mouse gut metagenome | biome: mouse gut; feature: mouse-associated habitat; material: faeces | place: Denmark | collected 2011 | reverse complement strand
CAGCGCAGAGTGATCTGCGGAGTTCCGGCGTCTACGCCACCATGTATGCCGGCAGCTTCAAAAACTGGCACAGGGAAAACTTGGATGGCACGATGAAAGCACTGACTGGGCTGGGAAAAAGAGGATAACACAAGGCTTGAAAACTTTATTCAAAGGGTTTCGGATGCTTCCCAACAAGCAAAACCACGGTTTCCGGCATCGCCGGGAACCGCAGGTTTTGAGCGTTTGTATATACAAACGCCCTGCCTGCCCAATAGCGAAAGCCCGTACTGTCCGCCAACCCTCGACAAAATTTTTTCAAAAGCATTGACAGAAACATCTGTTTGCTCTTCCATAATGGGGAACTGAATACTGCATATATTTTTCACGCAGATACATAGACCGGACCACAGCGTTTTTCCGGGGTCGGTCTTGTTGTATCTGCGATTTATCCTGGAATGGATTTTCATATTGATAGATAATAACCAGAACTTATCTATTGACAAATTTACCTGCGGACGCTTTTCTATCAGTTCATCCTTCCGCTTCAGCGCAGCCTCCATACTGCTGCAAAAACACCTCCATTTCAGCCTGTTTCCCGATTCATCAGGCAGATAAACATCCACAGATCCAGATAGGTCTCCGCTTCGGTCCGCGCAGAGCCAGCCCCGGACGTTGTTCCCCCATCGCTGCCCCATAAACAGGGCTGCTTTTTAAGTCAGATTCATAAGTTTCAACCTGAACCGGACGATAAGCCCACAGTCCATAATCCAGAATATCCGGCAGCTTGCCTTTCTCCTTCAAAATACCATTTATCCTGTTGAAAAGTTCTTCCGCTGTCATCGGTCTTTTCCTTGCCATGTCCGCATCCTTCTTCCTATTACCACACAATTCGTTCCGGCTCAAAGGCAACCGTCACACCCCCGTATTTCTCCAAATACTTCATGCCTGTGTCCGGCTCACCGTCAAACTTATTATTTACCGTAGTACATAAATTCGGTTTCACTCCTGCTCTCGGATCTACATCTTTCCATAGCGTTCCACTATCATCCTTATAAACAGGCCTGTCCCACGAATCCATACCTACAAATTTCAAATGCAGCCCCTTAGAATCACACATATAAATCTCCTTCCTTTTGATTTCTGCATAAAATAAGGGCATCCCATACAACTTCATGGAATACCCTATTTCTCGTTTCATATATTTAGTTGTCTTCTTGCTATAAATTATGCTCGTAATTCGGATGAAAGATGAGTGCCATTCTGTTATCAGGATGAATTATGTTCCCTTCCTCGTCCTTAATAACATAATCACTTTCTTCTTCCGCTATTACTGAATTATCAAATATTATCGCTTTGTCTTTTCTACGTTTCTTTCTCCTCTTTTTGAACTGAGAAGTTTTCCCCACCCATTTACTTCCTTTATGCTCCATAAATCAATCTCCCCCTATCTGCTGACTCCTATACAGCCATTATTCCAGCTTTCTCTTGACCTGTCTTAATTCAACAACCGTTACCTGTCTTATCCGTTTCATTTTTATGACAAATAGCTGTCTTGCTGTCTTATCAGGACATTTGTTCTGTCCTGATTTACTGTCTTTCAAAATAGGGCATAAAATAAGACACTCCAAACTAAAATCCAGAGTGTCTTATATGTCTTTTTGAGTAAGTTACACATTTGCATACAAAGCATTTTCAGTTTTTTCAATCTCTTCCTCTGAATAGCCGAATGAGATTATCTGCTCTTTTGCCGCATCAGCTATAAGCATTCTCTTTATAGCTTCAATCTGCTCCCTTTTTGCAGCCCTTTCCTCAACCAGTCCAGATAAATTACACATTTCTTGCATCCTCACCCTCAAACATACATGATACATTCTTCATCATAAGCGGAAAGCAATGAATCATGTGTAAGGAATCTCATTCCTTCTGTTTTTGACTGGCAAATTAAAAGACGGTCAAAGGGATCATTGTGTTTTGGAGCATCATCCGGGCGCTTCAAAGAATCCAACACAAAAGTATGACGGTTAAAAATCGGGAGAACTTTATAGCCGTTATCTTCACAGCCTTTTTCAAAAAGTCTCCCATCCACTATCATATCATCTGGTCTGATACTGTGCTTTATCGCAACTTCCCAAACAGATACCGTACTATAATATATATCGTTATTTTCATCCATAAGAATTTTTTCTGCTTCTTTCGGCATCTTTGGGTCATCCATCAATGCCCAAAGTGCTATATGCGTATCAATCAAGACTTTCATCATCATTCTACCCCAAACATTTTTGCGATTTCATCGTTGCTTTCATCTATATCATATCCCTCTGCAATAAGTCTCTGCCCTTTCAGACTACCCATCCTGCGTGGTTTGCTCTGGTGTTCAGACGAACTTCCGACACTCTCCTTATGATCCAATGGAAGCACAACCTGCTTTACCACTTCTAACAAAATCCGCATAATGTCATCTGATAACCCTTCTATGGTTTCCATAAATTCCATTTGTAATGTTGACATCATACCACCTCATTCCTGACTTTAATTTTTATGAATATGTCGAACCCAGCAGTTTCTATACATTAATAAACCATATTTTTCACCTATTTTCTAACAAGTAAAAATGTTTCCTCATTACAAATACCTTTTAAATCTACAACCTCATCATATCATATTCAGCATTTTCCCTCAACCGCAAAATTTCCTGCTGTCCCAAAACATTAGCGATGCCCTGCATCACCACAATGAATCAGCGAATTAAACTCCTTCCTGCAGATTTTTCATTCTGTGACACCGCTTTTCCCTTACACGAATTTTGGTTACTCGGTCTGTCTGTCCGCATAGTCCAATCAGGTTCAAATCGTCCATTCGCTCTCCATATATTGTATTTTTTATCCATTCTTTATACCATATATGGTGCCATCATTATTTAATCGTTGTAGGACACAAAATACTCCTCTGCATTCTCAGGGAACATCTCCTTGAATTCTCCGTAAAACTGCGCCGCAAGCGTCTTGTTGTGGGCGATAACAAGAGTTGGCTTGTGCAATTCCTGAATGACATTCGCCATCGTAAATGTCTTGCCGGATGGAGTACTAGTACTCCATCCGAACAGGAATTGAAGTTTGGAGACACCTGCCCTCTGCCTGACTACGGTTTTGGCTGGCCTGCGCACGGGTTTTTTATTTGTACGGAATGGGATGTTAAGGGGGATTTGCGATGTATGAAGGAGACGTAGCGGGCTATATTGCTTTTATTTGGTATCAAGCATTTTTTTATGGCGTTGACAAAATATGACAAATTATATGGTTATTTGCTTTTTTCGACAATAGGACTAATACTAATATAGTATCCTTAAAAAGACATAGGGGGAATTTGTCTAAAGGAGAGTATTTATTGTTGGATGTGTTATTTAATAAAAAGCAATTATTTTTTTTAAATAAGTTTTTAAAACAATATGGAGTTATGGGGTTAGAAAAGGCACTGCGTTTATATTCTGATATGAACCAGGAGTATTTATGCAAAACGAAATCGTCTGTATCTAAGGTTAAAATAGGCGATATTTATTTTTTGAAAATACAAAAGCATAATATTTCTGTTCATACAGAACATGATATACTTTTTAAATATGGTACGCTGGCTAATGAATTAAAGGTGCTTTCTATGTATGGTTTTATGAAATGTAATCAAAGCTGCCTGGTTTCGCTTGATAAAATTAAAACGATTCGGAGAAATGAGGTTATTCTTATTAATAATATTAGGCTGCATATGAGCAGGAGCTGTACGGCTAAGATTTTAACGGCATTTACTGGGAACAATTCTGTCGTTAATATATAAGGATGGGGTAGTAGCTTCTGAAATGCATGTATTATAAGTGAATTATTAAATATATATTAAATTTTTATAAATTAATAGATATTTTGTCATGTATAATAAATACGCTGTCTGCATATAATGTCAGTACGGCAGAAAGTACGGGTGATGCATTTGGAAAATTTAAACAGTCGGATTTATTATAATGGGTTAAATAAAGAGATTTGGATAGAATGTATCAATTATATCAGGCAGCGCAAGAAAGGGCGGTATGTTGGGATTATTATATCGGAAGACGGAATGATAAATGTTGTGGGAAATAAAAATGCTATGGAACAGAAACAAACGGGCTGCTGATGCAGCCTGTTTTGCTGCTAAAATGCATTATTTCATTGAAAAACCATCCTCTTCACGATATAATAAATATTAAGTTTAATATAAGGGTTAAGGGATTATACAGAATCAAGGAGGGTGTTTTTATGAAAATGGGTTATGGAAAGGAAAAGAGGCGCATTTGCTTGTTTTTAGCGTTGCTGCTGTTCCTTGGTACAGGCAGCGGTACTGCGAAAAATATATGGGCGGCACAAACGAAGCAGGCCAGATCACCGGATCAGGATGTGATAGCAGGCCAGGCGGCAATTACGGATCCGGCGGTTATTACATTATATACGCTTGGGGGTACTATATCCTCTGCGGTAGAGGCAGAAGAGCCCGACAGCCGGGCATGGTGCCAGACTGATACGGGTGTGTATAAACGGGTGTTAAACAGCTATCAGAGGCTTCCGAATGCGATTGCCCCCTGTTATAGCGACGGGGTAGAGTTTGCTGGATGGTACGACAGTATGGAGTATACCAACCGGGTAGAAGATGTGTTTGTAGAGGGCGGTTCAGTAACGCTGTATGCAAAGTGGGTATTTAAAGATATTACGGGTCAAAATGAAAATATGTGGTACCAGTATCAGCATAATGATGATCAAACCCCGCCTAACCATGTGGTGGATATCCAGGGGCTTGAAGGTACAAAAAAAATCAGGACGACTTTTGGTGATTTAGGTTACGGATATTATTATAAAATCGGGGAGCCTGCCAGTTATCTAGAATCAAGCATTAATGATATTACATTAAACCTGCCTGCAAAAACAGATGAAAGTATTTTTCATAAAGCCAGTGAAGGATACAATATTTATGTTGCTTCTCTTGTAACGCTTGACGGGACATACGCTACGATGCACTATATTGTAGTAAATACAGGAAATGACGATGTAGAAAATTTCAGTTTGGGGTATGCCGCTGATATTATGATTGGCAATGACGACAGTGCGCTTGTGACAACCGGGCAAAATGAACAGGGAAGCAATACTTATATTCAGATGCAGGAAAAAAATACAGGAAAAATGTTCCGCCTGTATGTAAAAGGTACATCCTATGGTATTACGGACGTAGACCGTTTCTGGATTGGGTTATGGCAAGGCGGGGGCTACAGAAAGCATGCCTTTGATGATATGCATGACCCGACTACAGGCGGTGATTCTGCGTTTTCATGTTCCTGGGTCGACCGTACTATCCCAGCCAATTCCTCTACAATCTATAGTGTAAAACTAGGTGTCGGCGAGTTGTCTGAGATGGGCGGTACTAGTAATACCGTCACATTAGACGCCAACGGCGGCGCATTCCGTGACGGCAGTGAAATCAGCAACCATTCAGGCAATTCTATTCCGGTTGCGAGCCTTGAAACTCCAACACGCCTTGGATATAAATTTGACGGCTGGTATCTTGCGCGTGATGGAGGTACAAAGCAGACGGGTAATATTACGCAAAGTATTACCCTGTATGCCCATTGGAAAGAGGCTTTATATGGATTGGAAAACGACACTGTTGTACAGACAGATATGAATCAGACTGTCCCCAAAGAAACAGCAGATATTACGATAAGCCTTGGTGATGAGCGTATTGGGCGCGGCGAATTTGTCCATGAAATTATCCGGACAGGTGAAGAGCTGGCTCTTTCTATGGATGTTACCGAGGGATATTACCTGCCCAAAAGTATTTATGTTGATATCAGAGGAGTCGATGGCACTACCCATTTGACAGAAGGGACCGGGTACCAATACGAATTAAACAGCGATCGGACCCACGCACAAATCACGGTATCGCCGGAATACATTACAGGTGATGTTGTAGTTACTACCATAGGCCATCCTGTTCCGGCGGAACGCCCCCAAAGCGTGGAAGCTATGGTGGAAGGGGAAGCGCACAGTACGGAAATTACCTTAACCGATCCGCCCCCTGTATTAGAAGCAATTAGCATGCCAGAAGAATTGCCAGATCATACCTATGAATACCAATGGTATGAGAACTCGCAAGCCAGCAACCAAAATGGCGGTAAAATTCCGGGGGCAGCAGGCAGGACGTATACCTTCCCTTCCAGCAGATCCTTAGGTGATTATTATTTTTACTGTACTGTTACTTCCAAACGCAATAACGGGCAGATAGCAAACCTGACCTCTAATTATGTAAAGGTTCGTGTTAAAAAAGCAACCCGTACCGTTATCCTTGCGGACAAAGAAACGGTTGTTACTGGAACCCCTATTTCTATTGACGAAGCAGAAATAATACCTGGCGTCACAGATCCGTCACAGATCCGCTATGTTTATTATGTGGATAAAGACTGCACAAAGCAGACTACTTTGGACGGCTCCGGGGCGTTGACGGCAGGTGGCGCACCTTCTGAAAAAGGGACATATTATGTTAAAGCATATGTTTTGGAAGATGAGATCTATGAAGCTGCCCAGAATACGCCTCCTGCTAAGCTGACTATTAAGCCACAGGAACATAAAGTCAGTATCCGGGTGCGCTTAGACAGCAAGGATTGGGAAAACCACGGAAGGATATTTGCCCTTCAAGATGCCGGCGGGCATACTATATCAGAGCTCTCTAAAGTCCCGCCGGGTAATTATAGCATTTATGATATGACAGAAGAAACGCCTGCAGGCGGTACGGATACCGGAGTTAGAGTAACAGTAGGGGATGAGGATATAGAAGCTGTAATCGACTACTATACGGTAACGTTTTACAGTGAGGGGGCAGCGTATGGGGCAGATAGCCCGCAAAAGCCTCAAATTATCCTCTCTGGCAAGAATGCTGTAGATCCGGGAGAACCTGCAGAGCGGCCTGGTTATGCATTTGAAGGCTGGATGACGCAGCCACAGGGGGGCACAAGATACCTTTTTGCAGATCCGGTGGATAAGAAGACAGATGTTTTTGCCAAATGGAGCTTGTCAAACCTTAAATACCGTATCGAACATTACCTTCAAAGTGGAAGCGGAGATTATACGTTACAGGAAACGGAAGAACTCCATGGTACGATTGGGGAAGAAAAATATGCAGTGGCCAAAGATTATAGTGGCTATAGGGAAGATACGCAGCACAAAGACCGGATCCCACAGGGGACGGTTGCGGCGGATGGTTCCCTGGTACTGAAATTATACTATAGGCCCATAGAGTATCAGATTAATTATGGATTAGACGGCGGGCATCTGCCCGAAGGGATGGCAAATCCTGCGGTATACACGGTTTTGAGCGCCGACATTACACTGGTGGCCCCCGAAAAAGAAGGATATGCCTTTACTGGGTGGACACAGCCGGGGGAGGGCGCCCCACACAGGGAGATCATTATTCCATCCGGAAGCACAGGGGACCGCAGCTTTGAAGCGAACTGGGAAATACAAAAATTCCCTTATCAAACGGAGCATTACCTACAGGACGCTTCTGGCGGCTACCGGCTGGAAGAAACGGAATACCTGATAGGCACCTTCGGTGAAGAACAGATTGCCGCAGCAAAAGAATATGTGGGATATCGGGAAAATACGCAGAATAAAAACCGGATTCCGTCCGGCAATGTGGCAGCAGACGGTTCCCTTGTGTTAAGGCTGTACTATGATTTGACGGAATATCATATAGGTTATGAATTAGATGGGGGCAGCCTGCCAAAAGGGAAGAAAAACCCTGTATCCTATACGGTAATGAGTGATGATATTGTCCTAGTAAACCCGGTCAAGCCAGGCTACGCTTTTATTGGATGGACAATGCCAGACAATGATGCGCCACAGGCTACGGCCATCATCCGGTCGGGCAGCACTGGAGACCGCGAGTTTACGGCAAACTGGGAAACAGTAGAGCTTCCCTATCGCGTTGAGCATTATTTACAGGCAGATGGCGGGGGGATTTTCGCACTCAAAGAAACCGAGCAGCTTACCGGGATCATTGGTGAGCAAAAGAATGCCGTGGCCAAAGAATTTACTGGCTATCTGGAAAACGAAATGAATCCGGGGCGTATCCCCTCTGGAATCGTAACTGTAGATCATATGTTAACATTAAGGCTTTATTATGCCCCGGTAGAATATAGCATCCAGTATGATTTGGACGGCGGTTATTTGCCTGGAGGGAAGGAAAATCCTGTGCGCTACACAGTACAGAGCGGCGACATTACCCTGGTTAATCCGGTTAAGTCAGGCTATATTTTTTCGGGCTGGAAGGTACCTGGCAGAACCATCCTGTCAGAAAATGCCATTATTCCGGCAGGAAGCACTGGCAGCTTAAGCTTTACTGCAACCTGGATACCGGATACCCAAACGCCTTACTGGGTAGAGCATTACAAAGAAAACCCGTCAGGTGACGGCTATTCCTTAGCAGACCGGGAGCTTTTTACAGGGGCCACAGGAGAAATTGCCCTTGCAAAAGCGAAAGAATACGATGGGTTTACGGAAAACACTGCCTGTATTGGCCGTATAGAAAGCGGTAAAATTACAGCGGCTGCGCCGTTGGTGCTGCGGCTTTACTATGATCGGCAGACGTATGTGATTACATTTATTGTGGATACATCAAAGGCAGATGTACACGGAAAAACCATCCAGATCCTGCGGTATGGCCAGGCAATAGCGAAGCCTTTTGTACTTCCCAAAGAGGGCTACGTGCTAAGCCCGCTTTACGACGGGTGGGATCGCGAGGTTTCAGCCAATGTCCAAGGGAATGCGGCCTATACGGCACAGCTTGTGAAGGACAATACCGGCGGGAAAGCCCTTGAAGAAGCGGAACAGGTAATTATAGAAACCAATACCGATAAAACAGACCCGAAGGATTCAAAGTTTTATCCCCTGATGCTGCGTGCATATGGGCAGGAAAAATCCATAAAGCTGAAATGGCGTAAGATCAAAGGGGCGGACGGATATATCCTGTACGGTTCCCGCTGCGGATCGGATATGAAACGCATCCGTACCATCAAAAACGGCAATACGGCATCCTGTACGGTGAAGAATTTAAAATCGGGCACTTATTATAAATACCTGATTGTGGCCTATAAGAATGTAAACGGGAAAAAACGTGTTACACACAGCTCCCAGTCGGCGCACTCCGTCACCAATGGCGGAAAATACGGCAACCCGGCAAATATATCCTGTAAACCATCCGCCCTCACATTAAAGAAAGGGAAATCTAAGGCACTGGAGCCTGCTTACCGGGAAACAAAAAAGGTTAAAACACATATAGCTAAATTCCGTTTTTATTCGGATAACCCGAAGGTAGCTGCTGTTACTAAAAAGGGGAAGGTTACTGCCAAATTAGCAGGGGATTGTAATATTTATGTATATGCGCAAAATGGTTTTTATAAAAAAGTCCGGGTAAAAGTAGAAAGGTAAAAAATAGGAAATTAAGAGGGGGCAATGCCCCCTCCCTTTTATTAGAAATGGAAATCCACGGTTGAAAATGGATTACGCTTCATGTATATATTAGTTTTGGCCTTTGGCTGTGCGCTTAACGGGGATTTTAGTGGCCTTACAAACCCGTCTGGGTTATTTTTCTTGATTTTGCCGCCGGCTTTGCTTTCCTTTTCCATAGCTTTTTGCAGCTCCTTGGATACATCCGCCAGGAAATTGCTTCCTACGCCGTTTAACCGGGCTGTTTTATCTTCCAGCTTTTTCAGTTCTTTTTGTTTGTGGCTGGTGTCTTTGCCCCGGGCCTCGTCCTGCGTGATTTCCCCTTGCAGGATGCGTACCTTGCTTTTAAGCTCTGCTGCGAGCTTTCCATGCGCACTGGCATGGTTTACGGCCGTCTTGGCGGCAATGATAGCTTTCGTCCCGGTCTGTGTATTTTCTGTGGCAGGGGGATTGGTTTCTTTAGGCTGGTTTTGTGCAGGGGATTTGGCGTTATTCTCCGGCATGGTTTGGGCTGCATATTTATTCTCTTGCTGTGTGCGGTTAAGCTCAAGCTGCCGGGCTTTCAGTTCCTTTTTCAGATCGGTTAGCTGTTGTTGGATCTGCTGGCGCTTCCGTTCTTTCTCTTCTTCACTTAAGGCATTGTCAGAAGACAGCTCCTTTAAGCGTTTTTTGGCGTCTAGAATTTGATTCTGTACCTCTTTGCCCTTAGAGTCCATCCGCAAATCTGCACTTTGATGTTCCTTGCCGGAATATCTGTTATCCATGCTGTTAATTTTCATTTGGTTCCCTCCCGTTCGTGTTACATCCGTGTAAATATATTGTAGTATATTTCGGCATTTTTACTGATTTTATAAAGGTTTTTGGCAAATTTTTGTTAATTAATGTATAGAAAAGTTTTAAGCGCCGGGGTCTTCCCAAAAACGGTCAATAGGATTAAAATAAAAAATAAATGGGGCGATGCGTATGAATGAAAAATTTTTTTTATTGTCACAGCAAAAGAGGCAGCAGATTATAGATGCCGGATACCGGGTGTTTTCGGAAAATTGCTACAAGAAAAGCCCAATGGGGGAAGTTGCTGCAGCCGCTGGGATTAGTAAATCACTCTTATTTTATTATTTTCAGAACAAAAAAGAGTTTTATTTGTTTTTGTGGGATGAAGCTGCAAAAGTTACTATAAAATATCTGCAGGAGTATGGCTGTTATGAGAAAGCCGGGCTGTTTGAAATGATAGAATATGGAATGCAGGCGAAAATGCGTATTATGAAAGCGTATCCGGAAATGTCTGCATTTGTAATCAAGGCGTATTATGAAAACCTGCCCGAAATCTCGGTAAAAATTCAGGAGAGCTACCAAAGCTTTATAAATATGAGCGCCAGGGAAATAATTGATACGCTCAACCCCTCAGATTTTAAACCGGGAATTGATTTGAATATGATGTACAAAGAGATGCTGCTTGCTACCGAAGGTTATTTATGGGAAGCTGTTCAGAGGGGAGGGCCATTAGATCCCAGGCGCGTTGAGCAAGATTTTTCAAAGCTTATCTCATTTTGGAAACAGATTTATTTAAAACATGGCTGAAGCAGCTTTAACAGATTATAGAAGGGGGAATTTCAAATGGCAGCGATTGTGGCGGAGAATTTAACAAAATCTTATGGCAAGCACCGTGGTATTTCAGAATTAAGCCTGTGTGTCGGAGAGGGTGATTTCTATGGGTTTATTGGGCCAAATGGAGCGGGTAAAAGCACGACAATCCGTACTCTTTTAGGTTTATTGTCCCCATCTGGCGGACATGCAAAGGTTTTTGGGATGGATATTGTAAAAGAGAAAACCAAAATCCTCTCCCGGGTCGGCTACCTTCCTTCCGAAACGATGTTTTACAGGGGGCTTTATGTCCGTGATATTATACGGTTATCGGCAAATCTAAGAAAGCAGGACTGCCGGAAAGAAGCAGCGTTTTTATGTGAACGCCTGCAGTTGGATACTTCACGGAAAATTGAAGAACTGTCGTTTGGAAACAGGAAAAAGGTGGGGATTGTCTGTGCCTTGCAGCATAAGCCGGGGCTATATATACTTGATGAGCCGACAGGCGGGCTGGATCCACTGATGCAGCGTGAATTTTATGCAATATTAAAAGAACGCAACCAGGAAGGGGCGACAGTGTTTTTGTCGTCACACATCCTTTCAGAAGTACAGCGGTACTGCAGCCATGCAGCAATTATACGTGAAGGAAGGCTGCTTGCAGCAGACCGTGTAGAATGTTTGGGGCATACCGGGGCGAAGAGGGTAACACTTTGCGGCGTGGATAAACCGCCGTCGCTGGATGGGATAAAGGATATAAAGGCAGAAAATGGAATGGTCAGTTTTCTTTACAGCGGGGCGCCAGGCTGCCTTTTGAAAGGGCTTTTGGAGATGGAGATTACGGATATCACAGTTGCGGAGCCGGATATGGAAGAGGTTTTTATGCATTACTATGGAGAAAGGAAGGAAGCATGACGATGGTTATATGGAAACATGAATTAAAAACAGGTTTGCTGTCCCTCATAATCTGGTCTTGCGCAATTTCTTTTTTACTTGGGGTATGCGTTTTAATTTATCCGGAAATGGCAGGCCAGATGGGGCAGATTAGTGAAACATTTTCCCAGATGGGCGGTTTTACTCAGGCGTTTGGGATGGATAAACTGAATTTTGGGGAATTTACCGGGTTTTTTGGCGTGGAGTGCGGGAATGTGTTAGGGCTTGGCGGTGCTCTGTTTGCGGCTCTTACGGGTATTAGTGTGCTGTCAAAAGAAGAAAAGGATCACACGGCAGAATTTTTGCTGGCACATCCGGTTGGAAGGCTTACAATTGTGGCACAAAAGCTATGCGCTGTGTATTCACAGATTTTTATTTTGAATGTGGTATGTGTGTGTATAACGGCCATATGTATTGCCGTTATTGGGGAATCGCCTGATGTAAAGACAATGGCGCTATTGTTTTTGGCTTATTTTTTGATGCAATTAGAGGTGGCGTCTATTTGTTTTGGCTTGTCTGCGTTTTTGCGCAAGGGCGGGATGGGCCTGGGGCTTGGGCTTGCTGTGGTTTGTTATTTTTTGAATATTATTGCAAATTTGGCGGAAAATGTGCGGTTTTTGAAATATATAACGCCGTTTGGGTATACGGAAGGGGCGGATATTATTGCAAACGGAATGATTGAAGGGAAATATGCAGCTGTAGGGATGTTGTTTGTAATTGTTTTTGTTTGTATGGCGTTTTATAGATATGCGGGTAAAGATATATGTTAGGGTTTGTATGTAAGGGGATGTTATGCAGATGAAGGGGGTGTAGCGGGTTGCGTTGACTGGGGGGTGGCAAAGGGGCCGTCAGGCAGAGGGCAGGGTATGCGTCTGGGTCTGTGTTCAGGGGTTAAGGGGCTCTAAAGTATCCCATATTTGTTT
>OFGF01001730.1_pt1 | contig 12945 bp, 12 predicted proteins | sample 1521711 | NCBI WGS metagenome assembly OFGF01 (sample SAMEA3504092, study PRJEB24116) | mouse gut metagenome | biome: mouse gut; feature: mouse-associated habitat; material: faeces | place: Denmark | collected 2011 | reverse complement strand
AACAAACAAAGTAATGATGGGAGTTCGTCACAAACGGCGAGGCAAAATATTTTCGGACGTTTGTCTTATGATTACGCTGGGAAATATTTGGCCCAGTTCACTTTCCGTCGGGATGGATCTCCTAATTTTCCGGAAAACAAACGATATGGATTCTTCCCTGGCTTTTCTTTAGGGTGGAGAATCTCGGAAGAACCGTTTATGAAGAATTTGCTTTTCCTGGATAACCTGAAGATACGCGGCTCTTATGGCAAAATGGGGAACGATCAGGTTGGGGCTTATCAGTATCTGACGACTTATAGTTATGGTAGCAACTATGTAATAGGGAAGAATGATGTAACCGGGTTAGTTCAAAACGGTGTACCCAATCCTAATATCACCTGGGAAGTTGCCAAGACAACCAATATTGGTTTTGATTCTCGTTTATGGAATGGTCTGTTAGGAATTGAGTTTGATTATTTTAAAACCAGACGTTCCAATATATTGACGAAGCGTTCTGCTATTATTCCGGATTATACAGGATTGAAGTTGCCGGATGAGAATATCGGTATAGTAGATAATAAAGGTTTTGAAATGATCGTTTCCCATGAGAACTATTCAAATCCTCTGAAATATCCGTTTTTCGTTTCAGGTATGGTTGTAATTACGTTACTATTTTGAAATACACTACGATATGCTTCATTAAACCCATAATTACAACGGTATTCTCCAATCAATCTGTCTCCGCCTACTGTTCGAGCCAGAATTGAATTGGAATCAGATATCTTCAGTTGTTCCTTTTTATTCATTAATGTGCACGACAATTTTTTAATTACAGCGTCTGCACATTCTGTATCATTTTCTTCACTATCTGCACTATATAGTCCTAACACATTACGTGCGAACTCAATAACCATATGTTGAAAACCAGCGCACGTACCCAGTGCAGGCACCCCATTCTTCCTTGCATATTGAATTGCCGACAAAACATTCTTTGCATCCTTATAAGGACTTCCTGGCGAAAACCAAAATCCATCAAATAATTTTAAATGTTCCTCGGATACATTCAATGCATCGCTTATAATCCACTGAGCTTCTAGTTCACCTTGTATTTCTTCTGCCACTTCTTTTATGGATTCCATTATGAGACGATGACTTTCTTCATTTTGATTATAGTCACCTATAATAGCTATTTTTTTCACTCCGCACCTCCAAAAATCATAAATAACGGCATTTCAGATTGAGAAAACATTCCGCAATCATCGACGCATTCACAATGGAACCCGCATTTTTCATAATATATAATACTGATCAACAAATCTGCTGCATCAAATTTGTTATTCGTTCCGTGCAGTCCGCTATTCTGTACTCCTGTTTCCGCCATGAATCGGACAGCGGGAAATATACGCCATCTTTCGCACCCGCGCCCAAATCCCATTGACCGTGCGCATCCTTATGGGAATCAAGCCACTTAGCAACAAACCCCAATTTTCCCCGTGCCTGTCCATATCCTGCCAGCAATTCTATTGCCGCCAGATATTGACTCGTCTTTTTCGAAGCAAAAACATTGGGCGGCGCATTAAGGCATTTATCATAAATATAATAAATACCGTCCGGCTTCGCGAGATAATATTGGAGCAAAAGATTTTCCGTTGCAGGAGACAAGATTCCCTTTAACAGCGCCGCATGATAGAACATACCAAAGCCAGTTTCAAATCCGCTTTTGGGCTTTCTGCCAAATTGCGAAGTGAATGCGGCTATATCATCATCCCTGCTATACTGTCCGCTGCTAAACGACTTCTGGGCGATCTCTCCCCATTGTTTGGCAACGCCCATAGCAATTTCATTTTCCGGTTCAAATATCCTGATCCATGCGGAAAGCATAAGCTTTTCAAATAAAACCCAGTCATGCGTTTTTTCATAATAATTGTCTATCTTTTTTCTTCCGCTGACACACAAACACATTCTGTCCAGCACAAGTTGAATCGGTTTGTCCTCTTTTGTAAATCCCAGTATTCGCAATCTGCGTATCGCCTGCTCCGTAGTAATTGCTTTATTCCCGACAGGCTCACTTAACGTGTGGAAATTCCCCCACATTCCTTCACAATCTCTGCTGTCAAGGATCTGTTTTGCCCATTTACCGGTTTTATGATCTGACATGAATCACCTTTCCTCCCATTGACCGCTCGTTTCGCTATAAACCAAACTATTTTTTCATGACACGTAAATATAAATAGCAAAATTTATGATTGTTTTTTGACGGATTAAAATAACCGTAGTATCCTCCTCTTTTGACGCTTTAACCCAACAGTCCAGCATCTGACAAAATGGTTTCAAATATCCGTTCTCTGTTGTATGAAGTATCAAAATAAGGTAAATCATATGTTCCGCAAAGTTGTTTCAACCTTTTGCTTACCATTACAATGTCTGCGCAATCCCTTTGGTTCTCTTCTGCGGATTTATAATAGGTATAATCCTTTGGCGTGTCGTACTTTCTTAAAATCCTGTATCGTTCCTCTGGCGCGACTTCTGATGTGCCAAGATAATAAACATCACAAACAGAAGCGTCTATATATTGAATATAATGCTGTGGCAGCAATTGGAAGATATCAATTGCCATCCCATAATCACATTCATTATATTCACCACTGTCAGTCATCGCACTTATGAACAATGCCATCTTAGAGCTTATATACTGAATATTTTCCCAAAGGTCAGCATCTGCGTCAGAATTGATGCCTGTTTCCGGAAAAGTTTTTTCAATTCCTGCAATGATGGAGTCCATGCTGATATGCTGGTAACCAAAATCTTTCGATATTCTCTGGCAAAGCCTGCTTTTCCCTGACCGTGGCACGCCCGCAATAATAATATGTTTTTTCACGCTTCCTCCCCCTTAACATATCCTGACAATTTTTTCATCAATCTGTAATTTCCATGCAATGCTGTTTTGTATCGGGCATGTCTGCATTCCTTATCCTCTGTTATCTTCCTTCCTATCATACTCAATAATCTTTACTTCCGTTAGCCTTGTGCTACATATATCCATAAACTTTCCTTTCTCCTCAAAATAAAATCAGCCAATTTTGTTCTTATTTTCTGCACCCTGTACAGCATTCACCACAGGCTGTGATTGTCATGAAATCTATATTTGTTTTCTTTATCAGAAGTGCGTTGCTCATTACACAAAATTTTCTCCCGATTCTCATATTCCATCATCCCACTACATATCTCGCCAGTTCCAATGCAATATCGAAATGCCCCGCATCATGCTGAGTGCCTTTGGTCTGCCCTTCCTTTCGTCTGGCATCCCATTTAGGGGCGTCAAGCAAATCGCCACTTGTGAAAAATGTGTACAGCTTCAGCCCCCGGAAATCACACATTGCCTGCAAGGCAGCGCATTCCATTTCTACTGAAATGCAGCCGTCCGCCTTATGCTTCTCAAAGTTATTGACGGTTTCCCTGTAGAAAGAATCAGTAGTCCAGGTTTTCCCTTTCACATAGGGAATCCCGTTTTCCTCCATAAAAGTAGCAACAATGTCCGCATTTCCTACAGTAACATAATCCGATGCGGACGTATAATGATAAGAAGTGCCTTCATCCCGGTAGGCTTGTGTCGGTATCATGACTTTTCCGCGGGCAATCTCCTTATTCAGACAGCCCGCAGCGCCAAATACGATGTACTTATCCGTCTTAATTTCCGACAGCGTATCCTCCACCGTGCCGACACAGGCAGGCGCGCCCACATAGGTTTTATAAAAGGCAAATTTTTTCCCTTTATACTTCAATTCATAAATTGGCGTATTGCCCGTTGCGAACCAAAACGAGGCAATCTGCCTGCAGTCATAATTTTCCAGGACAAATTTCTCAATCACATGGGAAAAAGTCAGAATACACGCATCAACCTGCGGTGCGTCCTCCTTCATCTGTGGATTGATGATTGCCGGGGACTGGTTGTCAAAAGCTTCTGTTATCATGTTACTTCTCCTCTCACTCAACGTTCACCCATTGAAGATATATTTTCAATAACTTCTTACTGCTTCGCCGGATTCGGGCATGTAATAATCCATGTATAACCAAACCGGTCTTTAGTCAGAGAACCGCAGCCGCCGTCATCCGGTTCCGGGTGCGGCTTTAAGGGCGAAAGGATGGTTCCGCTCTCCGCCAGTACCGATATGGCACGCAACCCCTCCGCTTCGGAATCCATGTGAATCATCAGACTGATATCCGTCTTCACTTCGCCGCCGTCAACGCTGTCTCCTCCCGCCATGCGCGTGCTGCCAAGATTAAACTCCACATGCATGACCTTACCAATCTGCGCTGGCGTTTCATAGTTTTTTTCAGTCCAATGTGACATCCAGATAATCTCTCCGCCAAAAGCATTTATATAAACACTGACTGCTTCTTCACAGTTCCCCTTAAACGACAGATATGGTATCACTTCAATATTTTTATTCATTTTTTCCTCTCTCTCCATTCTGTAGGTGAAGCCTACAGAATATGCCAATATGTATTTGAAATTTCTTTTATCAATCATCAGTTCAAATATGTGCCCCTTTGCAACTATCCGTCTATTTCCCCTTTCGCCGATTCCCAGTCTATAAACAGGCTATAACGCTGTGTCGTAAAGCGAATTACACAGAGATTGGGATCATCGGGACCGGAAAAATGGTTTGATAAGCCCTCATACCACATCTCCCGGCAGGTTTCTGGGTCGGTACAGACCTGTGCCGTTCCGGTGAGGGAAATATGATAGGTTGGAGAATTCAGGCACACGGCAGCCTTGTTGTTCTGGTCAAGGCGTACAGGGCTTGGAGCGCCTCTGCCTGTGCAGAAAGTAATCCAACGTATTCCATCGCTGCGGGAAGGACTGATGGTAGTAGGTACAGGAGAACCGTCCGGATCAATAGTGATCAAGGTGCCGAAGCCGTCCTTGTCCTGACGCACGGTACGCTGAGCGATAATCTCAGCAGCGCGGGCTAAAATGGTTTCTTTTGTGTTCATGTAAATGCCTCCTTTGAGTAATAAAAATCCGAAAATGCGGTGTGCCGTTTTTTCTTAAACGGTGAAAACGCACTTTAATCTTTTCTATTATACAGCATATATGAACGGTTGTATTGTATATTTCCGACACCTCTATACCCTCAACAGTTATTTTCTCTTTTGGGAGTGTTTCTGTCCATAAAAATGTGAAAGTTTCTATTCTTACCGTAAAGCCATTTCCAGAGCGCTCCGGATATTCATGGAATGATAGCGTTCAAATTCCCGTATCAAATGTGACGCATCCGTATATCCATATCTTTGGACAGCATCCATCATATTAAAATGACTTTCGTATACAATATCTCTCCATAAGCATTGGTAGCGCACCAGATTACTCAGTTTTTTGGGCGTCATTCCAATATATTCATGAAACAGCCGTTCCATCTGTCTGCTGCTTATAAGATTTTCTTTTGATAACTGGCTGATCCCCAACCCGCCGCGATACCGGAGAATGTCCTGCATTACCTTGTCTACTATCACGTTCTCCCTCGCTGTTTCCAGCTTTTTCAAAAGCAGCGTTTCTGCCAATCGAATCCAATCCGCCAGATTCCCCGGTTCCGACAAACGGCTGCGCAGTTCCCTGTCCAGCCAGCCAAATCTTTCCCGGACATCATATCTCCCGTTCACTGTTCCAATAAACGAATCCTCTGAGAAAGCATAGGCTCCCCAGGCATAAAACCGAATGGCAAACACCGAAATCCTGTGTCCGCTTTTTTCATTGCCCTGGGCACAAAAACTTCTGTCATTTATCCCCATAAAATCAGATGTAATGATATTGCCCGCATCATCTATACGGTAAATAATATCAACACAGGTATCTGGAATCACTATTTCAGAATACCCATCCGTCTCTGTATCAGGGCAGTCATATTCCCCACCCCAAAAGCATCTGACATAAGACTGCAACATCCTGCATGGCTCTGTTTCATTATAGGTGGGATTATATTTGAAAGGTGTCGCCGTCAGCGGTCTATATATCATTTTAGTCTCCATAAGTATATTTTCTCCGTATTCCACATCGTCTTTACAAACAATCTGATTATAGCATTTTCATTTTTTATTTTCCACTATAACAACACCATTCCCCGTGAGAGAAATTTTTAATATAGCATATATCTGATATAGAGAAACGCAAACCGCCGTGTAAGCATATTAACTCTGATTTCCCCGCTTTCCAACTTATTATTTTCTGAACCACTGTAAAAATATCTGTGAAAATTGAAATGTAAAGAAATGAATTGTGAAATCTTTAGACATAAGAAGAAGGACTGCCGAAACAGCCCTTTCCCTCATTTATTATTTATCCATTTATTTTTTACCGCTTTACTCATATACAAGCACGGAAACCCTTATATTATCACGAAAACTCCCATCCTGTTTCCGTGCTTGTATATGGGTTTTGCCTGCGAGTATCGACTTTTGCGTGATAGTATGGAGTTTTGCCTGCAAGTATCCGAGTTTCCGTGATAATAACCGACTTTTGCCTACGAGTATATACTATCAGGCAAAACAACCCCGGAACAACAGTTTGCACCCTCGCTAATGTACAAATGCCCCTAAAAGCACACGGAATTAATGTAACTCTGAAAGCTATGTAGTGCCGAAAGTGGCGGATTTACGGGCTTTCTCGGCTTTCTGTGTTAATATCTGCCGGAAACTAAGACACCCTGACAAAATTTGATAATATTCCCCATATTTCAACAGCATTTTCAGACAAATTATTCTCACTTAAGAGGCTCTATCATATACTTTTGAAACTTCTCCGGCACTTCAAAGCCTTTTAGATGTTCTTAGTCGGTCAGCTCTTTGTTCCTGCTTGAATCAACACAGTAAACCAGTTTGTTATATCCTCAAAGATTATGCATCCCTACCTATATGGTAGTACCAACTTTTACGAAAAGACAATCTGGTTCTTTTTTCCAATATCTACAATAGCGATTTCACAATCATAAACAGCAATTACTCCCGAATATTTTGGGTGATAGTAATTCATAACCACATGGCAGCCAAACACTTCGCAATTATATTACACTGTCTACAATATCCAAATCAAGAAATTGTCCATACGCACTACTAATAGTTTTATCATCATCCGAAACCATCGGTGTCATATTCATGCCGTCTTCTGAAACAAAACGATCCGATTTTCTTTTCGCACGTTTTCGGATTTCATCAAAAACATCAATAAACTGGTCACTTGTATTGATTTGATATACTTCTTGAGTGGGTGTTAATTTTCTAAGCACTTGCATATCTGCTTCTCTACTGATTCCAATTGGAAAAACATGTAATTCATCTTTACTCACACGCTCTCGAACCCAATTAAATTGCCGTGTAGGATCATCACCACAAGAAAAAGCTTCACCATCCGTCATAAAAACTAACATCGGTACATAATTGTCATTATCATTATCTTGTAACTCTTGTATTTTATCATCAATAACACGTAACGCTAAATTCAACGCCTCAGACATAAATGTCTGTCCACGTGCATGAAATTGAGTAGCCCTTTCTGGGTCAATACTTTGTATATCTACAAATGGCTGAATACGATGTGCGTGGCGGTCATAAACTATCACGCTAATAAGAGCTTCCGATGCCAACGCAGAGTCATCATCCTGCATAGCCTTAAGCATATTCTTCATTACTTTACTTAACAAATTAATACGAGACCCAAAACTACCAACAGGTGTATCCATTGAACCACTAACATCAACACAAAAGCAAATCGGAATACGCGGGCTTGTTCGCATTCGTTCATTATACATCTGATCATACTCTTCTTTAAGATGATACCCTGCATCATTAGAGCGATTATATTCAGACATAAATACACTTCCTTTCTGATGATTATCTTTTATCAAGGCTGCTTTCTTTTACATTCCGGACAATTATTTGGAACGCCCCAATTATCTATGCCAAAACGTTTATCATAGTCCTCTTTTTGGCCAAAAGTAAAATCAAACGAACAGCCACAATTCCTACAACGCAATTTTTTATATACTTGAGATCGTATATGCTTACACTCGCTACAATACCGCTGCTTATGCCAATCAGAATTCTGAACAGTTGCAATCTGATGAAAAATCGCCATTTTCTTTGAATAAATAAACTTTCTATCCACCGATGTATGATACGAACTAATACACTCAAAATATTTGTCAGATGGTGTATTAAGGCACGAATTACAAATCCGATAAGGCGTATCAAAATACTTACGATAAAAATAAAACTTAGGGTATTCAACCCCACAATATTGGCACTTAAAAAATTGTGTCTTGGCATCTCTCTTAAATGTTTTTGGAAAAAGTTCAAGTGACTCCATATCATAAGGATGTTCCAAATCTTTCCTCAATGATCGCACTTCATGTAGCCAAAAGCGAGCAGACTTACGCTTTTCAGGTGCATTAAACTCCTTGCCGCTCATAAAAGTATTATAAAAGTCTCCTTTTAAACTGCCCAAATGGCTCCATACAAAACGCCACCGCCCACTAGGACGATCCACATCTCTATTTCCAGGTTGCCCACTCCATGAGAAAGGAAATCTCATATTAGCAATGCTTTGAGCCATATCCGCATTTTTTTCTTTCGCATACGGTGTTTTTCCCGGCATCATAAGCATGAATACCAGTTCTGCAACTTCATAATTTTCTGTTTGCTGTGTATATAAGCGTTTACGAATTCCACTCAGTTGTAACTCTGGAGGCTGAAAAGTAATATTCTGCGATACACAAGGATACCCCTCAATCTGATAACAATCCATATCTACAAAATAGACATGGTTTTTATCTTTCACAAAAATAGACTGCGGATTAATGCAACCAAAAAATATGTGCCTATCTTGTAAAAATATAATATGTTCCAATATACAAATTGTCAAATCACATAAATCTTTTTTGTTCCAGTCAGGAAAATGTAACTTAAGTTGTTCCTCTCCAAGAACACTCTGCATCAAAGGAATTCCCTCTGCTTGCGGTATCAATGCTCCTACGAAACAACCATTGACATCATATAACTTTGAGATAGGCCATCCTATTCCTCTACGTCTAATAGGCTTTTGTAGCATTAGTTCCGTCTTATCTTCAAAATAAGTAGTTGTCAGAACATTAGGTGCATAGATTTTAGCAAATGTATCTGTTTGATTTGTTCTGTAGGTAATAGACATTGCATTACTCATAAATTCCTGAAGTAATATTATTTCATTGCCTTGATCATCGTATACCATTCCCCCTTTACCAATGTTGCCATGCGCTAACTTATTTGCCCGATTATATTGAGTTATAGCGGTCATTATCTTAAATTGTTCATCACCTGACACAACCGACTGTTTTGCCACCATTCCATTATCTGTAAAACCGGATAACTTTCCTCCATCGTCAAGCGTGAAAAAACGAAGTTCCTTATGCACTTTATAAGCTATACTCTTAACTTTTTTGGCCTTATCTAAAGACTTTGATAAAAAAAGATATGGTCCTTGAACATTTTGTTGAGCAAATAATTCCTCATAATTCTTTACATCATAATATATACTTACGTTTTCTTTCTCAATAAGCATAGGATGAAATACCTTTTGTATATCATCAGGAATTAAATTATATTCGAACCCTGGCACAAATACAGAGCGTTTATTTGCACTAGTGGTATTATATGCACGCCACTCGCGTATAAAAGCTATAAATCCTTTGGTACACATTAACTCTCCCTCTACCATTATCTTGATTTCCGAAGAGTTGAAAAGCATCGACGGACTTGCCCCATATTGAGGCCACTTCACTTTAGACTTTTCTGTGTAGCCAGCTCTCCTATTATCCCTTGCTACACTACCTTTATTTCTTTGATATGTTGCACGGGTATTCTCAGTAGATACAGACGTCAATCTGTCATTAGCCCATGCAGAATTCATCTGCTGTTGAAGTGGCACAATTTGTTGAGACTCTCTCTTTTCGACTATTTTGTCATTACCCTCTTTTCTATTTTGTTCAAAATTAAAAATGCTCATTTACTCGCCTCCATTTCTTATTCCACCGTCTTGCAGTATCCCTAATCTGTATATCTGTAGACATAATCAATTCATAATATAAGTTTTCAATTTCAATCTGATTATTGCGAACACGAGCCAAATCTAACAAATATATCCCACCTCCTCCATCACGATAATCATTCCATAGTTTTCTTGCCAATGTTTCAGCTTTGTAAGAAATACTAGCACCATCTTGTTCACGCACTCTCTTAAAATCTTCCCGAAGTTGATCATATAAAGAATTGGGGGATTTTTCAAATAGAAAAACCTTATTGCTAGGCATTAACCCCTTTGAACTAAGTTTTTCTTCTATTCTTAACGTTACATCTTCTATTTTAGGATTATTCATATCCGAAACTACATCCAAAAATTCTGCAATATTGGAGGATATATCTTGGCACTTCTTTAAATCTCTATTTAAATTTCCCCAATTTTGCGGATCTATTTCTTTTAGCGTTTCTTGTAATTTTTTAAATTCTCCTTGCCAATGCTTGACATATTCTGCTCTAATTATTGGACTGTATATTTCAGAATTTATAACTGCCGGGAAAATTTTATCCTTGTATTTTCTATCCCTCATTACTTCTAATACTTCATACATACAATTTGCAGATTTTAAGTAAAAATCAGAAATTATAAGGATTACATAATCCATTTTACTAATTGATTGCATATATTCCTTTATACTATTCCAAGAACCAATTTCTATTTTGTCTCTATGTAGTTCAATATTTTTTCTGTTAAGAAAGTAATCATAAATGTCGTCTGCAATCTCATCATCCTTCCAACAATATGATAAAAATATATTTATTTCTTTCAAAAGAAACCTCCCTTGAATCCCAAATAATAACATAAAAAATACAAAACACTATATGTATCATAAAAGGCATCGTCAAAACTATACATAGTGATGCCCTAATCATATCTCTACCTATTTCTATTTAGTTCCCCTTTCACACACCACTTCTTTTTAATGATATTAACATAAAATGACAAAAATTTCAATATTTAAACGCAATTCATAATATAATCCATTATCCATTATCGGTCTAGTTCCCACAACTTGTTGCATATACAGAGAAAAAGCCAGGGTTGTTTTCCTCTAGCTTTTTCCTTGTACTATCCTTCCTTCTCAATCACCAACTCCGCGCCATCAAGGAAATGCAGGAAACCGCCATCGTGGACTTCCACGTTCTCCAATGCCACGTTCACGATCTCTGGACATACCGACTTACTCATGTATTATTACGGAACCTCTTATACTATCACGAAAACTTCCCGCATGTTTCTATGATAATACATAAAGTTTCCGTGTTTGTATCATATCCCCCGTTTTTCAACACCATTTTCCGTCAAGCTAATCCATCTTTCAGCCAAAACCGACAATACCCTACACCTTTTTACCTTTCCGCTTTATACTATCACGGAAACCCCTGACTTTTGCGTGAAAGTATACTTTTGCCTGATAGTACGATTTTTTCCCCAATCGCCATCCTATCAGCGGCATCCAAAAACAAAAAAATTGGGGTCCACCACCCACCGTGATGAACCCCACCAAACCTCAAAATCCCTTGATTTTAAGCCATTCTTCAATACTTTTGCCTGCGAGTACCCAAATTCCTATGGCATCAATTGGAAATAGCCGCCTGTGCCGCAGCCAATCTAGCGATAGGCACACGGAACGGTGAGCAGGATACATAGTCCAGGCCGATCTTGTGGCAGAACTCTACGGAGGAAGGATCGCCGCCGTGCTCGCCGCAGATACCTACATGCAGCTTGGGATTCACGGGCTTGCCTAACTTGATGGACAGTTCCATCAGCTTGCCTACGCCGATCTGATCCAACTTCGCGAACGGATCATTCTCCAGAATCTTGGTGTCATAGTAAGCGTTCAGGAACTTACCAGCATCGTCCCGGGAGAAACCGAAGGTCATCTGGGTCAGGTCGTTGGTGCCGAAGCAGAAGAAATCAGCCTCCTTGGCGATCTCATCAGCGGTCAGCGCCGCACGGGGAATCTCGATCATCGTACCTACTTCGTACTCCAGAGAAACGCCTGCAGACGCGATCTCAGCATCGGCAGTGTCCACTACCAGCTTCTTGACAAACTTAAGTTCCTTAACCTCACAGATCAGAGGAATCATGATCTCAGGCTTCACATTCCAGTCGGGATGAGCCTTCTTCACATTGATAGCAGCACGGATAACAGCCTTGGTCTGCATCCTGGCAATCTCAGGATAGGTTACAGCCAGTCGGCAGCCTCTGTGGCCCATCATCGGGTTGAACTCATGCAGGGAAGCGATGAAGTTCTTGATGTCCTCCACGGACCTGCCCTGTGCGTTAGCCAATTTCTCGATATCAGCTTCCTCAGTGGGAACAAACTCATGCAGAGGAGGATCCAGGAAACGAATGGTAACCGGGTTGCCCTCCAGAGCCTCGTACAGCTTCTCAAAGTCGCCCTGCTGGTAAGGAAGGATTTTCTCCAGGGCAGCCTCCCTCTCCTCTGCGGTATCGGAGCATATCATCTCACGGAAGGCGGCAATCCTGTCTTCATCGAAGAACATATGTTCCGTCCGGCACAGGCCGATGCCTTCCGCCCCCAGCTCCCTGGCCTTCCTGGCATCGGCGGGAGTGTCGGCATTGGTGCGCACCTTCAGCTTTCTGTACTTGTCGGCCCAGGCCATGACCCTGCCGAACTCGCCCGCGATTGTAGCGTCCACGGTAGGAATCTGGCCGTCATAGATGTTTCCTGTGGTACCGTCGATGGAGAGATAGTCCCCTTCATGGTACTCCTTGCCTGCCAGCGTGAATCTCTTGTTCTCCTCGTCCATGGCGATGTCGCCGCAGCCGGATACGCAGCAGGTTCCCATACCGCGGGCAACCACTGCCGCATGGGAGGTCATGCCGCCGCG
>OFGF01001728.1_pt1 | contig 12969 bp, 5 predicted proteins | sample 1521711 | NCBI WGS metagenome assembly OFGF01 (sample SAMEA3504092, study PRJEB24116) | mouse gut metagenome | biome: mouse gut; feature: mouse-associated habitat; material: faeces | place: Denmark | collected 2011 | reverse complement strand
GCCCGTTTGCCTGCCCCTTGCCGGCATCGTGATGTGGTCCGCCCTCGCCCCCGGCGGGAGCCTCGCCTTCTGCAATCAGGCCGCGGCGGACATCAGGCAGATCGAGACGGGAGAGCTGGAGCGCGTGACGGTGCTGCTGGAGGAGCGCTCCTCCAGAGGATCCTGTGCAATCAGTTCTTCGGGCAGATCAAAGTAAAAATCTGACTTCCGCAATTCCACGGCCATTACATAGCCGCTCCTTCCGCGAATACCTTATACCCTCTGTATGTCTCGTACACATCTGCCTTGCTGGTGGCTTCCCAGGGTGCATGCATGTTCAGTACGGGCACGCCGCTGTCTATTACATTCATGCCATACTCGGCCAGGATGTAAGCGATGGTTCCACCGCCGCCCACGTCCACTTTTCCCAGTTCCGCGGTCTGCCACACAATCCCCTTGTCATCCATGATTTTGCGCAGATGCGCCACATATTCCGCATTGGCGTCATTGGAGCCGGATTTTCCACCGGATCCGGTAAATTTGTTGAATACCATGCCCTTTCCCATAAAAGCGGCATTCTTCTTTTCAAAGCAGGAAGCGTAGGAAGGATCAAACCCTGCGCTTACATCAGAGGAGAGCATGCAGCTGTGTGCCAGGCATCTGCGCAAATTCAGTTCGCTGTATTCTCCGTTCAGGTTCAGCAGTTCTGCCACTGCATTCTCAAAGAAACGGGATTTCATCCCGGTAGCGCCTATGGAACCCACTTCTTCCTTGTCCACAAGGATGCAGCAGAGCGTTCTTTCCGTGACGCCCATATCCAGCATGGCACGCATGGATGTAAATGCGCACACTCTGTCGTCCTGGCCGTATCCCAGTATCATGCTGCGGTCAAACCCTGCTTCCCTTGCGTTTCCAGCCGGCACAATCTCCAGTTCCGCGGAAATAAAATCTTCCTCCTCAATGTCATAGGCCTTTTTCAGAATGTCCAGAACCCCTGCTTTTACGGCATCCTTCACTTCTTTCTTGTCGGGATCTGTCTCCTTGTCTTTTTCCTCCTTATTGATATGAAGGGGTTTGCTGCCGATGATCAGGTCAAGGTCTTCCCCTTCGATCACCTTGGAGGCAACTTTTTTCATCTGTTCCCCGGCCAGGTGAATCAGCAGATCGGAAATAAAGAACACAGGATCGTCCTCATTTTCACCGATATTGATTTCCACCACTGTCTGGTCTTTTTTTACCACAACACCGTGAAGGGCCAGGGGAATGGCCGCCCACTGATACTTCTTCACACCGCCGTAATAATGTGTGTCAAAATACGCCATTCCGCCATCCTCATAAAGGGGATTCTGCTTTACGTCAATCCTGGGGCTGTCAATATGCGCACCCAGTATGTTGAAGCCTTCCGTTATGGGCTTTTCCCCGATCTGGAACATGGCGATGGATTTGTTCATCCACACACTGTATACCTTGTCTCCCTTCTGCAGTCTGGCACCGCTCTCCACCAGGCTCTCCAGTTCCTGATAACCTTCGGCGCTTATGGTGTTGACTATGGTGTCAATGCATTCCCGTTCTGTCTTGCCGTGGTCCAGGAAATATCTGTATTCCTGATTCAGTTTTTCAAGCTCTGCCAGCTGCTCCTCATTGTAAATCTCCCAGGCTGTTTTTCGTTCCATTTTCTTTTTCCTTTCTTAATATATATTTCTGCCCCCGCATACTTTATCGACAGAACAATCCATGCCGCAAAAGCATGGATTGTTCCGGGACAGATATTGGTTTCCGCTTCCGTCCGTCACTGTCTCAATTCAATTCCCATTTGTTCCAGACCGTGAAGTATCTTCTTCATGACGGCATTCACTTCACTGTCCTCCAGCGTTTTCTCCTTTGCCCGGAAAGTAATGGTATAGGCAATGGATTTATATCCCTGTTGAATCTGGGCTCCTTCATAGATGTCAAACAGCTGGCAGGATTCCAGCAGTTTGCCGCCTCTCTGGACAATCACCTGTTCAATATCCCCGGCAAGAATCTCTTTCGGCACCACCATGCTGATATCGCGGCTGACTGCCGGGTATTTTGCGATTCCCTGGTATTTCCTGTCAAAGGTAGTGAATGGAATCACCGCAGGCATATCCAGCACTGCCACATACGCCTTTGTGCCGATGCCGTAATTGTCCAGCACTTCAGGATGTACTTCCCCCAGATAACCCACAATGGTCTCTTCATATCTCACCAGGGCCCGGCGTCCCGGGTGCAGGAAAGGCTTCTCTGCCTTCGGGTCATATACCGGTTTTTTCCGCATTCCCACTCCCGCAAAGAACTCTTCCAGAACGCCTTTCATGGTGAAGAAATCGCCATCCCCGTAGAATCCCAGCACAAACTGCATCCTCTCGTCAGGCAGTTCTTTCAGGGGCAGTTCTCCCGGCAGGTAAACATTTTCCAGTTCATATAATCTGACATTCTTGTTCCTTCTGTTATAATTTGTGGCAAGACTGGACAGCATCCCGTTGAGGGGTATGGTTCTCATGATGGAGAAGTCCTCCCCCAGCGGATTGGCGATGGTGACAGTCTTCCGGAGGGCATCGTCTTCGGACAGCAGTAATTTGTCAAATACCCTGGGACTCTCAAAGGAATAGCTCATTCCCTGGGAGAATCCGCAATGTTCGGCGATATCCCTGGCCTTTTCCTCAATGAGCAGCTTATAGGAGAGCTTGCCCGCCGTGGCTTCTCCCTCCGGCAGGGTGGTGGGAATCTTGTCATATCCGTAAAATCTCACCACTTCCTCCGCAATATCCGCATCGCAGTTCAAATCCTGACGGAAATACGGAATTTCCAGTTCTATGCCGCCCTTTTCACCGGTCAGGATACGGATTTCCAGACGCTCCAGAATCCTGAGCATTTCTTCTGCCGAAAGCTGTGTTCCCAGAAGGCGGTTGTATTTTTCAGGCCTGAAGGGCAGCACTTTTTTGCCGGACATGGGCACGGCCACATCCACCATGCCTCCCACCGCTTCCCCGCAGCCAAGTTCCTCTATCAGCTGGCAGGCGCGGTTGATGGCATCCTCCGCATTATGGGGCTCCAGCCCTTTTTCAAATTTGCCGGAAGAATCCGTGCGCAGGCCGATTCTCTTGGAGGATTTTCTCACATTGGGGCCGTTGAAAATAGCCGCCTCAAAGAGAACCGTCTTCACGGAATCCGTGATCTTGCTGTTTTCACCGCCCATGATGCCGCCGATGGCCACCTCTTTTTCCGCGTCGCAGATCATCAGCACTTCGCTGTCCAGTTTGCGGACCTGTCCGTCCAGCGTCTGGAATTCATCCCCATCCTTTGCCCGGCGCACAATAATCCGGTGTCCTGCTATGGTATCCAGGTCAAAGGCATGCATGGGCTGTCCATATTCTTCCATCACATAATTGGTGATGTCCACCAGATTATTGATGGGCCGGATCCCGCTGGCAGCCAGTCTCCGCTGCATCCACTCCGGCGAAGGGCCGATTTTGATATTTTTGCAGACTCTTGCACAGTACCTGGGACATAAATCCGGATCACGGACCTCCACGCTGATATAATCATGAACGTCCTCCCCATTGCCGGTTTCCTTCACCACCGGAGGCACAAAAGGCTTCCGAAAGGTTGCCGCAGCTTCCCTGGCCACACCCAGCACGCTGTAGCAGTCCACACGGTTGCTGGTGATCTCATATTCAAATACGGTATCATGCAGTCCCAGCAGTTCCACCGCGTCGGAACCGGTCTCCGCATCTTCTCCGAAAATATAAATTCCCTCTTCCGGCGCCTCCGGATACATATTCCGGTCGGAACCCAGTTCTTCAATGGAACACATCATGCCATTAGACTCTACTCCACGTAATTTCCCTTTTTTTATTTTAATCCCTCCGGAAACTTTACTGCCGTCATGGCTTCCCGCTACCCTGCCGCCATTTAGGACAACTGGGACTTTATCCCCTTTTGCCACATTCGGAGCGCCCGTTACAATCTGGATTTCTTCGTCCCCGCCTATATCCACTTGACAGACGATGAGTTTATCCGCATCCGGATGCGGCTCTATCTTCTTTATCTGGCCTACTACAATACGCTCCAGATCAGCGTCTAATTTTTCCGCCCCTTCCGTTTTCGTCCCAGAAAGCGTCATAGCGTCCATATATTCCTGAACCGTTACATTCAATTCCGGCACAAGCGCTTTAATCCATGCAAATGAAGTTTTCATCGTTTTCTTTTCCTCCCTTATTAGAACTGTTTTAAAAATCTGTCGTCATTCTCATAGAGGAGACGCATATCGTCAATTTCATATTTCAACAACGCAATCCGCTCTAACCCAACGCCAAATGCAAAACCGGAATATTCCTCCGGATCGATGCCACTCATTTTAAGCACCCTAGGATGCACCATGCCACAACCCAAAATCTCTATCCAGCCGCTTCCTTTACAAAACCTGCATCCGCTGCCGCCGCATTTAAAACACGTCATATCCACTTCCGCGCTTGGTTCCGTAAACGGAAAATGATGCGGACGGAATTTCACTTTGGTGTCTTTTCCAAACAATTCCCTTACAAATTCTTCCAAGGTTCCTTTTAAATCCGCAAAAGTAATCCGCTTGTCTATCACAAGCCCTTCAATCTGATGGAAGGACGGGGAATGCGTCGCATCCACTTCGTCAGAACGGAATACCCTTCCCGGCGCAATCATACGGATTGGAAGCTTTCCTTTTTCCATCTCACGCACCTGAACCGGAGACGTCTGCGTGCGCAGGAGAATATCGTCATTAATATAAAACGTATCCTGTTCATCTTTCGCCGGATGGTTCGCCGGAATATTCAGCGCTTCAAAATTATAATAATCCAGTTCCACTTCCGGCCCTTCCACAACTTCATATCCCATACCCACAAAAATGCGTTCCACTTCTTCTAACGCAATCGTATTTGGATGCCTATGGCCCAGTTTATTTCTTTTGGCGGGAAGCGTTACGTCTATTACTTCCCTTTTCAAACGCATTTCCAGTTCTTTTGCTTCTAAAGCCGCTTTTGCCACTTCTAACTTTCGCTCAATTTCTCCTCTTGCCTCATTGATTAACTGTCCAAATGCCGGACGATCCTGAGGAAGCAGCTCTTTCATGCTTTTCGAAATCGCCGTCAATTCTCCTTTTTTGCCTAAAATCGCAACTCTCGCTTCATTCAATTTTCCCAAATCATTCGATGATTCAATTTTTTTTATTGCTTCATCTTTGATTTTCTGCAATTTTTCCTTCATCATATTTCTCCTTTTCCATTTCAGCATAAGAAAGCATTAAAAAGGAGTCCTCCATCCCGATAAGGGACGGAGAACTCCGCGATACCACCCTGATTCCTGAGAATCTCTCAGGCTCTCATTCTATGCGTAACGCGCACAAAACGTTATAGGCTACTCCTAAGGTTCACCTATACTGCTCCAGCGTGAACGTTCAGTTATTCCTTACATAAGGAAGCTTCCAGCCGACGTCTCCCTCTCTCTGTCATGTGTGAAAAAACCTACAAATCGCCTTCCCTGCATTTTTTAACATAATAGCATAGCATTTCCGGAAATGCAACTAAAAAATTATTTCTGTTTTATGCTTGCCTTCTTGCTGATTCCTTTCTTTACAAGTTCCTTTTTAAACTTTTTAAATGCGCTTTTCTTCATTTTCTTTGAAACTACAACTTTACATTTCTTAGATGCAGTTCCCTTAAACGCTTTTGAACCAAGTTTCGGGGCTTTTGCTCCCATAAATTTAATATTCTTTAACTTTTTACAGTTGAAAAACGCTTTCGAGCCAATATTCTTTACATTTTCTCCAATTACAACGCTTGTAAGCTTACTTGCCTTCTGGAATACCTTCGCATTTATTGCCGTAACTTTAAATTTATAACCGTCAATTTCCACTGTAGAAGGAATTGTAATCTTCTTTGCGCCTTTTTTCGTTAGTTTTACCGCTTTTACTGTTCCATTTGTCGCATGGGATGCCGTCACCTGATAAAGCACATCGCCATACGGCTGTGTTCTGTTTACCGCAGGAACTGCAGGCGCAGAAGGGGTTTTCTTTGGCTCTGGCGTCCATTTCGCCCACAAGTCATAATTTTGCCTAATTGGCGTGTTAAAATTAAACTTAACTGTCAGTTTCGACGTCGTATACCATCCCGCAAACAAATAGCCCTTTCTTGTTGTTTTCGGCTCCGAAATTTTTGTCCCTTCCAGTATATTCGTTTTCGCCGCTACAGGCGCGCCGCCATTAGAATGGAACGTAACGCTGTATTTCTTTTTCACAGATGAATTCGTTTTTTCCACCAATTCTGCCTTTAAAATAGCTTCTAAAGCCGCTTCTATCTGTTCCAATGTCGCTTCGCCGTTTTCCAGAAGTTCTTTCGCTGCAAAAATTGCCGTTTCTAATTTCTTTACGGAATCTTCCGTATACTTGCCGGAATCGCTGAGTTTTTCTTCAGAAGAAGCGATTGCATTTGTAAGTTCTATCCGTTTCGCCTCTAATTTTGTTACCAGTTTTAACTCTTTCAGGCTTTCCAGTTTTTCTTCCAACTCTTTTAATGTAGCGTTCTTATTGTTTGCGAGCCACTCTTTTGCGCTTGCTACAGCTTGTTTTAACGCCTCAATAGATTCTTCCGTATAATCAGTTTCCACGCCTTCTTCCGGCAGAAGTTTTTCTAATTCCTGAATTAACACTTCAATTTCTATCCGTTTATGCTCTTCCTCTGTAAGCTGCATCTTACTCTCCAAATCTGACAGAGCGCTTTCTAATTCTTCAAGCGTGGCATTCTCTTTATCCAAAAGTAACATTGCAGAATCAACCGACTCTCTTAATGCATCCAAATCTAAATCATCTTTGCCTTCCGGATGCTCTATCAGCCAAGTCGCTTTGTCTATAGCTTTTCTTAGCTCCTCTTTCTTCGCATCTACTTTTGTCACAAGCTGTACTTTCTTTAGATCTTTGAGGGCTTCTTTCAATTCTTCCGCCGATGCGTCTGTTTTGTCAAGAACAGCCTTTGCCGTCTTTATGGCATCTTCAAGTTCTTTGACAGATTCGTCCGTATACAACTCACTCTCCTGTTGAAGTTTATCTTCCAGTTCCTGAATTTTATTTCTGAGTTCCACTCTCGCCGCATCTTCCTCTTTTATATCGAGTTTATCTCCAAGATCCTGTATCGCTTCATTTAAACTTTCTAATGTTACATCCTCTTGTTCTAATAATGGTTTTACTCTATCTACAATTTCTTTCAACGCATCTAAATAATCTGCATCAAATTCTGACGGTCGGCTGATTTGATCCTCTGCAGCCTGCAGCATTTTCGCCAGCTCATTCTTTGCAGCCTGAACCTTTGTCACAGGTTCCACTTTTGTCAGATCCTCCAGCGCTTTTGTTAATTCCGAAAGATCTGCATCTGATTTTGCAAGAACTTTTTCTGCCGCATCCACTGCCGCCTCTAAGCTTTCTATAGAATTATCTGTATAATCATTCCGATTCTGTATGATTTCTTTTGCCGCATTTACCGCATTTTGAAGTTCCGTTCTTTTTGCATCCACTTTCGTCACTAACTGCGCTCCGGTAAGCGCCTGCAATGCCTCCTCCACTTCAGTTAAGCTTGCATCCGCCTTTTCCATAACTTCTTTTGCAGCATCTACTTTTTCCTGCAATTCTGCGACTGAACTCTCCGTATAATCCCCGCTGCTAATTTTTTGCTCCGCTGCTGCGATCTCTGTCTGCAGATCTTCTTTCTTCGCCTCTACTTTTGTCACCAACAAAACAGCCTGAACTTCTGCTATCTTAGCATCTAACTGTTCTATTGTAACGTCAGCCTGCTCTAAAAGAGTCTTTGCCGCATCCAATGCATCCTGTAACTCTTGAATGGATTCTTCTGTATATGTCTCCGCTTCTTCTTGAATAAGTTCTTCCTTTTCACGAATTAAACTCCGCAGTTCTTTTTTCTTCTGAGCTAATGGAGACAAAACAAGAGCTTCCTTCGCTGAACAAAAATCAGCATATGCTCTGTCTACTTCCGCCTGCGTCGCATCCGCTTTCTGCAAAATCGTATTTGCCGCATTTTTTGCGGAAGTGAACCCTTCCACTCCATCAGAATAATCAGACATATCCAAATCAGCCGCTGCGTTTATTGCCGCCTTTAAGTCAGATAAATCTACAAGCCCCCTCAATGCCAAGTTTAAGTTTTCAAGAGCCGTTTCTGCCGCTTCTTTCGTTAAAGCGTCATTTGCAATCGCCGTATTTACTGCTGTGACAGCGTTTTCAAATGCAGTTTTACTAGCTGTGGTACAGTCTGCTAAAAATTCATCGCTTGGCCGTTCTTGCGCTGCTGCGCGCAATACACGAAGATCCGCCAATGCCTTCATCGCTTCTTCCACTGCTTTTGCAGCATTTACTTTTTGAGCGTCATCTGCGCTCTCCTCAAGATTTTTCGCTGTATTTAAAGCTGTCTGGAGCGCATCAAATCCATTTTTGGCATAATCCGCAGCGTTTAATTGTTCTGCGCTTCTAATTGCCTCATTTAATCTGCTTTCAACCGTCTTTTCACATAAACCTTCCGCTGCATTTTGCACTCTTTCTAAAGATGAATAATATTCTTCCGCAGTAGCATCTGTTTTATCTGCCATCTTCTTTGCCGCTTCTAATGCATTTGCAAACACATTCCAACTCAATTCGGTATACAAGCCCGAATCATAGTTTTCATATGCAGCTAATGCAGTTTTCAACTCGTCTGCCGTATACTGAAATACTTTATGCAGATTTAATTCTGCAATAGATGCATGAACGCCTGTATTATCTCCTATAGCGGCATGAATTTGTATTTTTACTTCTTTTGCTGTAACCGGTTCAAAAACAGCCGTTTTTTTACTTGCATCTGACGCCCATTCTCCATGGCTGACTACTGTTTCTTTAGAGTTATCCTCTTTGGTTACTTCAATGCTATACTCAGTAATCCGGCCATTCACTCCAACCTGCCTTGGCAGACAGGTCAATTTGCAAATTTCTTGCGGTTGATCCAAAACCACTTTAAACCAATGGTGCTCATCCGTAATTTCCAGGTCATTGCCATAATTACTGTGCCAATATGTATTATCATTGCCGTCAATCGCAAAAGTTACCGGACCTTCTACGCCGGCTGTCCCAGCAGCGGAACATGCCGAAGCCGTCATACTATCCTGCGCAACTTTATCGCTTCCGTCCTGTATTTCCGTTTTCGCATCTGTTACTTTCACATACTCGATCTGTCCTTTAAAACTTTTCGTATTGCTTCCAATTCGCCCTAGAGGAATCATGCTGGTCGCCACTTTCGTAATTCCTTCTTTGGCAAGTTTTTCACTTAGTTCTATTTCCTCATGGTTGAAATAACGGATATCAGGATTATTATTACTTGAAATCACTACTGTGCTTTGGCCTTTTTGGGTTGTTGCCAGAGTTCCGTCTTCATTATAATGCTTATTGTCAATCAACTCCCCATCTACATATAACTCAACAGAGTCTTTTCCACTGCGAAATTCAAGCTCTACCCACTTATTGTCCGGAAGCGTGTAATTAAAGGAATAATCATACCCTTCTCTTGAAAAGCCGACATTCCCTGTAATCTTTTGCGCGGCTTTAAAGGAATACGTTCCATTTATCCCAAATACATCTTTCGACTCACAGAGAATTTGTTCTCCTGTTGCGCCCGCGTCTTTCTTCACCTTCATCTTCAAGACTGCATTTGATCCAATCATATTCAACGGCGTTTCCACATAACTGTTTTCGCCCATCAAACGAAGCGCCATTGTATCCTCGCCCGTAGAAATCAGCTCTATATTATTCTTATTTGTCAAGTGATTTTCATTAACACTGGAATCTTTCATTAAGGTCTCATCAAATGAGTAATCCGCTATCGTGGAAGACGTATGCGCAACTTCTCCAAAGACAGAAGTGCCCGGAGCTGTTCCCATCTCGTCTGCAACTGATTTGAATGCCGAATAATCCCTAGATCCAGAAGCATTTTTGTAATCTTCCGCTTCTCCCCATAGTTTTGCGCAATAAGCAGAAAGAGGCTGATAAAAACGATCAAAAGAATCATACTGGGAAATGCCGTTTGCGCGGGTATCTATGCTGTCATGCCAAATTGCGTAACAACCGCCTAACATCTGATCATCGCCCGGATTTGCGGTAAAATCGTTAATCACATTTGGCTGCCAGTTATTATAGATACTGCTTGCATTAATATAATCATTGTAATATCCAGCGGCAGGCACGATATAGTTTGGCCCCTCTAATGTGTTAATTAAATCGAATCCCATATCGTACATATTTTTCGGATTTGCATATCCCGTATTCCAAATATTTAGCTGAACGTCCTTTGAACGAACCGGAGTCGCGCCTGATTTATTTGAAAGACTGCCCCACATACGCACTGTCCTTCCGCTTTCCTGAACAAACTCAATCATTCTATCCGAAAATTCACGGAAATATTCAATTCCGGCCTGTCCTGCCACCCCATGGTACTCATCTGTTCCAATATGGATTATCGTGTCTTCATCAAAGACCGGATCATCGCCTTCAAAATATTCGTTCCAGATTCTCTCCACAATCTCCATTGCCTTATCCATATCCGTTAAGTCTATCTCATCAATGCGGTAACGGCCTTTTTGTCCATTAAGGGTATTTTTCGACATGATCTCCGTAAATGCCTTTGTAAAAGGCAGCGCATGCGCCGGCATGTCAAACTCCGGTATAATTTCCACGCCACTTACCCTGCTGTCCTTTACAAACTGCCGAAATTCATCTTTTGTATAATATACGTCTTCTGCTGTAGCTGATTTTCCTGTCTCACTTCCTTTTACAGTAGATTCCAAACGAAAACCTGCATACGCTTCTTCAATAGCCGTTTCTTCGTCAGGATAATCTTCAAGGAAGATCAGGTTATCACTCAAGTGCATTTGAAGATTATTCATTTTGTACCATGACATATTCTTCATAAAATCATACAACGCATCTAATGTAAATGGTTTCCGTCCTACGTCAAAGCTGAATCCACGGACTTCATATTTCGGATAATCCCGCATGATGCCTTTTGGAATCACGCCATTTTTCTGTTTTATGATTTGAAGAATCGTCCTCGTTGCCCAATACGCTCCCGTTGACTGCGCAGCTTCCACAAAAACTGCGTCTTCAATACTCATAGTATATCCTTCTTTTCCAAGTTCTGGCTGATCTGCCGACAAAGCAAAATAAAAATCACCCATCTTGGCGTCTGCCTTTGTCCCTGAAACAACCTGAATGTCCCATCCTGTAATCGTTTTATAATCCTCAGCAAAAACGCCTGCCATTTCAGAAAGCTCATTCCCCCCTCCTACTACAATTTTGCTGGCAGAGTTTGCAAGAAAATCTCCTGACGTTCCATGCCATTCCTGTAATTCAGGGATCACAGCCGGTTTTGGATTTGCGCCCTCCCCTGCTGTATATTTTCCCGGAACTGTAATAGAAAACTCCTGTGAATTTGCTTTCGAACCGTTTTCTTCAGATTCACTTACGGGACAAACCACCTCAAAAACGCCTTTGACCACTTTGTCCGCTACAGGTTGATAAATCGTCCCATCATCAGCAATGACCTGCTCATAATCCGCGCAAAAACGTATCTCCACCCCTTCCGGCGCCGTTGGCATTATAAGGCTGCCGCCATCAGTTGAAATGGAAGCTTCTCTAATGCTTTCTGCTATTTTCTGCGCTTCACTTCTGCTATCTGGAATCTCTCCTGAAAAAACTTCAATTTCATACATGGAAGCTGTTTTATAATTATCCTCGCTTGTGTCCTCGCCCTGTCCCTGTATCGTCCCAATCGTCACTCGTATAAATTTAGCCGTAACAGCCTCCTCTAAAGCAATGATTTCATCCCTGACTGTCGGGAAACTTTCATTCGAATAGATTTCTTGCGCTGACGTCCAATCACTTCCATCGTTTGATATCTGCACTTTATAATTTTTAATATTTTTGCGTTCCCAATAAATCACAATATTTTTTATTGTCTTTGGTTCGTTCCACGCAAGCTGTATCCATTCCGGTCCATCTGAAAGAGCGGAACCCCACCTTGAACTTCTGCTTGTTTTGTCACCATCCACTACAAGCTCTGCCCTTACAGTAGCGGCCTCTTGGCTTGATGCTGTCGCTGTCGCAGAACGGGCAATATTTTCTTCCGCTTTTACATCTGCCGCCGGAAACTGCACTGCCCCAAATGCCATACAAAACGCAAGCATATAAGCTCCCAGCCTTTTGAATTTCCTGCCTAACATAATTTTGTATCCTCCCTCCACTGAAATTGCGCCCTCAAACCTCCCCCGCCTTTGAACATATGCCTGCAATTTTTATAGATCTGCCGATTGCCACGCCAAATTGCCGGACTCAAAAGAGATTTCAGCCGCACATAACGTCATTAAACAAATCAATTATATCACAATCATCTAAAAAATACAATTATGCAGCCCTATTTTTGTGCAATTTTCCTTGCATTTTTCTATTTCATATATTACGTCCATCTCCGCAACGCCATCTTCCCGCCGCTTTTACGAAAACATTTTTTTGCCAATTAATAGATTTATCTGGGCGCAAAGCAGCATACTATACATGCCCAGATACAGCCATAACATTACAAGCGCGATTGTCGCCAAGCTCCCATACATGGAAAACCCATTAAAGTAATCCAGATAAACCGATATTCCCGCCGAAACCAAATACCATGCCAGCGCGCACAAAACAGCTCCCGGAAATTGGTTTTTTAAGGTCAATTTGTATTCCTCTATCCCTTTTTCATTTGGAAGCGTTTTAAAAAAGACGGTAAACACCAGGCTTAACACAAATAACGCAAACAGACCCCTCAGACGGAAAAAAACCTGCGTCGCCTGAGATAAAATCGGCACATTCTCAACCAATATCCCCTGTATGCTTTTGCCAAAAACTAATAAGACAAGCGCGGCGATCACCGAAAC
>OFGF01001727.1_pt1 | contig 12974 bp, 11 predicted proteins | sample 1521711 | NCBI WGS metagenome assembly OFGF01 (sample SAMEA3504092, study PRJEB24116) | mouse gut metagenome | biome: mouse gut; feature: mouse-associated habitat; material: faeces | place: Denmark | collected 2011 | reverse complement strand
AAGAAGTTGATGAAGGGAACGCGGCCCTTGATGGCGGCCAGATGGGCCACGGGGGCCAGGTCCATGACCTCCTGCACGTTGCCCTCGGCCAGCATGGCAAAGCCGGTCTGGCGGCAGGCCATGACGTCGGAGTGGTCGCCGAAGATGTTCAGGGACTGGGCGGCCACGGTACGGGCGGAGACGTGGAACACGCCGGGCAGCAGCTCGCCGGCGATCTTGTACATATTGGGGATCATCAGCAGCAGGCCCTGGGAGGCGGTGTAGGTGGTAGTCAGCGCGCCGGCGGCCAGGGAGCCGTGGACGGTGCCGGCCGCGCCGGCCTCGGACTGCATCTCGATGACCTTCACGGTCTGGCCGAAGATGTTCTTGCGGCCCGCGGCGGCCCACTGATCCACATTGTCGGCCATGGGGCTGGACGGCGTGATGGGATAGATGCCCGCCACCTCGGTAAAGGCGTAGGACACGTGGGCGGCGGCGGTATTGCCGTCCATGGTTTTGAACTTGCGTGCCATAGGCGTTTTCCTCCTTTTCATATGAGAAACCGATGCCATACGGTTTCGCTACCGTTTCGCGGGTAACAGTCTATCACAGTTCCGGCGGGTTTGCAATTCCTAATTGTGTTTTTTTCGTCAATCTTTCGTCCGGCCTCCAGATTATGACAATTATTCCACCGTGTAGGCAATATAGGTCAGATGATCCCCCAGACGCTCCAGGTTGGACACCAGGTTGATGAACACCCCGCTGGACTCCGGGCGGCAGGCCCCGGCGTTGAGCCGCTGGATGTGGGCGTCGATGAGGCGGCGGCGCATCCCGTCGATGTCCTCCTCCGCCCGGTTGATCTGGGGCAGCAGGCCCGGGTTCTTTTCCAGCACCGCCTGCCGGGTGAGGGCGTACAGCTCCTCCAGCCGCCCCTTCATCACCCCCAGGTCCTCCAGCACCGCCTCGGAGAAGTCCAGGCCCCCCTCCACCGTCCTTTTGGCGTACTTGGTGAAGTTGTCCGCGATCTCCGCGATACGCATCACGTCCCCCAGATTGCTGTGGAGGTTGGAGATGGGCCGCTCGTCCGCCAGCTTGCTCTGGGCGGAAAGCCGGATCAGATAGTTCACCATCCCCTGCTCCACCCCGTTGGCCTCCTCGATGAGCCGGTGGGTGGGGGCGATCAGCCCGGTGTCCTTCTGGATGAAGGCGCGGTAGCCGGAGCGGAAGGCGTCCATGGCGGCGTCGGACAGCCGCACCAGCTCCTTGTCCAGCAGGGCCATGGCCAGGGAGGCGGAGGACAGCATACGCTCGTCCAGGAAGGTCTCCCCCGCCGCCGCTTCCGGCTCCGCCCCCTCCCGGATCAGAAGCTGGGACACCCGGACGAACCACCCGCACAGGGGCAGGAACAGGATGGTGCAGGCCACGTTGAAGAAGGTGTGGAACATGGCGATCTGGGTGGCGGGGGCGGGGAACCACTGCCGGAAGGTGGCGTCCATAAACCCGGGCCAGAGCAGGAGCAGCACGAAGAACAGGGCCGAGCCCAGGGTGTTGAACAGCAGGTGGATCAGCCCCGCCCGGCGGGCGTTCACCCCGGCGGTGGCGGAGGACATGAGGGCGGTGACGCAGGAGCCGATGTTGGTGCCCAGGATGATATACAGCACCTCGTTCCCCCCGGTGCCGATGGTCAGTCCCGCCACCGACATGGCGATGATCACCGAGGTGGTGGCGGAGCTGGACTGCACCAACGCCGTGAGGAACACCCCCGCCAGCAGGAGCAGGAGGGGATTGCCCACCGTCTCAAACAGGGCCTGGACCGCGTCCCGGTTGGCCTTCATGGCGTCGGACATGAGGGCCAGCCCCACGAAGATCAGCCCCAGCCCCGCCAGGATCATGCCCGTGCGCCGCAGGCCGTCCCGCTTGCAGGCCATGGCCATGAGTATGCCGGCGAAGGTGAGGATCTGCACATAGGTGGTGATGGGAAACGCGCTGAGGGCGGCGATCTGGGCGGTGACGGTGGTGCCGATGTTGGCCCCCATGATCATGGCCGCCGCCTGGTAGAGGTTCACTACCCCCACGTTGACGAAGCCCACGATCAGCACGGTGGTGACGCCGGAGCTTTGGATTAAGGCGGTGGCCGCCGCCCCTATCCCCACGTTCACCAGACGCCGGTCGGCGGTTTTGCCGAACAGATCCTTGATCCGGCCGGTAGCCAGCTGCTCGATGTTGGCGGTGAGCAGATGCACCCCCACCAGAAACACCCCCGTCCCGGCCAGCAGCCGGACGAGGAACAGGGAAAGCTGCGCGATATTCATCTGATCTCCTCTTTTCTGTAAATGGTGTGATCGGACAGGTTCTTAGTATTTACAAAAAAGGCGAGGCCCCGCCGTCGTAAAACGGCAGAGTCTCGCCTTTTCATTACCGGCCGGGCCCATGGGGGGCCGTATTGACGTTCCGGCAAACGCGGGCGGGAACCCGCGCAGGCTACTCCCTCTGTGTACGCGCTTCCTTTATATCCTAAGTACGCCCCGCTGTCAATTCACGTTTTCCACAAATCCGCGTCAGCCGCACAGCTTCTGGTACAGCTCGTCGATCTTCTGCTTGATGTCCGCGGGCTTCAGGTACTTCAGCAGATAGCCCGCCGGCTTCAACGCCAGCAGGGCCCGCACCACGTCCGGGTCGCTGCGGCCCGTGAGGAAGATCACCGGAATGTCCGCGAAGGCCTTCTCCGAGCGGAGCATCTCCAGGGTCTGCCGCCCGTCGCACACCGGCATCTCGTAGTCCAGCAGCACCAGCTCCGGCCTGTCCAGGGAGATGGCCCGGATGGCCGCCACGCCGGACTCCGCCACCGACACCTCGTAGTCCTTCTCCAGCAGGCTCCTCATGGCCACCCGCACCGTGGAGGAGTCGTCCACCACCAGCACCTTGGGCCTGCCCGCGTCCCGCTCCCGGCGGGCCAGGTAGTCCGCGATCTCCTCCAGGGCGTTGTCCGCCTGGATGGGGGTCACCGTCCCCTTCTCCAGCAGGTGGGGGGCGATGACGCAGTAGGCGAAGTACCCCGAGCCGCTGGTGTTGAACAGCAGGCTCACCTGGGGCTTCGCCCGCTCGAACGTCCCCTGGAACTGCTCGTAGGAGATCAGGTTCTCCTCCTTCAGCACGTAGGGCCGGGGAGAGGGGAAGTGCTCCAGCACCCGCTCCACGAACTGCCGGGCGGTGTACCGCGCGGCGTTCACCAGCATGACGTCCAGCTTGCCCGTCTCCAGGCCCATGATCCGGCCCACGGTGTTGATCAGCAGCTTCTCCTCAAACACCATGATGATCTCCTGCCGCAGATCGTCCCCGGCGTCGTACACCAGGCGGTAGTATACCCCCTGGCCGAACTTCTCCCCGCCGTAGGCGGTGGTGATGGCCTCCGACTCCAGCCGGAACATATCGAACACCTGCTGGACGATGACCTTTTTCAGCTCGTCAAGCTCCTCCTCCGGAAGGAGGCTGCCCCATTTGCTCACCTTGCCGCCCACAATGGCCTGATCCTCGGTGAGGGTGTGGCCGATGAGCCATCCGGCGCACACGCCCAGAAAGTGCTTCACGGAGTCCGGGCTGTAGTCCGTTTCCTCCAGCTCCCGCTCCAGGGCGGGGAGGGTGCTGTCCCGGAAGATGCGGTGGATCTGCCGGTGGGTCTCCAGCCCCTCGTAGCCGATGGAGGCCATGTAGTCCTCCTCCTCGGTGAAATGCTTCATGGCGTGGGTTTTAAAGTATTTGATCCCCTCCTGGCAGGCCCACTGCCTCTTGTCGTCGTCGTAGGCCAGCAGCCGGTTGATGATCTTGAACAGGCGTTGGTGCTCCCGGTCGATGACCTCCACGCCGATGTTATACTCATCCTGCCACACCATCTGGTTTTCCATGGAACCTCGTCTCCTTTGGCTGTTGAAAATCTGTCCCCCTCAGGGCCAACGTTACCGCTATTATAGCACAACCCTCTGCCCTCGTCCACCGGAAAAACGCCGTCCCCGGCGGAATTTCGCGGGCCGCCGGACGCGGAGAACCCGGCGGGAAATCCCGCCGGGTTCCGTCCATGTGTTTGCCTGCCGCTCATGGGCGGCCTTGACAGCCGGAGGTTACTTCAAGTCCCCGGTGGCAATCCCGTCCATGTCATCGAACGCCTGATTCTCGCCGTCCCCATCCGGCTTCGCCGGCCGGGGGCCCCTTTTTGATTTTAATGCTCGGACCGGCATAGCCGCTCCTCCGCAAATCCGCCGCGTGCGGCGGATTTTACGCCTCCGGCGGCGGCCAGAAGGCCGCTCATGGGCGGCGTTGACAGCCGGAGGTTACTTCAAGTCCCCGGTGGCAATCCCGTCCATATCATCGAACGCCTGGTTTTCGCCGCCCATGGCCCAGATGAAGGTATAGCTTCCGGTGCCCGCCCCGGCGTGGATGGACCAGGAGGGGGAGATCACCGCGTCGTAATTGCCCATGACGATGTGCCGGGTCTCCTGGGGCTCGCCCATGAAGTGGAACACCACGTTCCCCTCCGGGATATCGAAGTAGGTGTAGATCTCCATCCGCCGCTCGTGGGTGTGGGCGGGCATGGTGTTCCACACGCTGCCCGGCTCCAGCACCGTCATGCCCATGGAAAGCTGGCAGGTTTTCAGCACGTCCGGGTGGATGAACTGGTTGATCACCCGCTTGTTGGAGGTCTCCAGCGTCCCCAGGGGCTTCTTGGCGGCGTCCGCCAGCTTGATCAGCCGTGTCTCGCAGGCGCAGTGGGCCGGGGCGGACACGCCGTAGAACCGGGCGGGATTGGCGGGGTCGCAGCTCTGGAAGGACACGTCCCTGGAGCCTTTGGTGATATAGATGCAGTCCTTGTGGCCCATGGGGTACTCCGTCCCGTCCACGGCGCACACGCCGTCCCCGCCCAGGTTGAAGAAGCCGATCTCCCGGCGTTCCAGGAAAAACTGGGTGCCGAAGCTGTGCCAGACGTCGATGCCCTTGTCCAGGGGCACCGTCTCGTTCACCGGCATGATCCCCACGGTCACCATCCGGTCCACGTGGGAGTACACCGCCCGCACGGTGTCGGGCTGGTACAGGTCCTGGATGAGGAACTCGTCCCGAAGCTCCTGGGTGGTGTAGCGTTTTACGTCCTTCTGATTCGCGCTGTAGCGGATATCCATGTTGTTTTCCTCCTCATAAAATCATCAAATCCAGTAGGCGCAGGTGCCGTACAGCAGGCGGAACAACGCCTCCATGTAGTAGTAATCCCCCCAGATCATGCACTCGTCCACCCCGATGCCGTCGGGCTTGGAGTACACCCCGTGGAGCAGCAGGCCGTCGGCCCGGGGCGTGTCCCTGGTGGTGTAATCCCGGGCCAGGGACGCCATGATCCGGTGGAGGGCCGCCTCGTACTCCCCCCGCCTGGGGTGGGTCAGGGGCAGGTGCCGCAGCAGCTCCAGGATGCCGCAGCACAAAATCGCGGCGGAGGAGCTGTCCCGGGGCTCGTCCCCCTGGGTGAAGCACAGATCCCAATAGCACACCCCGTCCTCCGGCAGACGGGCCAGGAAGTAGTCCAGCAGGCGGCAGGAGGTGTCCAGGAAGCTCCTGTCCCCGGTGTGGTGGAAGCTGAGGGCGAAGCCGTACACACCCCAGGCCTGCCCCCTGGCCCAGCAGGAGCTGTCGCTGTACCCCTGGGCGGTGCGGCCGAACCGGGGCTCCCCGGTGTCCACGTCCATGTAGAAGGTGTGGAAGGTGGTGTCGTCCTGGCGCACCAGGTATTTCTGGGCCTGCCTGGCGTGGCTGTAGGCGGCGGCGCGGTACTCCCCCCGCCCGGTGAGCCGGGACGCCTGGTACAGCAGGGGCAGGTTCAGCAGGCAGTCGATGATCATCCGGCCCCGGTTGGCGGGGTCGTTCAGATCCCCCCAGGCCTGGATGATCCCGGCCTTGGGGAAGTACCGGGCCAGCAGGTAGTCCGCCGCCTTCAGGAAGCAGCCCCTGGCCCGCCCGTCCTCCCGGAGCAGGACCGCCGGGCCGCAGGACAGGCTGTAGAGGAAGCCCAGGTCGTGGGTGTCCACATTCCCCGGCTCCTCCACCCGCCGGCAGAAGGACGCCAGGTGGGGCTCCAGGGCGTCCAGGTACTTCTTGTCCCCCGTGTGCTCCCACAGCAGCCACAGCATACCGGAGTAAAAGGAGGTGGTCCAGTCAAAGTTCTCCTCCTGGGCGGGGTAGGCCAGCCCCTCGCTGCTGGGGGCGGGGAAGCTGTTCCGGAACCGGGGCAGAAGGGCGTCCACCTTCTCCCGGCAGAAGTCCAGCTGGGCCAGCACCAGATCCCGGTCCACGGGGGCGGCGCGCTGCTCCATCATCATCGCTCATCCTTTCCCGCCGCGGGGCGGCGCAGTCGTCCCTTATAGTATACCTGCTTCTCCCCCCGGTGGGAAGTTTTTTCGTGCCCGAATTTTTATCATTCTTGCGCCGCCCGGACGGAAAAGGACGGCCCCTCTGGGCCGTCCCCCGTCACATCCTGTCCGCCCCGCCGGACGCGCCCTGGAGCAGGGCGGCCACGAAGTCGTACAGCTTTACTTTGAAGGTTCCGTTTTCGTTCAGCGCGGCGAAGATCCGGTTCACCTGGTCCCGCCTCGGCTCGTCCTCCCGCACGGGCAGGCGCACCGGCATCAGGAAGTAGAGCGTCCTGCCCCCCACCAGCCTGGCCCACACGTTGGCAATCAGCTCGTTCCGGTCGGCGGAGTTTTCCCCATACTCCACCAGCACGTCCACCATCATCCCGCTGTCGATCTGCAGGGCGGTGGCGGGCAGCTTGAAGGCAAAGCTGTTCAGCATGGAGATCTCCGTCTCCACCATGTTGGGGAACCGGGGCTCCTGCTGCTGCTTGTCCCGGATCAGCTCCGCCACCTGGGAGACAAATTCGCCCTGTTCAACCGCATTCGCGGATCTGACCATATGCCCGCCGCAATCGGGGCACTGGTCCTGCGCGTTGGCCCTGCTGAACAGGTAGCCGCAGTTTTCACAGACGTACACCATTTCGATCACCAAGTTCATTATAGCAAGTTCTCCCCCCGGTTTCAAGGGGCATAAGTTCAGAAAGTAGTGTTGTTTTTTTGTGTAGTTTGGCTAAATGAAGTAGAATTACAGCGGCGTCAAATCGGCGATTCTCCTATATTTGGAAAATCATGTGCAAAAGGCCCGCTCCCGGCAAACCGGGAACGGACCTCCCATGATTCCAAACCGCCGCCTTACCAGTGCCCGGTGTCGTCGCTCCGCCGCCGGGGGATCACGTTCCCCACCTGAACGTTATACAGCGTCCGGGTCAGCTCCGTCAGCTCCGACTCCTTCAGCTGGGCGAACAGGAAGCCATAGCGGAATTTCCCCGGCTGGTACTCCACCACCCGGATGATCTCCCCCATGAACTCCATGGGCACGTAGTCCCGCAGCTTCACCCACAGCCGAAGCACCTCGTCCTCCGCGTGGAGGAACTCCGACTCGATGCAGGCCCCGCCGCTGCTGATGTCCACCAGGAGGCACTCCTCCGGATTGCTCCGGGTCTCGTCGGTGGGGTAGTACAGCACCGCCGGGCCGTTTACGTGGAGGCGGAAGTTCTGCCGGTGCTCCGAGATGGGCCGCACCTTCAGATCCTTCACCCGGCACACCAGCCGGGTGGACTCCTGGACGGTGCCCTTCAGGATGAACTGGTTCATCTGCTCGTCAAAGCCCCGGATCATCACCGAGGTGCCCATGTCCCGGGTCTTGAAGGACAGCCCTCCCGGCAGACGCTCCAGGGTCAGGGAGGTGTCCCCCGCCGCGTACCCGGTGAGGCGGCCCACCAGCAGCTCCTGGCCCTCCGGCGTCTCCACCGTCAGGCTCATGCCGCTGTGCAGCTCCGGCAGGGAGCCGGAGCCCTCCTCCAGCTCGCCGTCGTCCTCGTAGTCGTAATCCCGCCCCAGCAGGTGTGAGAAAAAGCCCATGCCGGCCACCCCTTCAAAATCCCCAGGCCGGGGATTCAAGATTAAAAGTCCTCCCCAATTATAAACAATCAGGGGCGTGTATGTCAATACTCAGAACCGTATCAGCCGCCCCGGCGTCCTATTCCGCCTCCGCCCGCCGCTCCCCGGCGGGGGCCGCCAGATACTGGTTCTGGTAGTGGGCCAGCCAGCGGCGGAACTCGGGCTGATCCCCCTGCCGCACCCCCCGGGTGTAGTCGTGGAACTGCAAATCGCCGTACCGCAGCTCCAGCACCGCCAGGGCCACGTTGGAGCAGTGGGCGGCCACCCGCTCGAAGTTGGTGATGAGGTCGTTGAACACGAAGCCCACCTCCAGGGTGCACAGGCCGCCCTGGAGCCGCCGGATGTGCCGCAGCTTCATCCGCTCCAGCATGGTGCTGATGACCTCCTCCAGCGGCTCCACCTGGCCCGCCACCCCCATGTCCTCCTGGGCCAGGGCCCGCTGGGCCAGCGAGACGATCTCCCGCACGGCGTTCACCGCCTGGTTCAGGTCCGCCACCCCTCCGGCGGAGAAGTTCAGCCTCTTGTCGTTGATCTCCCGGGCCAGCTCGGCGATGTTCACCGCGTGGTCGGAGATGCGCTCCAGGTCCGTCAGGCAGTGGAGGTAGTGGGAGCTGATGATGGTCTGCTGCTCGTCCAGCCCCCGGCTGTTCAGGTGGAACAGGTAGGTGCCGATCCGGTCCTCGTACTTGTCCACCACATTCTCCCGGCCCATGATCTTCTCATACTTCTCCGGGTTGAACGCGCTGAACAGATCCACCGAGCGGTTCAGGTTCTTGAAGGCCGCCGCGGCCATCCGCTCCACCGTCCGGCCGCTCTGCTCCAGGGCCAGGGGCGGGTAGTTCAAAAACCGCTCGTCCAGCAGGTTTTCCTGGAACTCCTCGTCCTCCTCGGAGCCTTTGTCCCGCACCGTCAGCACCGCCAGCCGCACCAGCAGTCCGGTCAAGGGGAGCTGCACCACGGTGGACGCCACCTTGAACAGGGTATTGAACACGGCGATCCCGAAGGGCCCTGCGGGCAGGGCCATGAAGTCCATGGGCACAACCATATGGAGCAGGTAGAAGGGGATCATGAACAGGGCGGAGCCTACAATATTAAAATATAAGTAGATCACGGCGGTGCGCTTGCCGTTGGGGTTGGCCCCGATGGCGGACAGCAGCACGGGCACGCAGGCGCCGATGCACATACCCAGCACCATGGGCACCGCCACCTCGTAGCTGATGGCCCCCGTGACGGACAGGGCCTGGAGTATGCCGATGGAGGCGGAGGACGACTGGATCACGGCGGTGACGATGAGGCCGATGACCAGGGACACCACCGGGTTGGAGGCGGCGGAGATAAACTGCAAAAAGGCCTCGTTGGTGCGCAGGGGGTCCATGGCGGAGCTCATGGCCTGCATCCCGCTCATCAGGACGGAGAAGGCCAGCAGGATCAGGCCCACGTTTTTCTGGGCCTGCTTCCGGCAGAAGAAGAACAGCACAATGCCCACAAAGGCCACGGCGGCGAACACGGTGGCGGAGGTAAAGCCCCCCTCCCCCTCCACGTCGGCCAGGGTGAGGATCCAGCCGGTGGCGGTGGTGCCGATGTTGGCCCCCATGACGATGCCCACGGCGTTGGAGAGCTGCATGATCCCCGCGTTGACGAAGCCCACCACCATGACGGTGGTGGCGGAGGACGACTGGATCACCGCCGTCACCAGCGCGCCCAGCAGCACCCCCTTGATGGGGTTGGAGGTCAGCCTGCCCAAAATGGTTTCCAGGCGGCTGCCCGCCACCCGTTTCAGCCCGTCCCCCAACAGGCTCATGCCGAACAGGAAGAAGGCCAGCCCGCCCAGCAGCGAGATCACGTCCGCAATGCCCATACTCACGTTCCATCCCTTCCGGGCGGCGTCCGCCCGCTTATGGTGGGTAGCTTCCGGCAGTTAATGGGCGCGGGAAGCGTGCCCTGAACCGGGCCGCCGCGCCCCGCGCGAGGATTGCCAATATTATAACATATTCCCTCCCCGTTTCCCATGGTTTTTACAAATTCTATAAACTGCCGTGTTTGGGGTCGGAAAATCGGGCGGAATTTGGTGGAAACAGAAAAAACCGGGGCGCACCCTGTCCCTTCACCTGGTATTTTCCAGCTTTGGAGAGCTTAGAACCTGTATTCACAGCCGAATATGCCGGGTGGGCGAGGGATTTTTTCGCCAGACAAGGCGCGTTTTCGCAGGAATGCTTTGCGCATTTCAAGAAAGCACAACGCAGTATGGCGGAAAAAGACCCGCTCAGACGGCGTTTGAGGCTGCGAATACAGGCTCTTAAAGGCCGCCGCTTAAAATCTCGGAAAAACGGTGGACAATTTCGCCGGATTGTGCTACACTATGTCATGCGATCGCCGCCCTGCGGAACAGCCCTGGGGCGGCCTTGATTTGAGAAAAGAGGTGCGTTTTTATGAAACGGTTGGCTTCCCTCCTGCTGGCCCTGATGTTGGCCTTGTCCCTCGCCGCCTGCGGCGAGGGCGGGTTGAACCTCAACCCGGGCGGCGGAAAGTCCGACAAAAAAGACGGCTACATCGGCGATACCCTGTCCACCTTCTGGTTCGACTTCACGGTGGACGACGCCTATAGCTGCGCCCAGTACGGCGATTATACCGCCGATACCGGGAACAAGCTGGTGGTGGCTACCATCACCCTGAAGAACACCTACAGCGAGTCCGTGCCCATGTGGGGGGACGATTTCGCCATCCTCTGGGATGCGGACGACGGCGTCGCCCCGGCCCTCCCCGCCGGGATCAGCGAGGAGCAGTTCCCCGACGAGTATAGCCTGGGCATCAACCAGACCAAAACCGGAACCGCGGTGTACGAGGTGCCGGAGGATGTCAAGGACTTCGCCATCGGCTTCCAGGAGATCAGTGAGGACACGGACAACCCGGAGAACCTGGACGGCATCGAGGGGGAGACTTACTTCGTCTCCTTCACCCCCGAGGAAAAGTAATCCGTCCGTAAAACGGAACAACCATCCGCGAAAAAGGGCCGCCCGGCCCTTTTTCGCGCCCATCGGCAAGGAGGCGTTTCCCATGCTGTTCGACACCCACGCCCACTACGATTCCCGGCAGTTTGACGCCGACCGGGACCAGGTGCTGTCCGCCCTCCCCGGCCAGGGGGTGGGGCTGGTGGTAAACCCCGGCTGCGACCTGGACAGCTCCCGGACGGCGGTGGAGCTGGCGGAGCGGTTTCCCTTTGTCTACGCCGCCGTGGGGGTCCACCCCTCGGACTGCGCCGGCTTTGCCCAGGAGAGTCTGGACAGCCTGCGCTCGCTGGCTGTCCACCCCAAGGTGCGGGCCGTGGGAGAGATCGGTTTGGACTACTATTGGAAGGACAACCCTCCCCGGGACTTCCAGAAAATGGTATTCCGGCGGCAGATGGAGTTGGCGGTGGAATTAAACCTCCCCGTCATCGTCCATGATCGGGAGGCCCATGGGGACTCTCTCGCCATGGTTCTGGAGTATCCCGAAGTTCGGGGGGTCTTTCACTGCTTCTCCGGCAGTCCCGAAATGGCGGAGGCGCTGCTGGGACGGGGGTGGTATCTGGGGTTTGACGGGCCTATCACCTACAAGAACGCCCAGAAGGCCCCCGAGGTGGCCGCCATCACGCCCCTGGACCGTATCGTGGTAGAAACGGATTCCCCCTACCTCTCCCCAGTTCCCCTGCGGGGAAAGCGAAACGACAGCCGGAACCTGCCCTATATCCTTGAGAAGCTGGCAGAGTGGAAAGGCGTCTCGCCGGAGGAAATGACCCGGATAACCTGGGAAAATGGGCTGCGGCTGTTTCCAAGCATCCATTTAGAAACGGAGGCATCCTGTCATGTATGAAAACCAGACCGCCGTCTTAAACTGCCCCTGTAAGGAATTTTCCCCCATGACGGACCCTGCTCCTATCCTGGCGGCCTACCAAAAGGCCCGGAGCCGGGCGGAACGGGGGTCTGCCTCCCGCTGGCCGGGCGTCTTCCAGAGCTTGTTTAAGAAGCCCCAGGAATCGCAGGATGGTTTTCTCCCCGTCCTGATTGCCGCCGGAGAGGATTCCCCCCTGGAGGGCTTCGAATGGCTGAAGGGCGAAACGCCGGAGGAATACCGGCAAAAGCTCCTCTCCCAGCCTGTGGAAGATGGCCGGACCCTCCTTACCCGCATGGCGGCGCAGCGGAAGGAGTTCGCGGCGGAGAACGACTGGGATTGGCCTGGCGAGGATGTCTTGGGCCCTATGGAAGGCGGCGAGGCCATCGACCATTTCCTAGGCATCTCGGATTTTCATGGGAAAACCATTCCCCTGGTATTGGCCGAGATTCCGGTCCAGCATCCCTGGGAGGTCTTCGCCTATGTTCCCTTCGGCGGCTGGAACGAGTGCCCCAGCAGCCAGGAGCACATGGCCGCCGCCAAATACTGGTATGAGAAGTTCGGCGCTGTTCCAGCGGTTATCACTCGGGACGTGCTGGAATACGACCTCCCCGTCCCGGTGAAACGGGAGGAAGCCATGGCTCTGGCTTTGGAGCAGTACGCTTTCTGCCCGGATATTGTGGACCAGGGCTGTCAGTCCGTGGGTTACCTGGCGGACACCCTTGCAATGTCCACGAAATGGTATTTCTGGTGGGATTGAGGGAACCATAAAAGGCGCTGTCTTCCGTGTTGCCGGCCCCGGCTCTTTTGTGCGGCTGCGGCGGAAACTCGGAACCAGAACTGGACAGGCCCCCGGCAGACAGCGGCGCCCTCCGCCATGCCATGCAGCGAGGAAATCCGCCCAAATCCTCCATCAGGGCGGCACATTTACCCCGCAAGATTTTTGCTTTACAGTTATGATCAATAAAGGAGTACCAGCTATGGAAAAAGGTTTTACCATCACCTATGAGTACGGGGAAAACCTGTATGTCAACACAACCAACCGCTGCAACTTCAACTGCGAGTTTTGCCTTCGGCATAACGGGCATGGCGGAAGTATCTACACCCATAACCTGTGGCTGG
>OFGF01001725.1_pt1 | contig 12998 bp, 12 predicted proteins | sample 1521711 | NCBI WGS metagenome assembly OFGF01 (sample SAMEA3504092, study PRJEB24116) | mouse gut metagenome | biome: mouse gut; feature: mouse-associated habitat; material: faeces | place: Denmark | collected 2011 | reverse complement strand
CTTGAGAAGCTCGCGGTAGAGGTCCATGCCCTCCCACTTCTCCAGCATGGCGGGCTCCCGGGCCGGCAGGCCCGCCCGCATGGGGAAGTCGGTCTGTGGCAGGTTGATTGTCTTGTTGTAGTCCATGAGTGGCGATATCCTCCTACACGTTTCCCCGCCAGCCGGAAGGCCGCGGCAGGGAAAAGATCAGCCCCACCCCCGTGGGGGCGGGGCTGTCATCCGCAGTATCGCTCTAATTTTATATGGCCTTCCCTGTTTTGTCAACCACTTTTCAGAAAAAGCCCCAGGAATTTCTGGCCGTCCGCCCCGCCTACTTCTCCTCCAGCAGCTTGGTGAGCTCGGCCATAAAGGTGTGGATATCCTTGAACTGACGGTACACGGAGGCGAAGCGGACATAGGCCACCTCGTCCACCCCCCGCAGCTTCTCCATCACCTGCTCTCCCACCATGTCGGTGGTGATCTCCCGCTCCAGGCAGTTTTGCAGATTCTGCTCGATCTCATCGGTGAGCTGCTCCAGCCGGGCCAGGGGCACGGTCCGCTTCTCGCAGGCCCGGAGCATGCTGCCCAGGACCTTGTTGCGGTCAAAGCTCTGACGGCTGCCGTCCTTCTTGATGACCACCATGGGCAGGGACTCCATGGTCTCGTAGGTGGTGAACCGCTTGTGGCAGGCCAGGCACTCCCGGCGGCGGCGGATGCTGCTCCCCTCGTCGGCGGGGCGGGAATCCACAACCTTGCTCTCTAACTGGGCACAGTACGGACATTTCACGGCGGCATCATTCCTTTCTTGAAATGAGGGGCGCGGTCTCGTTGTGAAAATTATATCACAGCTGTCCCGATTATGGTATCCTTTTTTTGAAAAAATTTTCCTGGGCGTATAACCTTGGCCCCGCCGTGGCATACTGTCCTGCGTGAGGTGATAACAATGAACAACTGCCCTGACAACAAGAAGCAGCAGAGCCCTGAGAACAAAAAGCAGCAGAGCTCTCAGAACAAGAATCATCAGAATCCCGAGAACAAGAACCAGCAGAACTCCGAGAACAAAAATTCCAATAGCCGGGGCTACTAAGACGGCGGCGCGGCCTGCGCCACCCTCTGAAGGGACACCGGCGGGAGCGGGGGGCGGCTGCGCCCTCCGCTCCTTTTTTAGGGAGGGACGCCCATGAAGCCCATAGAAAGGAACGACCCCGCGGACGTGGCCCGGAATCCCCGGTACCGGGAGCCGCCCTATGAGGATCTGTCCAGCCTGGTGGCGGGGCGGATTCAGGCGGGCCCCCAGTCCACGCCCCCCAGGGAGGGCACGGACCTGGACCACTGGCAGGACCCGGACCTGTTCCATTCGCCAGAGCTGTAACCGCGGGACGGCCCGTGAGACGTTCTGCGGGGGACACTCTGAACCAGCAGCGGGATCATAAAGTGAAACACCCGCCGGCCCCTGTCATGGCAAGGGCTGGCGGGTGTTCTTGTCCACTTTTTTCGTTACCTATTTTCCACCGGGGCCTGCCGCGCCTCTGTTCAGGGCAGAAGCTCCACGGTGATACCCTCCACCGTTTTTTGGCGGAACACCATCCGCCACTCCAGCTCCTCCGGCGGCTCAAACCGCAGGGCGGAGCTGGCGGACCGGAGCTGGGGCGGATCAGTGTCCAGGAAGGCCCTGGCGTGGGTCGCCAGAATCGCCGTAGGCCCGTCTGAGCCGCCGATGATCCCGATGGAGCAGGCCTCTGTGGGGCCGTCCGCGCCGCCGGTGGCTGTCACAGCCGCCAGCTCCCCCAGCGGCTTGGGGCGGGGACTGTCCCCCTGCCCGCAGTCCCGCACCGCCAGCGACTCCCGGGGCAGATCCGGCTCCGTCACATAGGACATCACGGTACAATGGGCGGGGTAGTCCCACCCGTCCTCCACCAGGTAGGACATATCCACCTGCTCCTCCTCATACCCCACCACGCGCAGAATATGGGCCTGCCCGGTGACGGGATGGGTGAAGGGCACCGCATCCCCCGCCCCGGACACCGTGAACCGGGGCCCCGGCACAGGCTTGGGCTGTGCCTTCACCGCCAGGGAAAGCGTCCGGATGGCTGGTTTCCTCCTGGTGGCCCAGGGGAAGCTCTGCCGCCAGAACATCCAGCAGCGATCCTGGGCCAGCCCATAACGCTCCAGCAGCCACAGCCCCTGATGATACTGCTGCTCGGGCACCCTTTCGCTCTCCTCCCCATCCGGGACGCAATCCAGCGGCGTCCAGCCGAAGCCGCGGCCGTGCCGCGCCCGGAGCTTCTTTCCGTTCACCACCGCCCAAAGATCGAAGTCAAAATTCATAGGGTTGTCCGCGATTTGCCGCTCCCGTTCCTCCGGGGTGAGTTCCCGCCCCTCCGCCAGACAGGGACGCCACGTCTCCCAGAAGGCCCGCATCCGAGCGGGTTCGATCTCCATCCATATGTCCGCCACCAGCCCCCCGCCGCAGGCGTATACCGCCGGAATGTGGAAAAGGCTCCCCTGCCAGAGAAAGGTTTTGCCCACCGGAAGCTCCTTTCCCGGTCTGCCCCGGCCTCCGCGCTCCCAGAAGCCGCCCCCATAGTAGACCACCCACTCTGGGGGGTCCGGTGGAGCGGCGGGCTCCGGCTCCCCCGCCAGCTCGTAATATTCTTTGCTGAATTTCAGCGCGCCGTAATCAAAGCCGGACTGCACCCCCTTGAGATACCCGTAGGGGTCGTCCATGGGCGCGAGCCCCAGCGTCTCCCGGAGCCCGTCCAGCACGGCCCGCTGCTCCGGCCCGGGCGGGTACGTCTCCAAATAGGCGTCGAACTCCCCCCGGTTCCACATCCACGCCTGCTCCAGGGCGTCCACGCCGCCGCAGGCCAGCACCAGCCGCAGGAAGTCCTCGAAGCTCCGGGCCAGGGGATGGACATAGTCCCCCGGCCCGTTGGCGGGGCTGACGGCAAACACCGTCTCCCCGAAGCCCTCCACAAAGCAGAAGTGGATGCCGTCCACCCCTGCCCAGCCGATGGCCTCCGCCCCCACGGGGTCGCAGAAGTAGCTGCCCCGGGAGTCGCCCCGCTCCAGCCCGATCCGGGCGAGATCCAGCTCCAGGCGGCAGCAGCGTTCATACAGTGTCATGCGGTTCCCTCCACTTCCAACTCCCTGCGGGATTCCTCCCCGTAAATAAACTGGTCAAGGCTGATCTCCGTGCCCGTCAGATAACAGAACGCAATGATCTCCCGGCCAAAGCAGAGAACAGGCTGCTCCTCATGATGGATCTCGGTCACAATCATCAGGGCAAACTCCACATCCACCTCCCGCCGGATCTCGTTCAGCACCGGGATCTTGTCGGTCAGCATCCGCACAATCCGCAGGCACTGCTCCTCTCCGTCCAGGGCGGGCTCCTTCTGAAGGCAGGCGTGCCAGGAGGAAAACGGGAATGTCCCGTGCCCCGTCCTCCTCGGCGACCCCATTCTGCTCGTCCTGAAGGGCTGGATGCCCAGCCGCTTCGTCAGCTCCTCCGGGTCAAAATCGCTGTTTTTGTTGGCGATAAAGCCAACTCCAGGCTCTATGATCCCATCGCTGCAAATGGAAAAGTAAGCGTGACAGCTTGTCTGCTCCGCCATCCTCTGTTCCCCCCTGATCTCTATGACTGCCCAGCCCAGTGAAGCCGGACGCCCCGCCCCATGCGGGCGGGGCGTCCGGCTTCCCCGCGGCGCGGGAAAAACGACCTTATTGACGCAGCGCGATCTCGTGGCGTTTCGGCCCGGTGGACACGATGGTGACGGGCACGCCGATCCGCTCCTCCAGGAACTCCACGTAGCCCTTGGCGTTGGCGGGCAGGGCGTTGTAGTCCGTGATCCCCCGCACGTCCGATTTCCATCCGGGCAGCGTCTCAAACACGGGCTTGGCCCCCAGGAGCTTGGGGGTGGTGGGGAACACGTCGGTGACCTCCCCGTCGATCTCGTAGCCCACGCACACCTTGATCTCGTCCAGATAGCCCAGCACGTCCAGGCAGGTCAGCGCGGCCTGGGTCGCGCCCTGTACCATGCAGCCATATTTGGTGGCCACCGCGTCGAACCAGCCCACCCGGCGGGGACGGCCTGTGGTGGCCCCGAACTCCCCCTGATCGCCCCCCCGGCGGCGCAGCTCGTCCCCCTCGGGGCCCAGCAGCTCGCTGACAAAGGGCTCGGTGCTGGAGCCGACGCAGGAGGAATAGGCCTTGGTGACGCAGATCACGTCCTGGATGGCGGTGGGGGGCACCGGAGCACCCACACAGCCGTAGCCCGCCAGGGTGTGGGAGGAGGTGGTCATGGGGAAAATGCCCAGATCCGGGTCCTTCATGGAGCCAAGCTGGCCCTCCAGCAGGATGGTCCTGCCGTCCCGGACGGCCTGGTGGAGGAAGCCCACAGCGTCCCCCACGTAGGGGCGGATCAGCTCCCGGTAGCCCAGAAGCTGATCGTACAGCGTCTTGGCGTCCAGGGCGGGCTTGTGGTAGAGGTGCTGGAACAGCACGTTTTTCAGCTCCACCGCCCGGTTCAGACGGTCCCAGAGGCGGTTCTCGTCAAAGAGATCGCACACCTGAATGCCTGTCTTGGCGTATTTATCGGAGTAGAAGGGGGCGATGCCGCTCTTGGTGGAGCCGAAGGCTTTGCCGCCCAGCCGTTCCTCCTCGTACCCGTCCTGGAGGACGTGGTAGGGCATGAGGAGCTGGGCCCGCTCGGACACGATCAGGTTCGGGGCGGGCACGCCCCGGTCGGTGATCTCCTTCAGCTCCGCCGCCAGCTTGGCCGCGTCCAGCGCGACCCCGTTGCCGATGACGTTGGTGATGTGGGGATAGAAGGTGCCGGAGGGCAGAATGTGCAGGGCGAAACGCCCATAGTCATTGATGATGGTGTGGCCCGCGTTGGCTCCGCCCTGGAAACGCACCACCACATCGGAGGTCTCGGCCAGCAGATCGGTGATCTTGCCCTTGCCCTCGTCGCCCCAGTTTGCCCCTACAATCGCTTTTACCATAATAATCCCTCCGCGCCGGGATTCGCAGCGGCAGACCGTCTGCCTTCTCCGGCGCATGGCGGGCCTTGACAGGCCCGACGTGTTTATTATAATGTAGTTCGCCCCGGTTCGCAAGCCCCTTTTTGCCTGCCGGTGGGAAATCTCCGGCATTTTCGCTGTCCGGACGGGACAATGCTGTCACACACTTGCGCGGGAGGCTTCCATGATGTATAATACACTGATCGAGTCAACACAAAGGAGGATGGACCTATGGAACAAATTATGCGTCCCGCAGACATGAAGCGGATCAACACCCCCGAGCTGGCGGAGGCCTTCATTGCGGAGCAGATCCGGGAAGTGCGCGCCCAGGTGGGGGACAAGAAGGTGCTGCTGGCCCTGTCCGGCGGGGTGGACTCGTCGGTGGCGGCGGCCCTGCTGGCGGAGGCGGTGGGGGAACAGCTCACCTGCGTGTTCGTGGATCACGGCCTCCTGCGGAAGGACGAGGGGGATCAGGTGGAGCGGGCCTTTTCCCCATGGGCCATGAACTTCGTCCGGGTAGACGCGGAGGAGCGGTTCCTGGACAAGCTGGCCGGGGTGGAGGAGCCGGAGCGCAAGCGGAGGATCATCGGCGGGGAGTTTATCCGGGTCTTTGAGGAGGAGGCCAGGAAGGTGGGGGCCGTGGACTTCCTGGCCCAGGGCACCATCTACCCCGACGTGATCGAGTCGGGGGCGGGGGACGCGGCGGTGATCAAGAGCCACCACAACGTGGGCGGCCTGCCCGACTATGTGGATTTTAAGGAGATTATTGAGCCCCTGCGCCTGCTGTTCAAGGACGAGGTGCGCCAGCTGGGCCGGGAGCTGGGCCTGCCGGAGTATCTGGTGGCCCGCCAGCCCTTCCCCGGGCCGGGGCTGGCCATCCGGGTGATCGGTGAAGTCACCCGGGACAAGCTGTCCATGCTCCGGGAGGCGGACGCCATCTTCCGGGAGGAGATGGCGCGGTCCGGCCAGGAGCGGCAGCTGAGCCAGTTTTTCGCCGCGCTGACCAATATGCGTTCCGTGGGTGTGATGGGGGACGGGCGCACCTATGACTACGCCGTGGCCCTCCGGGCGGTGACCACCGACGACTTCATGACGGCGGATTGGGCCAGGATTCCCTATGAGCTGCTGGACCGGGTGAGCGTGCGGATTGTGAACGAGGTGAAGGGCGTTAACCGGGTGCTGTACGATATCACCAGCAAGCCGCCGGGGACCGTGGAATATGAGTAGCACCACGAAAATCAGCCGTCCAGAGAGCGGCGTGAAAGCAAAAAGAAAGGACTGCCAGAGGCAGTCCTTTCTTTTTGGAGCTGGTAATGTGACTCGAACACACGACCTGCTGATTACGAATCAGCTGCTCTACCAACTGAGCTATACCAGCGAGCGGCCCCTTTCAGGGCACTTGCCCATCATACACCAGAACCCCCGTTTTGTCAAGTCTCCCGGGAAAAACGCCCCGCAGTGAAATGGACAATCAAACCGCTCAAAATGCCCGAAAGATGGAGACAGGTCGAAATCCATCCCGTGATCGCCGGAAGCAGCATCACCAGCGCGATGCCGCTCAGCCCCAAATACAAAACGCGCTTCTTCCTGGAATACGCCCTCCACAGCCCCCGCAGATTCAGCAGGCCGCCCGTGACAAACCCATAGCCCACAGCGGAAACACCGCACGCCAGCTCATCCTGCCCCCACAGCAGGTTCTTCCCCGGTTCCATCTTCGTGCCCTCCTACAGCAGCGGCGCGAACAGCCGCAGCAGATCCCGGAACGTCCGGTGGAGCACCGAAATGGACCGGCAGTCCTCCAGGGTCACCAGCAGGCTCCTGGTCTGGGTGTCCAGGAAATCGTCCCGGATATCCGCCACGGAGGGGGTGCCGTACAGCAGAACGCCGTTCTCAAAGTGCAGGAACATACTGCGGTAATCCAGGTTCACCGTCCCCACCGTGGCCCACAGGTCGTCCACCACGAAGTTCTTGGCGTGGATGAACCCCGGCTCGTACTCAAAGATCTGTACCCCCGCCTCTATCAGCTCCTCGTAGTAGGAGCGGGTCATCTCGAACACGGTTTTCTTGTCCGGGATATGGGGGGTGATGATCCGCACGTCCACCCCCGACTTGGCGGCGGTGGTGAGGGCCATGGTCAGCGAGTAGTCGATCACCAGGTAGGGGGTGGTGATATATACATACCGCTTGGCCCGGTAGATCAGGTGGAGGTACACCGACTGGCCCACCGCCTCGTTGTCCCAGGGGCAGTCGTGGTAGGGCTGGACGTAGCCCACCGCTCCCGCCCGGGCGGGGGCGGGGCGGAAGGGGGTGAACCGCTCCTCCTCGCTGTGGGTGAAGTCCCACATGGACAGGAAGGACACCGTCATGGACCACACCGCGTCCCCCTCCAGCCGGATGGCGGCGTCCTTCCAGTGGCCGAACCGCCGCTTCACGTTGATATACTCATCCGCCATGTTGATGCCCCCGGTGAAGGCCACCCGGCCGTCGATGATCATATACTTCCGATGATCCCGGTTGTTCTGCCGCAGGGACACCACAGGCACAAAGCGGTTAAACACCCGGCACTGTATGCCCATCTGCTCCAGCCGGACCGGGTAGTCCCCCGGCAGGGTGGAGATGGAGCCGATGTCGTCATAGATCACCCGGACCTCCACGCCCCGCGCCGCCTTCTCCCGGGCGATGTCCAGCACCGAGTTCCACAGCTTGCCCTCCTCGATGATGAAATACTCGATGAAGATATAGCGTTCCGCCCCCCGCAGGGCCTCCAGAATGTCGTCGTAGCAGTCGTCCCCCAGGGGATAGTATTTGGTGCGGGTGTTGCCGAACACGGGACAGTGGGTGGTCTGCTCCAGGTAGCGGGCCATACAGCCCGCGTCCTCCCCCATCAGCTCCCCCAGGGAGGCGGAACGCCCGCACTCCTCCCCCAGATTCCGGCGGATCTTCCGCTCCATGGTGCGCAGACGCCGCTGGTTGAAGCCGGACAGGTGGTTTCCGCCCAGAAGCAAATAGGCCACCGAGCCAAAGGGCATCAGCCCCAGCACGATGATCAGCCAGCCGATTTTGTACCCCGGATTGCTCTTGCTGCCCACGATCCACAGGGCGGACAGCACCGACAGGGCCACAAACAGCCACTTCACCCAGCCGAAGCTGTCGCTGTTCCAAAGGACGGTCAGCCCCACCCCGTACAGGACGATCTGGGCCAGGATCAGCACTCCCACGATCCCCAGACGGTGAAACAGCACCTTCCCGATTTTTCCTAAGAGCTTTTGCATAGTATCTCCTTCGCCGGCGCGGGACCTGCCGCCTTAGAGCCTGTTCTCCCAGCCGACCCCCTTCTCCGGCCCCGGCTGGGGGCGGCCCCGCCGCCCTTTTTTCCTGGATTTGATCAGTTTCTTTCCTTCAGCACCACGTTTTTCTCCCCCAGCGTCTCCCGCAGCTCGTCCAGCAGGGCCTCGTGGTGGAGGCAGTGGGTCTGGAGCTTCCGACGCTGGTCCGCCAGATAGACAATCACCGGAGCCTCCCCCGGGAACATGGACAGCAGGGTTTTCAGCCAGGTGAACCGCTCCCCGCCGTCGGGCAGCTTGATCCACAACGCCTGGTTCTCCCCGGCGGCCGCGGGCAGCTTCCGCGCCCCGGACAGGGGGATCACCTGGTCCACCATAAGCTGGGGGGCCTTCTCGTCCCGGATGGACACCCTTCCCGTCACCACCACCGGCAGGTTCGCCTTCAGATAGGCCCCGCTCTCCGTCAGCGTCCGGGAGAAGCACAGCAGCTCCATGGCTCCCGTGGCGTCCTCCAGCATGACGTAGGCCATGAGGGTGTTGTTTTTCGTGGTTTTGGTGCGCACCGACGCCACCACCCCCGCCAGCGTCACCCGCTGGCCGTCCCCCCAGGGGGAGGCGCGATCCTCCTCCCCGGCGGCCATCACCGCGGATATGGGCACCGCGCCGAACTTCACCGCCTCCTTCCGGTACTCGTCCATGGGGTGGCCGGACAGGTACAGACCCGTGGTCTCCTTCTCCATGGACATCAGCTCCACCGGGGAGAACTCCGGGATGTCCGGCAGGAGCACCGTGGGCACGGACAGGCTGTCCCCCCCGCCGCCGAACAGGTCAAACTGGCCCTCCAGGTTCTTCTTCCGGTCCCGGGCGATGGCGTCCACCACCTGCTCGTGGACCTTCATCAGCTGGGAGCGGCGGCAGCCCAGGCTGTCGAAGCAGCCAGAGCGGATCAGGCTGTCCAGCACCCGCTTGTTCAGCTCCGCGTCGTACATACGGGCGCAGAACTCCTGGAAGGAGCGGAAGGGCCCGCCCTTGTCCCGCTCCGCCAGCACCGCCGCGGTGAAGCCCGCCCCCACCCCCTTCAACGCCGCCAGCCCGAACCGGATATTCTCCCCCGACACGGTGAAGGCCGTCTCCGACTCGTTGATGTCCGGCGGCAGCAGGGCGATGCCGTTCTCCCGGCACTCGGAGATATACTCCGCCACCTTGTCCTGGGAGTCCAGCACGGAGGTGAGCAGGGCGGCCATGTACTCCCGGGGATGGCGGCACTTGAACCAGGCCGTCTGGTAGGCCACGATGGCGTAGGCCAGGGAGTGGGACTTGTTGAAGGCGTAGTGGGCGAAGTCGTTGATCTCGTCGTAGATGGACTCGGCCACCGCCGCCGGGATGCCGTTGGCCTGGCAGCCGGGTATGCCCCGCTTGGGGTCACCGTGGATGAAGGACTGCCGCTCCCGCTGCACGTCCTTCTCCTTCTTTTTGCTCATGGCCCGGCGCACCATGTCCGCCTGCCCCAGGGAGTACCCCGCCAGCTTGCGGAAGATCTCAATCACCTGTTCCTGGTAGACAATGCAGCCGTAGGTGTTGGACAGGATGGGCTCCAGCAGGGGGTGCTTGTAGGTCACCTTGGTGGGGTCCTGGGCGCAGGCCAGGAAACGGGGGATGGAGTCCATGGGTCCGGGGCGGTACAGGGCGATGATGGCGCAGATGTCCTCAATGCTTTTGGGCTTGAGGCCCACCCCCACCCCGGTCATCCCCGCCGACTCCATCTGGAACACGCCGGAGGTCTTGCCCTCGGACAGCATCTGGTACACCGCCATGTCGTCGTCGGGGATGTCCTCCAGCTTGAAGCCGGGGATCTCCTTCTGCACCATCTTCACCGCGTCGTCCAGCACGGTGAGGTTGCGCAGGCCCAAAAAGTCCATCTTCAGCAGGCCCAGCTCCTCGATGGTGGTCATGGTGTACTGGGTGACGGGCTGGCCGTCGTTGGTGGCCAGGGGGACGTATTCGTACACGGGCCGCTTGGTGATCACCACCCCCGCCGCGTGGGTGGAGGCGTTCCGGGGCATCCCCTCGATCTTCCGGGCCATGTCCACCAGCTCTTTCACCCGCTCGTCCCCGTTGTAGAGGTCGCTCAGCCCCTTGGACAGCACCAACGCCTTGTCCAACGTCATTTTCAGATCAAAGGGCACCTGCTTGGCGATATTGTCCACCTCGGCATAGGGGAAGTTGAGCACCCGCCCCACGTCCCGGATGGCGGCCTTGGCCTTCATGGTGCCGAAGGTAACGATCTGGACCACGTGGTCCTCCCCGTACTTCCGGGACACGTAGTCGATGACCTCCTGCCGCCGCCGGATGCAGAAGTCGATGTCGATATCGGGCATGGTCACCCGCTCGGGGTTCAGAAAGCGTTCGAAGATCAGGCCGTATTTGATGGGGTCCACATCGGTGATCCGCAGGCAGTAGGCCACCATGGAGCCCGCCCCGGAGCCGCGCCCCGGCCCCACCGGGATGCCGTGGCCCTTGGCGTAGCCGATGAAGTCGGACACGATGAGGAAGTAATCCACAAAGCCCATCTGCCGGATCACGCCCATCTCATAGGACAGGCGATCCTTCAGCTCCGGCCCGCCGGAGGGATACCGCTGCTCAAAGCCCTTCCAGCACAGCTTCTCAAAATAGGCGTCCCCGTCCGTCTCCCCCTGGGGCAGCCTGAACTCCGGCAGGTGGTACTTGCCGAACTCGAACTCCACATGGCACAGATCCGCCACCCGCTGGGTGTTGTCGATGGCCTCGGGGCAGTTGGGGAACAGGGCGCGCATCTCCTCCTCGCTCTTGACGTAGAACTCGTCCGTCTCAAAGCGCATCCGGTCGGCGTCCTCCACCAGCTTGCCCATCTGGACGCACATGAGCACGTCCTGCATGGCGGCGTCCTCCCGGGTGAGGTAGTGGCAGTCGTTGGTGGCCACCATGGGAATGCCCGTCTCCCGGCTCAGGCGCATGATCCCCGCGATCACCGCCTGCTGCTCCGGAATCCGGTGGTCCTGGATCTCCAGGTAGTACCCGTCCTCCCCGAACAGCTCCCGCATCTCCAGGGCGTGGGCCTTGGCTCCCTCGTAGTCGCCGTTTCTCAGGCGGCGGGGGATCTCCCCGGCCAAGCAGGCGGACAGGGCGACCAGCCCCTTGCTGTGGGCCCGCAGCAGGTCCATATCGATCCGGGGCTTGATGTAAAACCCCTCGGTGAAGGCCATGGACACCATATAGCTCAGGTTGCGGTAGCCCTCCTCGTTCCGGCACAGCAGCACCAGATGCCGCGCCGAGCCGTCCAGCTCGTGCACCCGGTCGAACCGGGTCCGGGGTGCCACGTAGACCTCACAGCCGATGATAGGCTTCACCCCGGCGGCCTTGCAGGCCCGGTAGAAGTCGATAACGCCGTACATCACCCCGTGGTCGGTGATGGCCACGGAGGTCTGGCCCAGGGCCTTCACCCGCTGGACGAGCTGTTCGATGCGGCAGGCCCCGTCCAGCAGGGAGTATTCGGTGTGGAGATGTAAGTGGGTAAAGGCCATGGTGGTCACCTCTGTCTTTCTATGGGTTCAAGATTAGAAGCTGTACGAATCGCCGAAGTATTCAGATTCGCGAGGCAAAATTGCCGGTGGCAAGGCGAAAAATCGCGGGAATACTTTGTGTATTTCAAGATTTTTCAACGCGGCCAGCGGCAATTTTGGCCGCTAAGCTGGGTGCTGAGGCGGTTGGTACAGCTTCTTAGTGCAGCAGATACTCCTGGATAAAACCCAGCACCGCCTTCTGCCGCTTCCGAAACGTCCTCTGGATCACCTGCTGGGTGAGGGAAAACCAGAAGAAGGCCAGCACCGCGGCCAGTGCCGCCATCCACAGCCCCGCCCCGTACAGCAGCGCGGCAAAAAATACGATCACGCTGCCGATCAGCAGGAACCTCCAAACGGCCCGCCACACGGAAAACCCGCCGGAGATAACGCTCCCCGTTCCCTCCGCCCGGACGGTTCCGGAAAAGGGGACAAATCCGGTTATGGGCATCGTTCCCGTATAGGTCAGCCAGAGCCATTCCCCGTCCCGGCGGTAAAAGAACCGCTCCGCCGCCGTAAAGCAGCTGGTGAGATATGGGTGCCGCGCCTCCCGCGCCTTGGCTCCGGCAACGGCGAACACCAGCTCCGGCGGCAGGGTGCTGTGAAATTCATACCGCCTCATGTCCGCTCACCGGCTCAGCCGTGCGCTGACAAGCCCCGTGGTCTCCCCCACGGCCTTCCGATCCACCTCCAGGAAGAACCGGGCCTCCCCGGAGGACACCCGGTAAACCGACGCGCAGTAGGTGACGCCGCCCTGGGTGTTCATGGAATAGCTGGTCCGCTTCAGCGTAAAGGTGCCGCCGCCGTTCCCCTCCCGCCACACCGCGCACAGCTCCGCGAAGCCCTGGTCAAATTCCTCCCGGGACAGCGCGCCGGGATAGAACAGGGCATAGGCCCGATCCCCGTCCTGCTCCGCCACGGCCTGGAGCAGCTCCTCCGACAGGGCGGTGGTTTCCCTGTCCACGGAATTCAGCATGGTGAACGCAAAAAACACCAGGGCCGCCGCCACCACCGCCAGCACAGCCAGACACCCCACGATGATCAGCGCGATCCGTCCGGGCTTTGCCCTGGGCGGGGGCGCGGGCGGATACGGTGTAACCTTTTTCTGCGTACTCCG
>OFGF01001723.1_pt1 | contig 13001 bp, 16 predicted proteins | sample 1521711 | NCBI WGS metagenome assembly OFGF01 (sample SAMEA3504092, study PRJEB24116) | mouse gut metagenome | biome: mouse gut; feature: mouse-associated habitat; material: faeces | place: Denmark | collected 2011 | reverse complement strand
AAAGTGGTTGGTTTTATAAAAGATGAGGATGTCAATAAGGATTTATATAATGATGATTTGTTTGATATATTTGATTATGAACTTTTAGATAATATTATTGAAGAAAAGGAGATAGAACAAGTTATTATTGCTGTTTCTCATGCTGATCAGGCGAAAATTGATGAAATTTCTAAAAAAATATTTAATAAGGTTGAAATTATTAAAATATTACCTGAACTTAATTTTACAATGGCTTTTAATTCAGAAATTATTGATTTTGATGGAGAATTATTGATTTCAACATCAAGAGGGAAGTCAAGTGCAATTAAAAGAAAACTGAAAAGAATTATAGATATTAGTGCTGGGATATGTGGCTGTCTTTTATTATTGCCATTAACATTATGGGTTATAGTTATGAATAAAAAGAATGGAGACACAGGTCCTATATTCTTTAAACAAGAAAGAATAGGGTATAGGGGGAAATCTATTTATATTTATAAGTATAGATCAATGGTTTTAGGTGCTGAAGAAATATTAGAAGAATTAATGGAAAAGGATTCTACAATAAAAGAAGAATATTTAACTCATAAAAAATTAGCACAAGATCCACGTATTACAAAAGTAGGACAATTTTTGCGTAAAACATCTCTTGATGAATTTCCACAATTTATTAATATTCTTAAAGGGGAAATGAGCTTGGTTGGACCAAGACCATATCTTCTAAGAGAAAAAGAGGATATGGATATTTATTATGAATCTATTATTAAATGTAAACCTGGTTTAACAGGAATGTGGCAAGCAAATGGAAGAAGTAATGTTGGCTTTAAAGATCGTTGTAAATTAGATGATTATTATCATCGTAATTGGACTTTAGGATTAGATTTGATTATTATATATAAAACAATTAAAAGTGTATTCTATGGTAAAGGAGCTTTATAGAACTGGTAAAAGGAGAAAGATTAATGAAAATAGGATTAGTTGGCTCTAGTGGTGGTCATTTAACACATTTGTATATGCTGAAACCAACATGGCAAAAATATGAAAGATTTTGGGTAACTTTTGATAAAGAAGATGCCAGAAGTCTTTTGAAAGAGGAAAAAGTCTATTCTTGTTATTATCCAACAAATAGGAATATCAAGAATCTTATACGAAATACTTTTGTGGCTTGGAAAGTTTTGAGAAAAGAGAAACCAGATATTTTGGTTTCATCTGGAGCTGCTGTGGCTGTTCCATTCTTTTATTTAGGAAAATTATTTGGTAAAAAATTAATTTATATTGAAGTTTTTGATCGTGTTGATAAGCCGACTTTAACAGGGAGACTTGTTTATCCAATTACTGACCAATTTATTGTTCAATGGGAAGAACAGCTTAAAGTTTATCCAAAGGCAATCAATTTAGGAAGTATATTTTAGGAGGAATATAGTCATGATATTTGTAACAGTAGGGACACATGAACAACAGTTTAATAGATTAATTCAAAAAGTAGATGAATTAAAAAGGGATGGATATATTAAAGAAGATGTATTTATGCAAATTGGTTATAGTACATATAAACCTCAATATTGTCAATGGCAGTATATGATTTCCTATGATGAAATGTTACAAAATGTAAAAAAATCAAGAATTATTATTACTCATGGAGGACCAGCAAGCTTTATTCTTCCTTTGCAAGAGCATAAAATTCCTATCATTGTACCTCGACAGGAAAAATATAATGAGCATATTAATAATCATCAAGTAGAGTTTGTTCATTTTGTTGAAGAAAAACAAAAAAATATAATAATTGTTGATAACATTGATGATTTAAGAGACGTATTGGAAGATTATGATTCGTTTATTTGTCAAATGAATCAAGAAATTGTAAGTCATAATGAAAGTTTTAATGTAGAATTTGAAAAAATTATGAAAAATTTATTATAAATAGAATGAAAAAATATGATAAGATAAAAAGAGTTGTGTAACGCTTTAACAGGAGGAAATGATTTTGGCTGATTTAAGGAAAGAGATTGAAAAAAGACGCACTTTTGCAATAATATCCCATCCGGATGCTGGGAAGACGACGCTGACGGAGAAGTTTCTGCTCTATGGCGGCGCAATTAACTTGGCGGGTTCGGTGAAGGGGAAGGCGACGGCCAGGCACGCCGTGTCTGACTGGATGGAGATTGAAAAGGAGAGGGGGATTTCGGTTACTTCTTCGGTGCTGCAGTTCCATTATGGGGGGTACTGTATTAATATTTTGGATACTCCTGGGCATCAGGATTTTTCGGAGGATACGTACCGGACGTTAATGGCGGCGGATTCTGCGGTTATGGTGATCGATGGATCTAAGGGGGTGGAAGCGCAGACGAGGAAGCTGTTTAAGGTGTGTGTGATGCGCCATATCCCGATTTTTACATTTATTAATAAGATGGACCGGGATGCAAACGATACGTTTGATTTGTTAGATGAGATTGAAAAGGAGCTAGGCATTGCGACCTGCCCTGTGAATTGGCCAATTGGTTCGGGTAAAAATTTTAAAGGCGTGTATGACCGGAATAAAAAGGAAGTGATGCTTTACAGCGATACCCAAAAGGGGACGAAGGAAGGGGAAGAGACGGTGATTCCTGTGGAGGACGCGTCGCTTTCCGATACGGTTGGACAGGAGAATTATGAAAAGCTTCTGGAAGAAATTGAACTGTTGGACGGGGCAAGCGCCATGTTTGATCAGGAGCTGGTTTCTAAGGGTGAGCTTTCTCCAGTCTTTTTCGGGTCGGCGCTCACGAATTTTGGAGTGGAGACGTTTTTGAAGCACTTTTTGGAAATGACGTTTTCGCCGCTGCCAAGACGCTCTGATCAGGGTGATAAAGATCCGTTTGACGAGGATTTTTCGGCTTTTGTTTTTAAGATTCAGGCGAATATGAATAAGAACCATAGGGATAGGATTGCGTTTATGCGGATTTGCTCTGGCAAGTTTACGGCAGGCATGGAGGTAACGCATGTGCAGGGCGGCAATAAGAAAATGAAGCTGTCCCAGCCGCAGCAGATGATGGCGCAGGAGCGTAAAATTGTGGAAGAGGCTTATGCAGGGGATATTATCGGGGTGTTTGACCCGGGGATTTTTTCAATTGGAGATACGATACTGACTGCGGCAAAGCCATTTCAGTTTGAGGGCATTCCGACGTTTGCGCCGGAGCATTTTGCAAGGGTGCGGCAAGTAGATACCATGAAGCGTAAGCAATTTGTAAAAGGCATTATGCAGATTGCACAGGAAGGTGCAATTCAGATTTTCCAGGAATACGGAATGGGCATGGAGGAAATCATAGTAGGTGTCGTAGGTGTTTTGCAGTTTGATGTGTTAAAATACCGTTTGGCCAATGAATATAATGTAGAGATCCGGCTGGAAAATATGCCGCATGAGCATATCCGCTGGATTGTGGGCAACGGTGTGGAAATGGATCGGCTGACAGGGACATCTGACATGAAGAAGATTCAGGATTTGAAAGGGAACCCGCTGCTTATTTTTGTGAATGAGTGGAGTGTTGGGATGACGCTTGACCGGAATCCCGGGCTTACACTGGAAGAGTTTGGTAGGAATTAGAGGAAGGAGACCATTAAAATGGCAATTGTGAAAGTGACGAACGATACTTTTGAACAGGAAGTGCTGGCATGTGAGGTACCGGTGCTTTTGGATTTTTGGGCGGACTGGTGCGGGCCGTGTAAGATGCAGGCGCCGATTCTGGATGCGTTTGCGGACGAGATGGGAGATGGCATTAAGGTCTGTAAAATAAACGTAGATGAAGAAGCCGCGCTGGCGCTTAAATACCAGGTGATGAGTATTCCGACAATGGTATTGATGGACAAGGGCGTGTTTGTAAAGCGCGTGTCTGGTGTGCAGCAGGCTGAGGATTTGAAGGCGTTTGTAGGGTAATGTACAAAAGGTGATGGGGGCAAAAGGGTACGCCATACAGGGCAGGGCATTGCCAGGGATGGGATGCTTAAAAGCCCCTAAACCCCATCACAATGCCCTGCTTTCCGCACAAACACAGCTTTAATGTTTTTTTCATTTACTCACATGTTTCTAAAGCTTCCTCCATAGAATTAATCCGTACAGCCCATTCAATCCCATAAAGCTCATTATCTGATAATCTATCCGCTATTTTGTCCAGAAATTCGCTTACTTCACCAAAAAATTCGTCATATCCATAAACGGCATAGGGGGAATCTGCGCTGCCCCGGCAGCTTTTACTAGAACTTCAATAAGTTCTTCGTTATCTTTTTTTGTATACATATCTACTCCAACCTTTCTGTTCTATAGGTTCCGATTTATATACCCAATTATAAAATATTTTCCTGCTGCTTACAATGCATTTTTATAAGTTCGTTTTACATGGGTACAAAATTATTTCTATACATTTCCGGAATATTTCCTAAGACAAGTCATATATTAGACTAGGAGTTGAGAAAACATGAAACAGGAAATCCTACATATTATGCCAATACGCCTGCGCAAACCCTTAGAAAAACCCCTGCAAACCCAGCCATATGCAGAAGAAATCCGCATCCGTGTCGGACAACCGCCCGAGCTGCGCTGTAAGGATAAAAGCATATGGCTTTCCCAGGCCGTTACACAAGCAGACGTGGAAGAAATGCTTACTTTTATCAGCCGTTATTCCCTTTATGCCTACGAAGAAGAAATCCGGCAGGGCTTTCTTACCATAGAAGGGGGCAGCCGGATAGGCTTTGCAGGGCAGGCGCGCGTAGAAAAGGGACAGGTTTGCCATATGACAAACATCTGTTTTTTAAATATCCGGATCGCCGTACAGCGCAAAGGCTGCGCTAAAGAGCTAATGCCCTGGCTATTTGATGCACAAGGCGGATTTTTAAATACCTTATTAATCTCAAAGCCGGGTGTTGGTAAGACAACCTTCCTGCGCGACTGTATACGGATGGTTTCAAACGGGGAAGGGGGGCGGCCCGGAAAAAAAGTGTGCGTCATTGATGAACGGTCAGAAATTGCCGCCTGCCACCTTGGCATTCCGCAAAATGACATAGGAAGCCGGACAGACGTATTGGACGGCTGCCCAAAGCAGGAAGGTATGCGCATGGCTCTTCGCGGGATGTCGCCGGAGGTGGTTGCAGTGGATGAGCTTGGCGGGAAGGAAGATGCTAAGGCAGTCGGCGAGATATTGCTCTGTGGCTGTAAAATCTTGGGCACTGTGCACGGAGACGACATAAAACAGGTTATCCGCCAGGCAGGGCTTAAAAAGCTTTGTAAACAAAACCTTATTCAAAGATATGCCCTGCTAAAAAGGCGGGAAGATGGGGAGCGTTTTGTGGAGGTGTATGGAGAAGGGTGCCGGCGGCTATGTTAAAATGCGCAGGTATCCTGTTTATTCTCACTGGCGCGTTTGGATTTGGCGGATACATGGATGCCTGCCTCAAATGGCATCTGGATCAGCTAATTGGGTGCCGGGAAATTTTTGCACAGATAAATGCATACCGGGAATATTTAAAACTGCCGTATGGCGAGCTCATACGGCGCAGCGCCATAGGAAAGAGCGGGGTTTTACCCGAAATTCTGACAGAGGTGGCGGTGGAAATGGGAAAAAACCGTGAAGCAAACGTAGGGGCTTTATGGGAGGAAGCATTTTTCAAACGGAAAAAACAGCTTTATTTAAAGGAAGAAGAAATTGGGATCCTGCTTGCGCTTGCTAAGTGCCTGGCGTTGGAAGGAAACCATGCGCAGGCTTGCAGCATTTATTTTATGCAGTTGGAAGATACCATACGGCAGGCGATGGAAGAAAAAAAAGACAAGCAGAAACTGTACCGGGCAATCAGTGTCTTAGGCGGCCTGTTCCTTGTAGTTTTGCTGCTGTAAAGGAGAAACAATGAGCGTAAACTTAATTTTCAAAATAGCTGCTGTGGGTATTCTGGTTACAGTATTAAGCCAGGTATTAAAGCACAGCGGCAGGGAGGAGCATGCGTTTTTAACCAGCCTTGCGGGCTTGATTATCGTACTGTTCTGGATTGTACCTTACATATATGAATTGTTTGAAACTATGCAGAAGCTGTTCGCTCTATAAGGAGGGCATATGGATATTTTAAAAATCAGTATATTTGGAATTTCGGCTGTCCTTTTAGCCCTGATTTTAAAAAGCTACAGGCCGGAATATAGCTATTACATCAGTATTGCCGTATGCATCTGTATTTTTTTGCTTGTTGCGACTAAGCTGGAGCTGATTATTGGCTATGCGGAAAAAATGCAGAGGATGCTCCGGCTTGATAACGCCTATATGGGGATGATTTTAAAAATGATAGGCGTCACTTATATCGCCGATTTTGCATCGAATATCTGCAAAGACTGCGGCTACCAGACGATTGCGGGGCAAATAGAGTTATTTGCTAAATTGTCCATTCTGGTGCTTGGAATGCCAGTCATATTAGGGTTTATGGAAACGATAGGGGAACTGTTATGAGGTGGGCGGCTGTAATTATTACGGCAGTATGGCTGCTGTTTTCAGGAAATGCGGTATACGCAGCGGAAACACAAGAGCTGTTTTCGGGAATGGATTTTTCAGAACTTAGTGAGTTCCTGGAAGAAAACGGGGATGTACCAGTTACGTTTGAAGAAGTTGTGGAAGCGCTTTTGGGAGGAGGTGAAGTTCCTTATAAAAAAATAGGAGATTATTTAAAAGACCTGGTGTTTTTAGGGTTTGCAGAAAATCAAAAGCTGGCGTTTATGCTCCTTGTGGTGTCCCTGGCATTTTCTATTTTAAAGAGCTATGCCAAAAATTTTTCCAGCTCCTACCTGTCGGAAATCTGTTTTCTTTTGTGTTACAGTTTTATGATGGTATTGTTGTTAAAGTCGTTTTCCGTTATGCATGAAACTGTACTTGGGACATCTGAAACGATGGTGACATTTATGAAGCTTTTGGTGCCGACCTATTGTATGGCAATTTCGTGTACCTTAAATATCAGTTCGTCTGCGGCGGCATATACATTGATTTTTACGGCCATCTATTTGGTGGAATGGCTTATTAGGTACCTTTTGGTACCGTTAGTAGAAGTGTATGTCATGCTGGAATTTCTAAACCATTTGATGGAGGAAGAGCGTTTCCGCAGGTTATCCGGCCTGATAGCAGATGCGGTCCGCCTGGTGTTAAAAGGATCTATAGCCTTTATCCTTGGTATTAATATCATTCAGGGGATGATTGCCCCGGCCATGGACCGCCTGACCGGAAATACGGTGGCGCGCACCATCCAGATGGTGCCTGGGATTGGCAATGTCGTAAGCAACGTCGGGCAGATTTTTTTAAGCTCCGCGCTGGTTATTAAAAACTGCGTAGGAGCGGCAGCATTAATTATACTTTTGCTGTTATGCGTTATCCCATTTTGCAAAATGTTTTTTTTGGCAGCCCTTTATAAAATCCTGTCGGCTGTCCTTGAGCCAGTATCTGATAAACGGCTTTCTGGGGGCATGAACGGGATTGCAAACGGCGGGATGCTGTATTTGAAAATTATGAATACATGCCTGATACTGTTTTTTCTGACAATTGCGTTAACTAGCGCGGCAACAGGGTTAGGAGTTGGTAAGTAAATGGATGCGGTTTTAGGGTGGGTAAAAAATTACAGTATGGTGGTTCTGCTTTTAACTGTGCTTTCCCAGACTGCGGCGAAAAAAGAGTACCGCAAATACATACAGCTATTTATAGAAATTGTGTGGGTGATAACATTAATAAACCCGCTGTTTGCCGCTTTTGGCAAAAGCGGGGATTTGTTTGAAAATATCTCGTATGATAGTTTTTGGCAAGGCCTGGAAGGGATAAGGATGGACCGGGAAAAGCTGGATTTTTTGGACGAGGGGTATTATCTTGAATACTATGAAAAAGCGATTGAAGAAGATGTAAAGCTTTTGGCGAGGAACAATGGGTATGAAGTGGAACAGACTGTAGTTTGCCTGGACGGTGAATATGGGGTAGAGGAGATGGAAATTACGCTTCTAGAGGGGGATGGGGAAGGAATCCTTGCGCTGCGGGATAAAATTGCGGGCTATTATCAGATTGGGGCTGACAAGATTGTGATTAAGGCAGATTAAAAAAGAATAGGAGGCGCCCATGAGGTTTTATGAGTTTTTTAAACAGAAAGAATGGAAAAAATGGGACAAAAGCCAATGGGCAATCCTGATTTTGGCAGGCGTTTTGCTGATGGTGGTTGCCATACCGGCAGACGTACCCCAAAAAAAAGCGGGGGAGGGGAAAAAAGAAGAAGGCGCCATACTGTCTGAGAAAGAAAAAAAGGAGGCGCCTAAGAACTATGCGGCAGAGCTAGAAGCACGGCTAGAAGCCGCCCTTTCCCGGATAAACGGGGCAGGGCGCGTAAAGGCAATGGTTACGTTGGAGGATGCCGGGGAGAGCGTTGTGGAAAAAGATACCGTAAACGAAACTACGGATTTACAGGAAACAGATGAAGCAGGTACGGGGCGCATTGAACGGGGAGCACAGACTACCAGGCAGTCCGTTTACAACGAAACAGACAACGGAAAAACCCCGTTTGTGGGAAAGGAAATGGCGCCAAAGATAGCAGGGGTACTCATTGTTGCCGAAGGAGGGGAAGATACTGCCGTAAAGCAAAATATTTCTGAGGCTGTGATGGCATTATTCCAAATTGACGTGAATAGAATTAAAGTAGTTAAGATGAATATTCAGGAGGAAGAATATTGAAAAAGAAATTGAAAAAAAACCAGATTATTATTACAGCATTGGCACTGATGATTGCGGTTGCCGGGTATGTCAGCTATACAAGGAGCAACTTAGATGGCCTGACAGCAAAAGAAGCAAGCGCGGACATTACGGAAGATTCCTATGAAATTAACAACGATCCCATCATTGAGGGCGAAATTTTTACAGATACCGATGACGGCAGTTTAGATGTTTCTTCCAATACAGGCGAGACAGCAGAAGGCGCAGAAACCGCGGCTGGGACAGATGTAGCGATGGAAGAGGCGACTCAGACGATTGGTACGGATACCGCAGAAACCGGAAGCGAGCTTAATCCGGGCGAAGCCGTTCTGACGAGTTCGATGGTGAGCAATGTAGACTTTGCAGCGGAAATGAAATTGGCCAGGGAACAGGTGCGGGCAAAAAACAAGGAGACACTGCTTGATATTGTCAATAATTCTACTCTTACGGATGAACAGAAGCAGGCGGCGGTAGATCAGATGATTTCACTGACGGATATCGCAGAGCGGGAAGCTGCGGCTGAGATGCTGTTAGAAGCAAAAGGGTTTACAGATGTAGTAGTAAGCATTACGGATAACGCTGTGGATGTAGTATTAAATATGGGTGATGTGACGGACGCGAAACGTGCACAGGTAGAGGATATTGTGAAGCGTAAGACGAATATCAGTGCAGAAAATATTATAATCACACCGATTGATACCAGCGCACAGACACAGGCAGGGGATACACAAAAAGAAGCCGGGACAGAAGGGACGGAAGTAAAGGCAGAAGCAGAAACACAGACAGAAGCGACAGAATAATGGGTAACAGCGCGCTGCCGGGAATATCAGGCAGCGCGCCTTCTATTATCATTTTAAACGACAGCATATTTGTAAGAAAAATGCCAAAAACTACTTTACGAAAACTTAAAAATATGCGAAAATAAAGCCAGTATGCAGAATATGCCATAATCTGCATCCGCATAATGATTTAATTGAAAGGAGTCTTATAATGATTTACACGAAGGAAGTCGAAAACATGTGTCCGGTTGCAAAAGGCGCAAAACATGAACCAGCTCCCATCCCGGAAGAAGGAAAATGGGTCCACTCCAAAAAAATTGAAGATGTTTCGGGTTTTACCCATGGTATCGGCTGGTGCGCACCGCAGCAGGGTGCCTGTAAGCTGTCACTGAACGTTAAAAACGGCGTAATTGAAGAAGCATTGGTAGAGACTATCGGATGCTCCGGCATGACACATTCCGCAGCCATGGCAGCAGAAATCCTGCAGGGCAAAACGATCTTGGAAGCATTGAATACCGATCTTGTCTGCGATGCCATCAATACCGCTATGCGCGAGCTGTTCTTACAGATCGTTTACGGACGTACCCAGAGTGCATTCTCTGACGACGGGCTTGCAATCGGCGCCGGTTTAGAAGACTTGGGGAAAGGGCTTCGTTCCCAGGTTGGTACGATGTATGCAACCAAAGAAAAAGGGGTTCGTTACCTGGAAATGGCAGAAGGCTATGTAACAGGCATCGCCCTTGACGCTGATAACGAAGTAATCGGATACAAGTTCGTTTCTCTTGGCAAAATGACCGATTTCATCAAAAAAGGCGACGATCCGAACACAGCCTGGGAGAAAGCCCAGGGACAGTATGGCCGTGTGGCAGACGCTGCTAAGATTATCGATCCACGCGTAGAGTAAAGGAAAGGAGAGACGAAGATAATGGCTTTATTTGAATCCTATGAAAGAAGAATTGACCAGATTAACGCTGTATTAAACAAATACGGCATCAGCTCGATCGAAGAAGCTGAGAAGATTACGAAAGACGCTGGGCTTGACGTATATGAGCAGGTAAAAAAGATCCAGCCAATTTGTTTTGAAAATGCATGCTGGGCTTACACCGTAGGCGCTGCGATCGCAATCAAAAAAGGCGCTACCCGCGCAGCCGATGCTGCAGCCGCAATAGGGGAAGGCTTACAGGCATTTTGTATCCCTGGTTCTGTTGCAGACCACCGGAAGGTAGGATTAGGGCACGGCAACCTTGGCAAGATGTTACTCGAAGAAGAAACCGAATGCTTTTGCTTTTTAGCAGGGCATGAATCCTTCGCAGCTGCAGAAGGTGCGATCGGAATCGCAGAAAAAGCCAACAAAGTCCGTCAGAAACCGTTACGCGTTATCTTAAATGGACTTGGTAAAGACGCTGCACAGATTATTTCCCGTATCAATGGGTTTACATTTGTAGAAACCAAATTTGACTATCAGGAGAACAAAGTCAATGTAATTTATGAAAAAGCATACTCAGAAGGCCTTCGTGCTACCGTAAAATGCTATGGCGCTGATGACGTACAGGAAGGCGTTGCCATTATGCACATGGAAAACGTAGGCGTTTCGATCACCGGCAACTCCACCAATCCGACACGTTTCCAGCACCCAGTTGCAGGTACATACAAAAAAGAATGCAACGAGCAGGGTAAGAAATACTTCTCCGTAGCGTCCGGCGGTGGTACAGGCCGTACTCTCCATCCGGACAATATGGCTGCAGGCCCGGCTTCCTATGGTATGACAGATACTATGGGCCGTATGCATTCCGACGCACAGTTTGCAGGCTCTTCCTCTGTTCCTGCCCATGTAGAAATGATGGGGCTCATTGGAATGGGCAATAACCCAATGGTAGGCGCTACCGTTGCAGTAGCTGTTTCCATCGAAGAAGCGGCGAAGGAAGGCAAGTTCTAAAGGAAAATATAGTAAAATCAATACTATGAGGGCTATTGGAGAAATCTGATAGCCCTCTTTAATTTTATGTTATGATCTAAAATCGTGTTATAAATTGTCTCAAGTCTACGAGAAGTCCACAAAACTTTTTGATGTAGACTTCAGATTTATGTAGACTTGATATGCTATTATTGATTTTGGACATATTACTTTTTGTATAAGGAGAAGCGATATGGGAGAAATAATTATTAAGCCAAGAACACTTAAAAGTGGAAAAGTAGTATACGAGTATGCATTTGAAATTGCCTCAGTAGATGGAAAAAGGAAACGTAAGACCAAATCAGGTTTTAGAACAAAACGTGAAGCAAAGGAAGCTGGGAAACTAGCACAGCAAACATAAGATTGCGTTTTATTAGGAAAACACACTGTCAAAAGGATTTCATGCTTTGGCGGGGGTCAGCCCGCCTCGGCGGTGTCAGTGGTATTGATTTCAATGTACTCGGCAATCCGGCGGAACTCGTCCGCAAACTTAAAATGAACGCTGATATTGCCGTTTTCGTAAACCTTGATATGGTCTACCAGTTCAATCAGGATTTCGCGGGTCAGCTTTTCGATGTTCTGATATTTTGCAAAAGCTACCAGCGCGGGATGCTGCTGGTCAACGCCGTTTGAAAGCTGTTTCCGTTCAGCCGTCAGCCGGGCCAGCAAATCCGAGAGCCCGGCGGCCTGCCGTTCATAATCGGCTTTCATTTCCCGGTATTCCTGCTGGGAGATTTCCCCGTCTTTCCAGTCTTGATACAGTGACTGCTTGTAGCGGGTGATTTTCGTCAATTCCTTTTCCTTTGCGGCTATCTGGTCGTTAAGGCGGTGGGATTGACTTTTTTTCAGTGGAGCCGCATTGATATGGGCTACTATTTCCGAATAGGAAACGGCGGTACTCACTTGATACTGGATAGCGAACAGAACGGCGGCCTCCAGACGGTTGTGCTTGATAGAGTGCATGGTGCAGGCTGTACGGGAGCGTTTCTTGTAAGTGGAGCAGGAATAATAAACATTCTTCCCGCTCTGGCTCCGGGTCACGGCCTTGCCGCAGTCCGCGCACCTCAGAAAACCGCTGAATAAATGGAGCTCCCGCTTTTTAGGGGCTGTCCGGGTGTCACGTTTCAGAAGTTCCTGTACCCGGTCAAAGGTTTCGTGGGTGATGATGGCCTCGTGGGTATCGGGGACGCGCACCCATTCATCCTCCGGCACAGCCTCAATCTGGTGTACCTTGTAGCTTTTCACCCGGCGGCGGCCCTGTACTAAATCCCCGGTGTAAATAGGATTTCTGAGAATATCCGTTATAATCTTGTTCCCCCACATGGGAGCGTCCGATATAGCCGGGGAGTAGGGCAGGCCCTTTAGCTTTCTGTATGCCGTGGGGCTGGGTATGCCGTGGTCGTTCAGATACATCACAATTTGAAGTTTGGCCGTACCTTGCAGGCACATCTCGTATATCTTTTTGACGGTTTCAGCGGCCTCCGGGTCAACGATTAGCTGGTGCTTGTCTTTGGGGTCTTTTATGTAGCCGTAGGGAGCAAAAGAGCCTATGTACTGGCCGTTGCGCCGCTT
>OFGF01001717.1_pt1 | contig 13026 bp, 11 predicted proteins | sample 1521711 | NCBI WGS metagenome assembly OFGF01 (sample SAMEA3504092, study PRJEB24116) | mouse gut metagenome | biome: mouse gut; feature: mouse-associated habitat; material: faeces | place: Denmark | collected 2011 | reverse complement strand
GTATATGGCTCCTGCAAGAGCCGGAAACAGAAATTTGTTATGTCGTTTACTATATGTAAAGGACATCAGAAAGGCAGACCGGAAGCGTGCGACAGGCAGTAGATGAGATCTTAAACGGCAAATTTAATCATGAAAACGGCACATTGGAATTCTCCTGTCAGCGGATTGTGCTGGAGGTGCAGACTGATACGGTGACGGAGGACAGCTTTACCGTATATGGCCCGGACGGGCAGGTGACAGAGGGGTACGCGGTGTCCTCCGATCTGCGTATGGAATGCGTCACGCGCCGGTTTGGCGGTACGCAGGACGAGATCCTGTACCGGTTCGATGCCCGTGGGATGGAAGCCGGGGAGGAAGTGAAGGGGGCTTTCAATATCATCTCTAATCAGGGAGAGTATTATATTCCTTTTTCGGTGTCGATCGCTGCGGAGACGATCGTTTCCAGTCTGGGCGATATCAAGAACCTGTTTCATTTTACCAATCTGGCCAGGAGCAGCTGGGAGGAGGCTGTCAGGCTGTTTTATTCCGAGGAGTTTGCCCGCATTTTCAAAGGAAACGACAAGCAGCATTATGCCGCATATCTGGGACTTTCCGCAGTGCGGGACAATGAGCATAACGTAGAGGAATTTCTGCTGGAGATCAACAAGAAGCGACCGGTGGAATATCTGCCGGAGGAGTCGGAGATCCGGATAGAAGACGCCTTCGAGACGATGCGCTATACGCTTGTGGTGAACCGCAACGGGTGGGGATATACGCATTTTCGGGTGGAGACGGAGGGCGGTTTTCTGCGGGTGGAGGAAGATGACGTGACGGATTCTTCTTTTCTCGGCAATATATACAGGCTTTATTATTATGTGGATCACGAGAAGCTGCACGGCGGAAACAACTACGGCGCCGTCATACTTGTGCCGGACAACGGCAGGATCAGGATACCGGTCACGGTAGTACGGCACGGGGCCGGGAGACGGGCAATGGAGCGTGAGCGGGAGAAGAAGCGGCTCACGGTGGAGCTGATGGAACACTATCAGAACTTCCGCCTCAAGAGGATCAGCACAAGAACGTGGATGACGGAGACCGGCAGGCTGTTGGATGGAGATGGACGACAGGGATATTGCGCTGAAACTTTTTCAGGCCCAGATGCTGCTCACGGAAGAGCGCTGCAATGAGGCCAGATGGATGATCGAGAAGCAGGAGGAGCAGGTGCTTGCCCGCAGGGAAGAAAGCCCGGAGCTGTGGTGCTATTACCTGTATCTGACGACCCTGTACAGCCGGGAAGACAGCTATGTGGATGAGGTGGCGGAGACGGTGGCGGATATCTATGTGCGCAACCGGGGCAACTGGCGGATCGCCTGGCTTTTGATGTATCTTTCTGAGGAATATCTTAAGAATCCGGTGCGGAAATGGGAGCTTTTGGAGGAGTTGTCCCGTTACCGCTGCACTTCGCCGGTCATCTATATTGAAGCGTGGCAGCTGCTTTGCATGAATCCGGCGATGCTCATGAAGCTGGATCTGTTTGAACAGCAGGTGCTTTTCTTTGCCGTGAGAAATGACCTGATGAAGGAGGAGATCATTCTTCAGACCGTCTACCTGGCACAGAAAGAGAAGACATATTCGGAAAGTATTCTGCGCATTCTGAAAGGCTGCTATGCGATGCGCCCCCGGAATGATGTCCTGCACGCGATCTGCACGCTCCTGATCAAGGGAAACTGCACCGGGGCGGCATATTTCGAGTGGTATCAGGCGGGTGTGGAGCAGAATCTGCGCATTACGCGCCTGTATGAATATTATATGATGTCGGCTCCGCTTGACCACAGAGAGCCGCTGCCGAAGATCGTACTCATGTACTTCGCCTACCAGAGCAATCTGCATTATGAGATCACGGCGTATCTGTACGCATATGTGCATATGCACAGAGCGGAGATGACGGAGATTTATGTAAACTACACCGCCGCCATTGAACGGTTTGTGGCACAGCAGCTGTCGTATGGACGGATCAACAGGGATCTCGCCTATCTGTACCGCAATGTGATCAGTCTTCCGATGATCGATGAAGAGAGCGCGGCGCAGCTGGTGTCCCTTCTTTTCATGAAAGAAGTGAAGGTGGACTGCGACAGGATCGTGGAGGCCTATGCGGTATATCCTTACGGTGTGGGGGACAATATCTATCCGGTGACGGAGGGCAGGGCACTGGTGCCGGTCTATGATTCCGAGTGTAAAATTCTTCTGGGCGACAGGGAGGGCAACAGATATACGGTGAGTGTGGCACACAGTGAGGAGACGCTGTGCGGTCCGGAGCGTCTGGCGCTCATGATTTCACCTTTTGTGCGAAACGACCTGTGGTATGCAGTGTATACATGTTTTGAATATGAGAAGGCATTTACGGTGCAGGACGACAACGTGGATCTGTTTTTGCTGCTGGCGGATTCGGACCGGATCACGGAGTCGGTGAAGCGGGAACTGCGCATGATGCTGGTGCGCTTTTACTATGCCAGGGACAGGATGCGGGAGCTGGATAAGTATCTGCTGACCCTTGGGCCGGAGGACGTGGAACGCAGGGAGCGCAGGGAGGTCGTGCGCTGTATGGTCATCCGGGGCATGTACGAGGAGGCGTGGCAGTGGGTACAGCGCTGCGGTCCCTATGGCATGGATGCCAAGGTGCTTTTGAAGCTGTGCAGCCGTCTGCTGGACGAGGAGCAGATGGAGGAGGATCCCGTCATGACAGGTGTCCTCTGCCATGTGGTGCAGAAGGGGAAGTACGACGAGAACGTGCTTGCTTATCTGGTGCGGCACTTTTTCGGCAGCATCAAGGATATGCGCGATATATGGAAAACGGCGGATGCCTTCGGCGTGAACACCTACGCGCTGTGCGAGAGGATGCTTGTGCAGATGCTCTACACGGGAGCGCATGTGGGAGACAAGATCGAGATCTTCCGGGCCTACAGCAGGGAAATGGGCAATGAACAGCTGCGGATGGCTTTTCTTTCCCAGTGCTGCTATGACTATGTGGTCAAAGAGCAGATCATGGATTCCTTTATCTTCCGGGGAATCATGCAGCTGTATCAGAAGGATGCGTTTATGCACCGGGTGTGCAAAATGGCTTTCCTGCAGTATTATGCGGAGAACAGGCATGAGCAGGATGACCGGATCAGGCAGACCTGTTGTGCTTTTCTGCGGGATCTTCTGGCAGAGCGGATCGTCCTGCCGCTGTATAAGGATTATCAGGGTTATATCCCGCAGATGGATGAATACCAGGACAAGACGATCATTGAGTACCGGGCAAAACCGGGCTGTCGGGCCGTCATCCACTACATGATACAGGATGAGGGAAGTCCGGAGAAGGAATACAGTACGGAAGAGATGCGGGACATGTTTGCCGGGATCTGTATCAAGGAATTTGTGGTCTTTTTCGGAGAAAGGCTGCAGTACTATATCACGGAGGAATCGGAGAAAGGTTCCCAGCCTACGAGAAGCAACAGCATCAGCGCCAGCGATCTGGAACAGGATGATTTCGAGAGCCGGTTCACCGTGCTCAATGATATCATGATCGGGAAGACGCTGCATGATTATGACACGGTGAACGATCTGCTGTTGCAGTATTACAGACAGGAGTTTGTGGTGGACAGCCTGTTTAAGCTGCGTTAGTTTCTGCCGGCATAACGACAGGGAACGGCGGCAGGTCCGGGATAAAGGCCAAAAAAGCGAAATTTCAAATGTTATTCGATGTAAATATACAAAAAGAGGAGAGGGCAGGAGATGTTCCTGGATCGAAAAGAAGGGAAAAAACTGCATAAGGGAAGCGTGCTGGTGGGGTATGACCTGGGAGAGCAGTATTCGCAGATCAGCTATTGTATCTACGGGCAGGAAGACGTGGATACGGTGGCTACCGTTGTGGGAACGAAGCAGTATAATATCCCGACTATGCTGTGTAAGCGAAAAGGTGTCAACCAGTGGTTTTACGGAAAAGAAGCCGTAAAGAATGCCGGGGAGGAGGACATGGTGCCGGTGGAGGATCTTCTGGCACTGGCAGGGAAGGGTGAGGATATCGAGCTGGACGGGGAGTCCTACGATCCGGTGGCGCTGCTGACGCTCTTTGTCCGGCGCAGCATGGCGCTGATGAATTTTATCGCACCGGTAGAGAAGGTTGATGCGATCATGTTTACGGTGGAGGAGCCGGATGACAGGATGGTGGAGATTCTGTCCCAGGTGTCGGCGAACATGGGGCTTAGAACCTCCCATATCTATTTCCAGAGCCATACGGAAAGCTTCTACGCCTTTGTCCTGCACCAGCCGGCGGAGCTCTGGTATCATCAGGTGATCGCCTGTGAACATGACGGGCTGCGGCTGAAGATCTACCGGATGGAATGCAACAAGCGGACCACGCCGGTGGTGGTGCTGATCGAGGAACAGATGTATGAGACGCTTGTCATTCCGGGAGAGGATGAGGAGGAGACGCTGCGTCAGGACGCGTATCAGCTGGCGGACGAAAGATTTCTGGGAATCCTGCAGTCCATGTGTGAAGGCAGGATGGTGTCTTCGGTCTATCTGCTGGGGGACGGTTTCCGTGCCGGCTGGCAGGAGAGATCTTTGAAATTTCTCTGCCATAACAGGAGAGTTTTTCAGGGGAATAACCTGTTCAGCAGGGGCGCCTGTTATGGCCTGCTGGAGAAGCTGGAGCCGAGCGAGGAGGGTAAAAGCCATGTTTTCCTCGGGAAAGACATGTTGAAGGCCAACATCGGCATGCATGTGATGCGGCAGGGCAAAGAGTCCTACTATGCGCTTCTGGACGCGGGCGGCAACTGGTATGAGCAGTATAAGGAATGCGATCTTCTGCTGTGATGCTGCGACTGTCCGGCTGCAGTTCGTGGTCACGCCGCTTAACGGCAGAAACGCGGAGACGAAGGTGATTCCGCTGACGGACGGCGGCACGGACGGAGCGCCTTTTACACGCTATCATATGGAGATGAAGCTGGCGGCGCCTGATAAGGTGCTGGTCAAAGTAACGGATCTGGGATTCGGCGAGTTTTTTGCACCCGGCGGCAGGGTCTGGGAGGAGTCTTTTCAGATAGGATAAACGGCGGGCCGGGCGCCGGCAGTGAGAAAACGACAGATAAAACAGGGTGGGAGCAATGAGTCAGATCATATTAGGGACCGGCAGATATGCCGGGAAACCTTATTTTGTAGAAAAATTTTATATCAATCTGTATTCTGTGGAGGAATTATGCTATCTGCTGGTGGAGAAGGCGGAGATGCTCGATCAGGAGATCATGCTGAGAGAGCTGGTACAGTGGCTGGATGAAGAGTGCGGGTTAAACCAGCTGGCCCACGCCCTGTATTCTCTTTTGAATCAGAATGGTTCCACGGCGGCTTTTGCGGGTATCATATTAGAGTATGTGGGACTCTATCCGGCAGACGTGGTGCTGCGGACGGAGGAGATCATCCGGGGCAACGAGGGACTCGGCCCCTGTGAGCGCAGAAAGGCCAAAGCGGATTATATGCTGCAGAACGGAAGATATTACGGAGCGTTGAAGCAGTATTATGCGCTTCTTACCCAGCTTGGGGAGACGGACCGGGTTTTGACGGCGCAGGTACACCACAATATGGGCGTGGCCTATGCGAAGCTCTTTATGTTCCGGCAGGCGTCCGAGCGATTCCGGGAGGCCTTCGAGCTGGACGGGGCGAAGGAGAGTCTGGCCCTGTATCTGACTTCTGTGCGCATGTACTCTAAAGACAAGGAGTATGTGGCCTTTATAGCGGATCATCCGGAGTACCACAATGCGTCGTTGCAGGTGGAGCGGCGGATCGAGCAGGCAGAGGGGCAGTTTGAGGCGACGGACGAGAACCGTATGCTGTTTACCCTGCAGGTGTTCCGGGAGGAAGGCAGCAGCCTGATCGGAAACGAGACGCCCTATTATCAGGAGATCGAGCGGCTGACGGCAGAGTTGAAAGGCAGATACAGAGAGTATGTATCGTAGGTGGCCGTGCGTTTGCTGTAACGCGTGACGGCCGGTTAAAAAAACAGACAGGCGGAAAAGACGATGGGATTGATCAAAAAGTTAAGAGACAGGTTTCGGAAAAAAGAATGGGAAGAGGAATATGACGACACATGGAGTGACGCGGAAGATATCAGTGAAGTAAACTATGATGACAAAACGCAGAGAACCGATTATGTCAAAGACTGTCTGGAGCGGATGGCGGACGCCACGAAGGAGCTGGAGAATCTTTCTTATGAGTATGACATGGTCACGTCTTACTTAAAGGATATGGAGGAGATCGAGGCGCTTCCGGAGGAAGAGAGCAGCCAGTTGAAGGAATGCGCCATGCGGGTGGCCGAGCTGCAGGACAGCAAGGCGGACTTCATGGAGCGGGCGCGTAAGATCACCGATGAGCAGTATTATCATATGGAGCGGATCGCGGACGAGGTGGAGGAAGGCTATGAGAAGCTCAGCGAGGCGGAAGAGTATCAGGGGCGGATCAAGCAGGATCTGGGCCGTTTGGACGGTGAGAAGCATGCCTACCTGTACCGTAAAAGCGAAGTGATGAACCTGATCGCCGATACAAGAGGGATGGCGATCATCTGTGTGGCGGCGCTGGGGCTCTGCGTGGTGCTGCTTCTGCTTCTGCAGTTTTTCCTGGATATGGATACGAGGGCCGGATATCTGCTGACGGCCGGTGCGGCGGCGACGGCGATCACGGTCATCTATATCAAGCATCTGGATGCCAGACAGGAGCTTCGCCGGGTGGAGAACGGCATCAACAAGATCATCCTTCTGCAGAATAAAGTGAAGATCCGCTATGTCAACAATACCAACCTGCTGGAATATCTGCAGCTTAAGTACGGGGTAAGCAGCGCCCAGGAGCTGATCGACATGTGGGAGAACTACAAGGCGGAACGCAAAGAACGGGAGAATATGCGGAAGGCGGAAAGAGACCTGGATCAGAACGAACGGGAACTGCTGCAGATGCTGAAATGCTACCAGATCAAGGATCCGGCCATATGGCTGCATCAGACGGAAGCGATCCTGGACCGGAAAGAGATGGTGGAGATCCGGCATAATCTGATCGTCAGAAGACAGTCCCTGCGCCGCAGGATGGATTACAACAAGGAAGTGGTGGCAGGCGGCTCCCAGCAGGAGATCAAAGCGCTGGTGGAAAAATATCCGCAGTATGCGAAAGAGGTCATGAAATATGTGGAGGAGTATGAAAAGAAGTACCAGAATGAGGAGAGGTAAGACAGGCAGCAGTAAGATGTCAGGGAAGATGGAGGAGAATGTAACATGAGTACAGACAGATATGTGAGCCCGTTGTCGGAACGGTATGCGAGTAAGGAAATGCAGTATATCTTTTCACCGGATATGAAATTTTGTACGTGGCGTAAACTTTGGATCGCGCTGGCGGAGACGGAAATGGAGCTGGGACTGAGCCAGAACGGTCAGCCGGTCATCACACAGGAACAGATCGACGAGCTGAAGGCCCATGCGGAGGATATCAACTATGAGGTGGCCAGGGAGCGGGAGAAGGAAGTGCGGCATGATGTGATGAGTCATGTCTATGCTTACGGCCTGCAGTGTCCGAAGGCGGCAGGGATCATTCATCTGGGCGCCACATCCTGCTATGTGGGCGACAACACGGATATCATTGTGATGACGGAGGCGCTCCGTCTGGTGAAGAAGAAGCTGGTGAATGTGATCGCCGGGCTTGCCGGGTTTGCACAGAAGTACAAAGAGCTTCCGACCCTTGCCTTCACACATTTCCAGCCGGCCCAGCCTACGACGGTGGGCAAGCGGGCGACACTCTGGGCGCAGGAATTCTGCCTTGATCTGGAGGATCTTGACTATGTGCTCTCAACGATGAAACTGCTCGGATCCAAAGGCACCACCGGCACGCAGGCTTCTTTCCTCGAGCTGTTTAACGGGGATCAGGAGACCATCGACAGGATCGACCCGATGATCGCAGAGAAGATGGGGTTTAAGGAGTGCTGTCCGGTGTCGGGGCAGACCTACTCCCGGAAGGTGGACACGAGGGTCTGCAATGTGCTGGCGGGGATCGCGGCATCGGCCCACAAGATGTCCAATGATATCCGGCTGTTGCAGCACTTAAAAGAGGTGGAGGAGCCTTTCGAGAAGAATCAGATCGGTTCGTCGGCCATGGCGTACAAGCGGAACCCGATGAGGAGCGAGCGGATCGCGTCCCTTGCCCGTTATGTGATGGTGGATGCGCTGAATCCGGCCATCACCTCTGCGACCCAGTGGTTTGAGCGGACGCTGGATGATTCCGCCAACAAGAGACTGTCGATCCCGGAAGCCTTTCTGGCGGTGGACGGTATACTGGATCTGTGCCTGAATGTGGTGGACGGCCTGGTGGTATATGACAAGGTGATCACGAAGCGGCTTATGAGCGAGCTGCCTTTTATGGCGACGGAGAATATTATGATGGATGCGGTGAAGGCAGGCGGAGACCGGCAGGAGCTGCATGAGCGGATTCGGGAGCTTTCTATGGAGGCCGGAAAGAATGTGAAGGTGAACGGCGGCGAGAATAATCTGCTGGAGCTGATCGCGGCGGACCCGGCATTTAATCTGTCTTTGGAGGACTTGAAGAAGACAATGGAGCCTTCCCGCTATGTGGGACGCGCCAGGGAGCAGGTGGAGACATTCTTAGGCCGGGTGGTGAATCCGATTCTGGAGGAATATAAGGAGCTGCTTGGCGTGAAAGCGGAGATTAATGTGTAAGGTCCCTCTACCCCATAGGGGTATACATTCACAGGGGGAGAGTATAAAGACGAAAAAAACAGGAAAGACTTTTACAGAGAATCTTTGTTAAAAGTCTTTTCTGTATGCAGAATACCATATACCGGCGATATGCCGTAGGACAAAACGAGTTTGGGAACCGCAAGTGTACTGCCTGTCCGGCAATTAGATGAATCACGATGAACCGTGCAGACAGTACACCGGGGCAATCCGGCCGGAAGAGGAGAAACAGATGATTTTGTCGGTTGTCATTTTGATCATTGGCTTTGTACTGTTGGTTAAGGGAGCGGATTTTTTTGTGGAAGGCGCTTCGGATATTGCAAGGAAGCTCGGGATTCCTTCCATAGTGATCGGGCTTACGATTGTGGCTTTGGGAACCTCCCTGCCGGAGCTGGCGGTGAGCGTAACGGCGGCATTGAAGGAGAGTAATGATATTGCCCTGGGAAATGTAACGGGGTCTAATATTATGAATCTTCTGGTTGTGGTGGGGCTGGCTGCCGTGATTCGCCCTATGGCAGTGAAGCGTTCCGTGTTAAAACGTGATTATGTTATGTCATTTCTGATGGCTCTTCTGATGCTGGGAAGCGCTGTGGATATCTTTTGGAATGAAGGCGGCGCAGCGATTTCCGGTTTGGACGGAGCGGTTTTGCTGGCGGTTACCGCCGGCTATATGTATTGCCTGATTCGTATGGCGGTCCGGAATCGGGTGGCGGAGCAGTTTGGTATTACGCGTCCTCTTCCCGTCAGCCTGTTGTTTTGCATCGGCGGAGCGATAGCTATCATCGGCGGCGGCCAGATGGTAGTCAATTCCGCTACGGAGCTGGCCTATCGGGTGGGAATGAGCGAAACCCTGGTGGGACTGACGATTGTAGCCGTGGGAACTTCTCTGCCGGAGCTGGTCACTTCCGTGGTGGCGGCCAGAAAAGGAGAGAGCGAGATTGCCCTTGGAAATGTATTGGGCTCTAACATTTTAAATATTGGTTTTATCCTGGGAACCTCCGGAGTAATTCACCCCATTGCGGTGAAAATGGAAAATGTATATGATATGGTGATTCTGCTTGTGCTGACACTTGTGTTTTTTGTCCCTTTGTGGTGCAGGGAGCGGGTGAGCAGGATTACCGGCGCCGCTATGCTTGGCTGCTATGGGGTTTACATGGGCTATATTATAGTGCGATAAAAAAGCGCTTGCATTTTACGGAAAATGTGTTATAATTAGATAGATTAAATAAGGCGGCCGAAAAGAGTGAACGAAAGTTCACTCTTTGTTTTTGAGAAACAGCAGGGCTTGGCACAAGAGCAAAAACAGGAATCTATGGCCCCGGACGGGAAAGGAAGTCTATGACAAAAAGAGAGAGTTACGAACAAAAGACAGAAGAGCTGGTGATGCCCATCATAGAAGCCAATCACTTTGAACTGGTGGATGTGGAGTATGTAAAAGAGGGCGGTACCTGGTACTTAAGGGCTTACATTGATAAGCCGGGAGGAATCACCGTGGATGACTGTGAGATTGTGAACCGGGCCTTAAGCGATCTTCTTGACGAGAAGGATTTTATGGAAGATTCCTACATTCTGGAGGTAAGCTCTCCGGGGCTTGGCCGTCCGCTGAAAAAGGAACGGGATTTTGAGCGAAGTCTGGGGGAGGAAGTGGAGATCCGCACCTACCGCATGATAGAGAAGCAGAAGGAATTTCGAGGGATTTTAAAGGCATACAATAGGGATACGGTAACGATTGTAACAGAAGAGGAAGAGGAGCAAGTATTCCAAAGGGATAACATTGCCCTGATTCGATTAGCTTTTGATTTTTAAGGTTGGTCGTGCAAGCGATTTCGGAGAAGCCTTATATCAGGGGAGCTTCGGAAGTACGCTTTTTTAGAACGAGGAGGAAAGAGAACAATGAACACAGAATTGCTGGAAGCTTTGGAAATTTTGGAAAAGGAAAAGGATATCAGCAAGGAAACCTTGCTGGAAGCCATTGAGAATTCCCTGCTTACGGCCTGCAAGAACCATTTTGGAAAGGCGGATAATGTAAAAGTCAACATCGATCCCAAGACCTGTCAGTTCTCCGTTTTTGCGGAGAAAACCGTAGTGGAAGAGGTAGAGGATCCGGTGATGGAGATCAGCCTGGCAAATGCGAAGATGGTAGATTCCAAATATGAGGTGGGAGATATCGTCAATGTGGAGATTAAGTCCAAGGAATTTGGCCGCATTGCCACCCAGAATGCCAAGAACGTGATTCTCCAGAAGATTCGCGAGGAAGAGAGAAAGGTTCTGTTTAACCAGTACTACGGAAAGGAAAAAGATGTGGTTACCGGCGTGGTACAGCGTTATCTGGGCAGGAATGTAAGCATCAACTTAGGCAAGGTGGATGCCATCCTGAATGAGAATGAGATGGTAAAAGGAGAGGTATTCAAGCCTACGGAGCGTATCAAGGTCTACATTCTGGAGGTGAAGGACACCACAAAGGGACCGCGTATTGCAGTATCCAGAACCCATCCGGAGCTGGTAAAGCGTTTGTTTGAATCGGAAGTAACGGAGGTGCGGGACGGCACGGTGGAGATCAAATGCATTGCAAGAGAGGCAGGCTCCAGAACGAAGATTGCCGTATGGTCCAATGACCCGGATGTGGATCCCGTGGGCGCCTGTGTAGGTATGAACGGAGCTCGTGTGAATGCCATTGTAAGCGAGCTGCGGGGAGAGAAGATTGACATTATCAATTGGAATGAAAATCCGGCTCTTCTGATTGAGAATGCCTTAAGTCCGGCCAAGGTGGTAGCCGTTTTGGCAGACCCGGAGGATAAGACGGCCAAAGTAGTGGTTCCGGATTATCAGCTGTCTCTGGCCATCGGCAAGGAAGGACAGAATGCCCGTCTGGCCGCAAGGCTGACCGGCTTTCGCATTGATATCAAGAGCGAGACGCAGGCCAAGGAGATCGAAGGCTGGCTGGATGTAGACGAAGAGTACGAAGAGTATGAGGACTTCGAGGATTATCAGGAGGAGCAGGCGGCTTTAGCGGCTTACGGATATCCGGAGGAAACGGATTATTCTTATCCTGAGTATGCGTATGAAGAGGAATACACGGAAGAGCCGGCATATACGGAAGAGATTCCGGAGGAATAAAAAAGCCTGTCTTATGACAGAGGTCAGGATGTGATAGATTGAGTACAAACAGAAAGGTGCCTATGCGTCAGTGCGTCGGCTGTCAGGAAATGAAAAGTAAAAAAGAAATGCTGCGTGTTCTTAAGACGGCGGAGGACGAGGTTGTCTTAGATACCACAGGACGGAAGAACGGACGGGGCGCGTATCTTTGCTTTTCATCGGAATGTTTGAAAAAGGCAAGAAAGAACCGGGGACTGGAGCGTTCTTTGAAGATGAGTATTCCCCCGGAGGTTTATGACAGTCTGGAAAAGGAGCTGGAGCAAATTGGCATGGAATAAAGCATACGGGATGATAGGTATGGCTATGAAGGCCGGCAAGCTGGTAAGCGGAGAATTTGCCACGGAAAAGGCAGTGAAATCCGGAAAAGCCGCCCTTGTAATAGTATCGGAGTCCGCATCGGAGAATACAAAGAAAAAGTTTCGGAATATGTGCGGCTATTATCAGGTGCCCATCTGTTTCTTTGGTGAAAAGGAAGAGCTGGGGCATGCCATAGGAAAACAATTCCGGGCTTCATTGGCGGTAACGGACGAGGGATTGGCAAAGGCCATCAAAAAGAATTTGATTCATGAATAAGAATGCCCGTGGAATACAAACTGAATAACGGAGGTAAGTATGTCGAAAAGAGTACATGAACTTGCGAAAGAATTAGATAAAACAAACAAAGAGATTCTCGCATTTTTGAGCGGGAAAAATATAGAGGTGAAAAGCCATATGAGTATGCTGTCAGAGGATCAGGAGAGCATGGTAAAAAAAGCCTTTGCGCCAAAACCGGCAGAAGCAAGGCCGGCGGCGCCGAAGACGGCTCCCGCTGAAAAGGAGACAGGGGAAAAGGCGGCCACACCGCCCCCCCAGAAAAAGAAAAAGATTATAGCGGTATACAATACCCACAACAGCCAGACCGGAATCAAGGACCCGAGAGCGGAGCGCCGTGCAAACCAGGCCCGTACCGCCGGAGCACGTCCCGGGGCGCCGGGACAGGGCCGTCCGGCAGCACCCGCAGGAAGCCGCCCCGCAGCGCCGGGACAAGGGCGTTCGGCAGCGCCCGCAGGAACACGTTCTGCGGCACCGGGACAGGGAAGACCCGTAACGGCGGCAGGCAGCCGTCCGGCAGCGGAGCAGGGAAAAC
>OFGF01001713.1_pt1 | contig 13058 bp, 10 predicted proteins | sample 1521711 | NCBI WGS metagenome assembly OFGF01 (sample SAMEA3504092, study PRJEB24116) | mouse gut metagenome | biome: mouse gut; feature: mouse-associated habitat; material: faeces | place: Denmark | collected 2011 | reverse complement strand
CCTTCCGAAAGGGATTCCCGTGATGTTTTGATCCGGAATTTATTTCCGCTGGGAACGTTTCCGCATGGTGGGGTCCAAAATCTTTTTGCGGATCCGCAGGCTCTTGGGAGTGATTTCCAGCAGCTCGTCCGTGTCGATGAATTCCAATGCCTGCTCCAGGCTTAAGATCTTTGGGGGCGTCAAGGTCAGGGCTTCGTCGGCGCTGGAAGAGCGTGTGTTGGTAAGCTGTTTCTTCTTGCAGACATTCAGCTCGATATCTTCACCGCGTCCGTTCTGTCCCACCACCATGCCGGAGTACACTTTGGTGCCGGGGCCGATGAAGAGCGTGCCCCGCTCCTGTGCGTTGAAAAGGCCGTATGTGATGGCCTCGCCGGCTTCAAAGGCGATCAGGGAACCCTGTTTGCGGTACTGGATATCCCCCTTGTAGGGGCCGTAGCCGTCGAAGATCGTATTCATGATGCCGTTTCCTTTGGTGTCGGTCATGAACTCGCCCCGGTAGCCGATCAGGCCGCGGGAAGGGATGGAGAACTCCAGACGGCTGTAGCTGCCGGAGGCAATCCCCATGTTCAGCAGCTCTCCTTTGCGCTGGCTCAGTTTCTCGATCACGGTTCCGGAGTATTCTTCCGGCACGTCGATATAGCACAGTTCCATGGGTTCCAGCTTCTTACCGTTTTCATCCGTCTTGTAGAGTACTTCGGCCTTGCTGACCGCGAACTCGTAGCCCTCCCTGCGCATGTTCTCAATCAGGACGGACAGATGCAGCTCGCCTCTGCCGGATACTTTGAACGCCTCCGTGGTGTCGGTTTCCTCCACCCGCAGGGAGACATCGGTATTCAGCTCCCGGAACAGCCGGTCGCGGATATGGCGGCTGGTCACGTATTTGCCTTCCTGCCCGGCAAGGGGGGAGTCGTTGATGATAAAGTGCATGGCGATCGTCGGCTCGGAAATCTTCTGGAAGGGGATAGGCTGCGGGTTATCGGGGGAACAGAGCGTATCGCCGATATGGATATCCGTGATGCCGGATATGGCCACGATAGAGCCGATGCCTGCCTCCTTCACTTCTATTTTATTCAGACCGTCATATTCGTATAATTTGCTGATCTTGACTTTCTGCAGCTTGTCCGGGTCGTGGTGGTTGACGATGACCACTTCCTGATTGACTTTCACACTGCCGTTGTCCACTTTGCCGACACCGATGCGTCCGACATATTCGTTGTAGTCGATGGTGCTGACAAGCAGCTGCGTGCCGGCATCCGGATCTCCGGCGGGGGCCGGAATATGTGTCAGGATCGTGTCAAAGAGAGGCGTCATGTCACGGCCTTCTGTATCAGGATCCGTGCTGGCAGTTCCTGTTTTGGCAGATGCATAGACGAAGGGACAGTCCAGCTGTTCATCGTTGGCATCCAGATCCATGAACAGCTCCAGTACCTCGTCAACGACCTGGGTCGGTCTGGCTTCCGGCCGGTCGCACTTGTTGATGCATACGATGACGGACAGTTCCAGTTCCAGAGCCTTCCGCAGTACGAACTTGGTCTGCGGCATGGGTCCCTCGAAGGCGTCTACCACAAGGATAACACCGTTCACCATCTTGAGGACACGCTCCACTTCTCCACCGAAGTCTGCGTGGCCGGGCGTATCGATGATATTGATCTTAACATTTTTATAAGTAACGGCAGTGTTCTTGGATAAAATTGTAATGCCGCGTTCTTTCTCGATATCATTAGAGTCCATGACACGTTCTGCAATTTCCTGATTTTCCCTGAAAACGCCGCTTTGTTTCAAAAGCTCGTCTACCAATGTCGTCTTGCCATGATCGACGTGGGCGATAATCGCTACATTTCTCACATCTTCTCTAGTCTGTCTCATGTTATCCTCCATTCCGAAGCGCTCCATGCTGAGGACGCGAGCAGAATTTAGGAGTTTTCCGAAGGAATACTCCGATTTTGCTCTGCGATCAATAGAATTTGTGACGCCTCGGCACAAATTCCAACTGAACTTGTTCAGTTTGTTGAACTAAATTGCTCATCAGAGAATTTATTCAACCTTACTCTCCATGTAACCACTGGATTTTCATTTCTCCGTTACATGTATCTCTATCCCGAACCGATTCCCGATCCGGAATCCGCATATCTTTATGTAGATCATTATACCGAAACTGTCCTCTCCCGCCTATCCGCCCGGGCAGACAGTGTATACCAAATGATTTCTAATGTACACAGAAACACGATCTGCATCGCCAAACTGCGAAACAAATCGTGATTTTTACGTAGTAAAATCGTGATGATCATTTCCTGTCGATCAAGATCAACCTTACTTCATGTTCATCCAATACTGCAGAAAAAATCCATTCTCCGGAATCAGTGATGCGCAGCGGTTCGTAATGAATCTGAAAGCTGCTTATGTTGTTCAGATAATCCGTCTGCTGCCGTCCCCGGAACTCCGGTGCCCCCAGATGCATCCAGACGTCGTAGCTGCTCCCATGTTCCCGGTTGATGGTAAAAGTCCGTTTCATATATGCGCCCTCCGGCAGATCCGTCAACGTAAACCGAAAGCTCTTTGCCCCTTTTTGTTCAAATCCATAATAACGATCCACCGAATGCTGTTCTTCCACCGAGAGCATCCTGTCTATGTGATTTGTACTGTCATAATGGCAGTAGTGATAGAGAACGATCTGAATTCTCTTGTAATCTTCCGAGCGGGTAACAAGATACCCTTCTCCTCTGGCCGACACGATCCCCATTTCCTTCTGCAGCATGGTCAACAGCTGATAGGCGAAATAACCGGCTTTGGGAATGCCATTGTAGGTGAGCAGGCCATAGCCGCCGTGATAGAGGCTTGAGTTGATGACACGGCGATCGGAAAGATCCGTCAAATGGGTATAGGAGATACCCGTCACGTCTTCACAGTTTTCCAGGATATTTTTCATGATAAAAGCAGCTTTGAAGCAAGTATCGTTTCCAAGGTCATTCTGCCAGATGGTAGAATTCCATTCACATACGTGAATCGGGCATTTTAAAAGCCCCTGCCTCTGCATGATTTCCCTGCACCCTGCAATCTCATGCTTTAAGATATCCGGATCCGCGCTGACAGCAGCCGGCTCCCCGGTCATTCTGTCGGCCTCGGAGGAAATACTGTCTTCGGTCCTGCTCCGGGGAACTTTGGAATAATCGCATCCAAAGCACTGGAACGTAAATGCATCCGGCAGACAGTCATGCCTGCGGCAATGATCTAACAGATGCTCGAAAAGCACCGGCCCGTCCAACACAATAAAGCCGGTATCCAGCCCGAAACCATATATGGAGGCCTCCGGCAGGCAGCCGCGGATACCGCGATAGGTTTTTTCGTAATAAGCAAGGTATTTGTCTGCCGTAAACACCCCATAAGAAATATAGAGGGCATTAATCGGTGCAAAGCGCCATTGCCGCACCTCCTCATACCCGTACCGTTCCAGCAGATGGTTCATTACCGTCTCTACCAAAAACCCCCATTTCTCCAAAGCCTCAGGCGTTCCGGGCAATGCAATACAGGAGGCTCCGAAAATATTGTTCGTATGCTCCGCCAGTCTGCGAGGCATATAACTAAATTCAAAGAAAGGTTTCAAACCAAGATCCACGATCTCGTCCAGCGCAATGTCCATATAAGTAAAACTCAACCAGGGCCTACCGTCTTCCCGCTCATGATATAGATCCATAACGTCATCCAAAATACCGTGAAAACGGATATAGCGGAAACCGATCTCCCTGACGGCCCGCTGCAATACTGTGTGAATGGACTTGCTCATCAGGGAATTAGCCCAACCAATGCTTATCGTGTCATTATGCCGCAGACAGAGCTTCCCGCCATCTTCACGAAGGCTCACCTGTACGGAAACGTTTTCCTGCTGTTTCTTATCCAAAGGCCGCATCACTTCTTCCGCTGCCGCATGTTTCAGCAGATTCATACACGAGATGATATCTGCAGGATGTTCTTCCTGTCTGTTATCAGGCCGGGGCACATCAAATGCACCGGCACTCTTTCGATAATGCCGCTTGTGATAGACGCCCGGTGTTTCGCCATACTCTTCATGAAAATTGATGATCATGGTATTGATGTTGGAAAACCCACAGTCCAATGCAATCTCCGTAATCGTTTTTTCGCTGTGTGACAGAAGATATGCGACACGGTTTAAACGAAGCCGACGCAGATAATCGGAAAAGGAAATGCCCATATGTTTCTGGAATTCCCGCGAAAGATGGCTCTTGGAGATGTAGACGCGGTCGGCCACCTCCTGCATGGTAATGTTTTCATGAAAATGCATGCTCAGATAGGTCAGCACTTCCTGCATCCGATCCGCGTCCCTGCCGGATGCCTGAAAGTGATCGCCGGACACTTCAAACTGCGCTTTCAATATGGCAAGCAGCCCGAAAAGCTGGCTTAAAACATAAAGCTTCCTGGAAGGGGAAGGTTCTCCCAGATGATATTTAAAAAGCATGGCCAGCCTGACACGGATCAGCGCAGCATACTCTGACTGACCGGAAACATCCCTGCTGCAGCAGACAACACGTCCCAACCGGGATTGTTGAAACAGATCCGGAGAAACATAACCGGATATGGTGTGACATCCCGCCTCCGCATACAATTCATGATGCTCATAAGGATTCAGAACAATAAAGTCCTCCGGCTCAAGAACGTAATTGTAACCGGAGCCGATAATGGCGATTCGGCCGGATAGAACATATAAGATCTCCATCTCACTGTGAAAATGAGGAATAGATGTATTGCAATCGGGTTCAAAACGAATCTCTTCCATAACGCCCCTCTTTCTCCGATCTATCTGCTCAAGCCAGCCTTCGACTGGCATTAAGCGCGGCACTTGACTCATTGATCACAAAATAAAACTATTTAAATTATATAAGAAGAGATCTCGATAAGTCAACGAGTGCAACACGAAGCAGACAGACCATTCCTTCAACCGAAACCGTAAAGTTATTGACGAGTACTACGCACTCAATACCCTTGCAGCGGAATGCAGGGCACCGTGACTGATAACCTTCAACTCCATGTAATCACGATTTATTTCTTCAGCAATCCAGTTCTGTTTCACAATCCTTTTCCGACATCCAAAACAGCAATCACAAGTGGATACAGCATAAGCAAAAGATGTTTTTAAAAATGATACATCCTGAAACTTTTCTGTTAAAATAACCTTATGATGTCAGGCGCAGCCCCGGCATCATCTCACAGACACAATAACAGTGATTGGCGCAAAGGAGAGGTTTGACTTATGAAAAAATGGACGGTACAGCAGGTAATTGACAAGATACTCGCAGATATGTGCGGCGGGGCGAAGATCGAGCCCACCTGTGACATCATTTCCATCGGCAGCCCAGATCAGGAAGTCACAGGGGTGGCTACTACCTTCATGGCAACCTTCGACGTGATCCAGGAAGCAGTAAGGCAGGGCAGGAACTTCATCATCACCCATGAGCCCACCTGGTTTAACGGACTGGATAAGACCGACTGGTGCGAAAATGACAGCATCTATCTGGCAAAGAAAAAATATCTGGAAGATCACGGCATCACGATCTGGCGGCTCCACGATCATATGCACATGGGCTCCGAGATCGATTACATCTACGAAGGACTGATAGAAGCGTTGGGCTGGCGCGAATATCTGCAAAAAGACGAGCCGCAGCCCTGGATCTATGAAATCCCTGAGACGACACTGCGAAAACTTGCCGAAGAATTTAAAGATATCTTTCATATGGATACGATTCAGATCATCGGTTCTCCGGACATGAAGGTGCGCAGAGTCGGCATTCTGGTCGGCGGCGGAAGCCTGGGTCTGGGCGTGGAAGTGATGCCGATGCAGGTGATGGAGCGCGACAGACTGGATCTGATGGTGGTGGGCGATATCACGGAGTGGACCATCTGCGCTTATCTGAATGACGCTTACCAGATGGGCTTCAACAAGGGAATGCTCACTCTCGGACACGAGAGAAGCGAGGAATTTGGCATGAAATATATGGAAAAATGGCTGCAGGAAAGATTTTCGGACTTCCCGATCACCTTTATCGACGCGAAGGAACCTTTCGGTTACCTCTAAGAAAGTAAATCTGCTTCGCAAAAAGAACAGCAGTTTACGCCTGACCGCACAAACCGCTGTTCTTTTCTTTCTCTCTCAATTACCTTTGCATCCGTCCATCGGGCTGTAGCGCATCCGCACCCGGATGCCCTGCCCGTAGTTGCCGAATCCGCTTCCAAACAGGGTCATCCCGCCCACATGCACCGCGTCTTCCCGCACTTCCATTTTCAATCGGATCGTACTCTTATAATCCAGCCCGAAATGTTCCAATGAGACATCCGATATTTTCAATCCGTCTATAAACGTTCCCTGTCTGTTGATGACCAGCATCTTTAACAGTCCGTATTGGTTCCAGTTCGGAAACCACCAGTCCGGTGTAAAGATGCCGCGCACATCCCCAAAGTCCCCAGGCGAAGTCCAAATCCCGATGGGCTCATCGTTCAGGCAGAAAGAGATATCCGACGGCCAGTTACTGTTGACACCGGGAGCTTCACTGGAAAGTTCCATAGAAAAAGTGATTTCGTCGATCTTCTGTGCCACCGGCAGTACATTGGGAATCAGATACTCCACATATCCTTTGGTAAACCATAAGATACCAGCATTGATTCGGTCGGGATGGGCAAAATAGCGGGAATCATCCACCTCTCCGATCAATGACGAAGTTGTGGCAATACCGCAGGTCGGGTACACACTGTAATTGCTGTACTGCCCCACAGGCACCTCCGCCTCATAAAAGCCCACATTACTCTCTTCCTCCGCGGGTACAATGTCCACCAACAGCCGCTCCTGCGCCACCCGAAAGACCTTCTGGTTGCCGTGTCCGCCGACATCAACGCGCACCTGGATTAATCCTACATCCTCCAGCTTCTTGATATGGCTGGTAAGTGCACCGCTGGTAATGTTCAGGCTGGTGGCAATTTCATTCATATTCATCTCTCTATTTTTAAGCAGAAAACGGATAATGTTCACCCGCAGTTCAGACCCCAGAGCCTTGAACAACTCCACCCCGTCTTCCAGATTCTTGATATACATCATCTTGGAATTCCCCCCCCCATGTTTTAGATACATCTAAAGTACTATTCATTTACCTCCCCCTCCATATCCGGCGGGCAATCCATCGCTGTATCACTTTCAGGCCCTCTTCTCACATCCCGTCCTACTCAAAGGAAAATACCGGCCTTCCCTTAGCATCCCATTTCACTTTCATCAGCATGGCATGCCGGTTCGGATTATAGAGCGGATTTCCTACGATCTCACTCTCCGTTCTGGCATGGTACACCATCACCGTATTGCCGTCTTCATCCGTGGTAAAAGAATTATGGCCAGGCCCGTAGATTCCCTTCCGTTCCTCACTGGTCAGCACCGGATGGCGCTCCTTCTTCCAGGAAAGCGGGTCAAGAAGATCGGTATCCTCATCCGCCGTCAACATTCCCATGCAATACGCTGTCCCCGTCTCACTGGCAGAATAGGTAAGGAAGATCTTCCCGTCCCGTTTCACCACTGCAGGCCCCTCATTCACCCAGAATCCCACTCGCTCCCAATCATAGTCCGGCGTCGTCAGAAGCACCTGCACGGTCTGCAATTTCCAAGGGCTCTCCATCCGGGCAATATACAGGTTGGAAATCTGCTTACCGACACCGACCTTTTCCGCCCATACATAGTAATATTCGCCCTTATTCTCAAAGACCGTTGCATCCAGAGAGAATCCCCGGAAGGAAAACGGATCCTCATCGGCACACTGCATCTTCCCCTTCTCGCTCCATCGTCCCGTAATCGGATCCACGTCCCCGCATTCCAGCACATAAGGCCTGATCTCCCAGATATCTTCCGCCTCACCGGCCGCAAAATAAAGATACCACTTCCCGTCCAGAAAATGCAGTTCCGGTGCCCAGACATGCTCGCTCATAGGACCGCTTTTATGTTTTCTCCATACCACCGTCTCTTCCGCCTCTGCCAGCCCCGCCAGCGTATCCGCATGGCGCAGCACGATACTGTCATAAGCCGGAACGGAAGCGGTAAAATAGTATGTTCCGTCCGTATGGCGGTATACATATGGGTCGGCACGCTGCACGATCCAGGGTTCGTTCCATTTTAATCCACTCTCACTCATACTGTTCTCCTATCTCTTTTCTATCATAACACCCTTTTTTACATATTTCCAAAGTTTTTTTTATAAAAGTATACATTAGTTGAAATTGAGGGAGAGGAAACTCCCCTCCTCTCTTACAGGGTGCACATCCGTTGTGCCTATATTATTTCTCTTACCTGCATCTCATCTCTTTCCAGACACAAACTTTCTTTGAAAAGTACTGTGCCTGTATAAGATGCACACACTTTATTCCGCCGCCGTCAGTCCTGCATCGGACATTGCCTGTCTGTTGTACTCTTTCGCCTTCTTCGTCAGCTCCCTGTTGCAGCTCGATCGCCAGCAGTCCGGAATGCCCGTGGCTGGCATCCATAACATACCTCGTCTACCATTTCGCAACATTATTCGGCATCGGCACGATCTGATTACCATACCGGCCATAACCCTTTTCCTTCTCATTCATAACCTCCGTCTGAATCATATACACATAACACCGTAAGTCCACGTACTTGTTCCCAAAGATGGACTGTCTCCATTTATCTTTTTATATTACCAAATAAATTTAGGTTTTTCTAAATATTATAGGTAATAAGTATGCGGGCCTGATAATTGTCCCGCATGATCTTCATCAGATATTTTTACAGCAAATTATCTTTATTCTTATGATCCTTTTTCTATTTTTAACATTTTATACACATTTAATATGTTTTATCAGACTTTATAAGGTGCTTCATCCATCATTTTTAACAAATCACTATATTATTCATTATAACATTCCTTTTGCCTTTTTCAACACTATTTTGCATGCTTAAACTCTTTTTGTTACATAATCCTAAATTAAATATGTCTTTTTGTGGATAATATCAATAAAAATAAACTAGTTTAGCATCTTCTAAATATTAAATATTGTTCCGTCGCAGTGCGATAATTGCTTTTGTCATATAGGAAATCCGTAGAAATTTCCTATATGACAAAAAAGCAAGGCATTATATCCCTGCTTTTTTCGTAAATCCACTGTATATTTCTGCCCTGGTCTATCCTTGATAAACAAACCAGTCAAAATCTCCGTATCCTTCTGTTGCCGCGCCGTTGGACGTACCATACATCCCCAGATAAGCACCCGTGAATCCTTCATTCACATCCGAACTGAGCAGCGAAGCTTCCTGTTCCTCTCCGAAGGACTCCATCTGGTCTTCACGCAATCCGTAATAAAACCGATAGGTTTCTCCCGTGCAGAACACCGTCAGATAAATACGCCCGGACTCGATCTTTCGTTCTTCAACAAGCTGCCTGCCGTTGCCTTCGCACCGATACAGCCGCAGCATCCGTCCGTCCCGTGTTCCCTTCTCTGTTCCTCCACACAGGAAGAGGTAATGATATCTGTCATCCTGCACCAGCGCAAGACCGCATTCTTCCTTCTCGTTCTCCGGAGCAAAATCCATCGCCGTCTTTGCCAGAAAGCTCTTATGCTGCTGCCGTCTTCCCACAAAAGCAGGACAGCAGATCTCCTCCATCGTCTGCGGAAGCAGGTGCAGGCGCAGACAGCTCTCCCTTTCCGTCAGAGAATAGAAGGGTTCCACGGGCGGATGAATGGTATTCCAGCACCAGGCTAACTGTTCTCCCTCAAACTGATCCGCGCCACATACCGGGAGCACTTTGTTCTCCTGCAGGTCTGGCCGACGTTCCCAGACCCTCACCCGGCCTTCCTCGTTATCCACCATAGGCCAGCCGTCTTCTTCCCAGCGCATCGGCACCAGGAAAGTTTCTCTTCCTGTATTGAAATGCGTTTTCTGATACGTACGGATACCCAGAACCACCATCCACCATTCTCCGTTCTGCGTCTCGAACAGATCTCCATGCCCGACCACGGAAACAGGCGCTTCCATAGACATATGCCTGTGCGTCAAGATCGGGTTGCGCGGGCAGGGTTCATACGGCCCTTCCACGGATTCGGCTCTGGCCATCATCACGCTGTGATCGACAAAAGTCCCGCCCTCCGCCACCATCAGATAATAATATCCGCCCTTCTTATACAAATGCGGCGCCTCAATCCAATGGCTGCGAGTCAGCGCACCGTCCCAGATCACGCGGCGTTCCCCGATGATCTGGAAGGAAACCGGATCCAGTTCACAAAGATAAATGCCATGGTGTCCCTCATACAGAGGCTCTTGCACGATAAAGTTCCCCGTGTACCACATTCTGCCGTCCTCATCGAAGAAAAGACTGGGATCAATGCCGTCCGCACCCTCGATGAAGACCGGATCGCTCCAGGGCCCCTCCGGCCGCCTGGCCGTCAGAACGAAGTTCTCCCGCTTTGCTTCGCGCCCTCCGGAAACAAAAGTATTGATGAGATACCAGACCCCCTGATGATAACGAATCGTAGGCGCCCATAATCCCAGCGACGTCTCACAATTCTTATAGTCCAGCTGATCCGGCCGTGAGATCCCATGCCCGATCTGTTCCCAGTTCACCAGATCTTTGCTGTGAAAGATCGGCAAACCCGGGTAATACACGAAAGAAGATGTTGCTAAATAGTAATCCTCTCCCACCCTGCATATCGATGGATCCGGATAAAATCCCGGCAGGATCGGGTTCTTAAAATATTTTTCCATTTTCTCCTCCATTCCGAAGCGCCCTCTTATTCTTTCACTGCCCCCATAGTAATTCCGCTGATAAACGTCTTTGCCGTCAGCAGGAACAAGATTAATAACGGAATGATCCCTATAGAAAGCGCCGTGATCTTAGCCGCCAGGTCATTCCGGTACGCGGAATTCAAATTGATGATGCCGATCGGTACCGTATATGTCTCCGATTTGTTCAGGACAATGAGCGGAACCAGGAAAGAATTCCAGTTGGTCACGAAGTTCATCAATCCCAGAGACGCGATCGCCGGTTTGATACAGGGCACTGCAATAGAAAATAAGATCCCCGGTTCACTGGCCCCGTCAATTCTCGCACTGTCCATCAGTTCCTTCGGGAAATTACTCCCGATAAAGTTTTTCATCCAGTACACGCCGAATCCCGTGGCTGCCGGCGGAACGATCAGCGGCAAAAGGGTATTCATCCATCCGATCGCCTTCATCTCTACAACGAAAGCTACCAGACCAAGCTGCGTAGGGATCATCATCGTCACCAGGACGAATGCGAACAGGAACTTCGATCCCTTGAAATTATACATGGCAAAAGAAAATCCGCACATTGTACTGACGATCAGGGAAAGCGCCGTCGCCGATGCAGCCACGATCAGGCTGTTCTTGTAATACACCTCAAAATGGGCATTCATCACCGTCTTCAGATTCTCCAACAGATAACGGCCCGGCAGAAATGTGATCCCCTTATAAATATCCTCCGTATACTGAGTACTCATGATGAGCATAAAATAAAAAGGAAGCAGGCAGATCAATGCGATCAGTATCATGATCAGAAATAAAACAATCTTATAAAATTTTTTCTTCGTCATATTAACCCCTCATTCTTGCTCAGTCTGCAAATTTGGGCGCAAGCACAAATTTGTGTGTGAAAAATCTGTCGCATATGGATTTTTCACACTAACCCCTTGCATATCACAAGCCTGCTTGTGATACTGCTTAAATAGAAAGCTGTAAAATCTTTGATTTTTCAGCCTAATCTTCCCCACTCTTTCTTCCAATGATCTTCATGACTATAAATGCTGCCAAAGAAAAGATCAGGATAAACAGGAACGTCCCGTAGGCTGCTGCCGCTCCCTTACCGTACCGCATCTGGGAACCGAAGGAAGTGTCATAGATATACCAGATAGCTGTCAGGCAGGATTTCAGCGGCCCGCCCATCAGTCCGCTCCCTCCGGAAGAAGAAGTCCAAGAACTGAACAGCACTTTCGGTTCATCAAACAACTGGAAGCCCCAGATGATGTTCATGATGATCAGATATTCTATGATCGGTTTAAGCAGCGGAATCGTGATCTTTGTGAATTTCACAAACGCACTGGCTCCGTCCACATCCGCCGCCTCGTACAATTCCATGGATATCCCGGAGATTCCTGCATTGAAGAATATCATATGATATCCGATGTACTTCCAGCAGATCATCATAACCACGATCATCCGTGCCAGCCTGGGCACGCCCAGGAAGTTGATGTGTTCCTCGATCAGCCCGAGTCTGGCCAGGATCAGATTGACCGTTCCGGAATTCCAGTCAAACAACAGGCAGAACAGAACACCTATCGCCACCGGGATCGTTATGTAAGGCAGGAAGACCGCTGTCCGGAAGAAGCCGGCTCCTTTTAATTTCCTGCTGTTGAATACCGATGCCAGGATCAGGCCGCATATGATCACGATCGGGATATCAAAAGCCATGAAGAACAGTGTATTTCCGATCGACTTCAGGAAGTAGGGATCCTCCGTAAAGATATTCTTATAGTTGGCCAATCCCACACTGACCGGCTGAGAAAATCCGTCCCAGTCATTCAGGCTGATGATAAAGGTATAGATGAGCGGATAACAATTAAAAGCAATATAGATAATGAAAAAGGGAAGAATGAATAAATACGGCCAGATCATACGCCCTTTCAGCTTTCGCTTCAACCCCTTTCCGCCTTGTGTCTGTGATCTTATTTTCGACATATACACTCCTATCTGCACGGTGTCTGCTGCACCATCCGGCCAGCAGACACCTTACTGAAACTTCCTGTTATTTTCTTAACTCCGGCGCCAGCGTGTACATCTCTTCTTCAAACATGCTGCATGCACTTTCAAAGTCAATACTCTTATCACTGTTGACAGCCTCTGTCACCATCGACCAGACTTCCGTGATCGTTGCATCATAGGTGCTCACGGGTCTTACTTCAATATTCTCCATAGCTTTCTGGAACAACATTTCGCCGATATTCTGGTCGCCAAACCAGTCATCGTAGAGCGCCGCAAATTCTGC
>OFGF01001710.1_pt1 | contig 13082 bp, 8 predicted proteins | sample 1521711 | NCBI WGS metagenome assembly OFGF01 (sample SAMEA3504092, study PRJEB24116) | mouse gut metagenome | biome: mouse gut; feature: mouse-associated habitat; material: faeces | place: Denmark | collected 2011 | reverse complement strand
GGACTGAACATATCGATATCCGTAGAAATACCGAAGGGAGAGACGGAAGAGACCGCAATGGGTTGCAGGGTCTCAAAATGCTCTTCTTCATAGAACCGCCTCATATAACCCATCTGTATGGCGCCGATGCCGTCCACAGCCTCATACCAGGGAATGCCGAAGCGGTTGAAAGTGTTAAAAGGATCCGGTGTTTCCGGCTTCTCCCAGACATTATCCCAGATACCCTGCGCGCCGTAGGTGTAACCGCAGGCGCCGGACTGGATGGCGGTGTAGGCCACCCGGCGGACCATATCGGCGGGACAGAGCCGGGAGCCGTTCTCTTCCAGTGTGGAGCAGAATTCGTAGAGGCTTTCCCCTTCCACGAAGGGCTTATCCGGATGGGTGCGGCGGTAGTCATGAAAATATCTGACATTTACCGGGAAGTCTCCGTGTCCGGCTTGATTCAAGGTAAAATCATACCAGTCTTCCTCATAATAATAATCGGAAAAAGGCCGGTGGTTGTCATAGTGAGCGGTCTGGAGGGTGTGATAGCCGTCCAATTCTTCCACATACAGGGCAATCTGCCGCCAGTCATCGATAAAACGGGAACGCATGGGTTCGGGCGCATAGCCGGCTACTTCTCCGGCCAGCGTCCATACAACAGGGAGCGCACCGTAGCGGGCGATGATATAGCGGGCCAGATTCTTCCAGAGAGGGATCCGGTCGAGGATCGACATGAACCAGGCAAAGCCCAGCGCATTCACAAGCCCGCAGTCTGCCAGATAGTACATGCGGCGGTCCAGCTCCTTCTGATAGAATTCCACGTCAGGCAGTATGCCTTCCTGCCCTTTGGCCCAATAGGGGGACGGCGTGCCGTCGGCCGTGAAGTCGGCCCGCAGGTTGGTCTGGTAAACGGTGAAGCCCTGCTCGACGCGGCGGTCAGCCATGCCGCGGAACATGCTCTGCATCTGTGGGTGGTTGGACTGCTCCCAGCGCTCGCCGTAAGCGAAGGCCCAGTGGGTATCGCCCAGCCAGAAGAAAGGCGTCCCGTCCTGGTAGGTGAGATGGGTGCCGGTGGAATCGGTCTTCAGGAAACCGTGGCGGTAGATGGCCAGAGGGCCGGAATAGGGCGTGCAGCATAACTGGCCGGTGACACCGTTTAAGCCGGTTTCCTCCGGGGCTTCGATGCACCAGTGCCATGTGCCCGGCGCTGTGGGGGCAAAAGCGATCTTGTAGGTGCGTCCGCCATCCCAATAGGCTTCGCGGACAATACTCTGTCCATCCGGCCCGGTGAAAGTTGCCTTGATACTCACGTCCAGAAAAGGGTTGGCGAAGTCGCAGGCGATCTCGTAGGGGAGAATGATCTGCCGCCAGGTGGAGACGGTGAGTAAATTGTTCGCTGTGTTTGTGGAATTGCTCATAATTTTTCCTCCATTCCGAAGTGTTATTGCTGAGGAACGCGTGCAGAATCTCAAATTCTGCACTGCGATGACCTCCTGATCTTTATGGGTGCCAATTTGTTAGGTTTGTTAGGCGATTATTTGCCATGTGGGTTATAATTCTACAAAATATAACCATGTTACTTAATATGAATATAGTATAGATTATAGGTTATGAGAGGATGGATGTCAATAATATTAGCTTAATATAATATTATATTAGCCTAACAATATTGACAGTGTTTAGAAACGGGACTATAATACATTTCATACATATAGAAGAAAAGAACAGTTTTTCAGAAAGAATAAGGAGGATTCGGTTATGATCACACAGATGCGACTGGTTCCGGTGGAGGAAGGGAAACATCCTTTCGCATCGGCAGCAGAGAAATGTTGTTTTACAGAGATCGGCTATGTGGAAGACGAGTATTTCATGAGCGGCACGGCCAATGTCTATGAGGAGGATGCATTCCAGAACCCGAAGGTGGCGATAGCGGATGCACCCTATACTACCAGGCTGCTGGTGCGTCGGCCTGCCAGGACGGAGAAGTTCAGCGGCAATATCGTGATCGAGGTCTTGAATGCCACGGCCATGATCGACATTGACAGAATGTGGGTGGATACCTGGCGGTTTTTTACGAGGAACGGGGATATCTATATCGGCATCACCAGCAAGGGGCAGGTAGTTGACGCGCTGAAGCGGTTTGATCCGGAGCGGTACGCTGCGATCAACTGGGACAATCCCGACAGGAGCCGGACACCCATCGCGGAGATCAAGGACAATCCGATGCTGTTTCTGGAGGAGTATGAGAGCGGACTGTTCTGGGATATGCTGATCGATCTGGCAAGGCTTCTGCGTAAGAACGGGGAGGAGAATCCGCTTGCGGGCTATGGTCCGGCACATCTGTTCCTGACCGGGTGGTCTCAGTCCGGCGGTTACATCGCGAGGATTCTGCATTCTTTTGCGTATCAGCCGAAGATTGAGGAGGAAGGCCCGCTGTTTGACGGGTATCTGCTGGCGGGCTGCGGTGCGTCGGATGCGCCGATAAATGCCTACAGTTCCGCATTCCGGTTTGGACAGAGCGGGATTCCCCAGGGCAGCATCCTGGGCGGTAAGGAGCCGGTGATCGCCGTCAATACGGAGAGTGAGAACAGGTATGCCTACTGGTACGGTGATTTTGATGAACCGGCGTTCAAGTTCCGCACCTGGCAGATCCCGGCATCCAGCCATGATACGGCCTATAATCTGATCGAATACTATGAGGGATACCAGAGAGAAGATCTGGACAGGCTGGGCTTTACCAATGTGTGGGAGGGCTGTGAGGGGGAGCCGATGGACTGTCCTTATGAGCCGATCTTCCATGCGGCCTTCTATCATCTGTACAACTGGGCGATTCATGGGATTCCGGCTCCCCATGCACCGAAGATAAAGACCAGGATCGTACGGAAGGAACAGGCATGCTGGGGATTCTTTGGCAATTTTGTGGAGAATCTTACCGATGCGCTGGGCAATGCCGCAGGCGGCATCAGGCATCCGGCGGTGGATTGTGCCACCGGTACTTACGCATCTTTCAGCAGAAGAGAAGACGGCACGATTCAGGAGATGTTCGGCAATGTGCTGCCTTTTTCCCCGGAGAAACTGAAGGCGCTTTACGGTGATCTGGACAATTACCGCAGGCTGGCACAGGAGAGCGCGGACAGAGCGGTGGCGGAAGGGTATGTGTTGATAGAAGACAGAGACTGGCTGGTGGAGCGTGTCGTGGCCGCGGCGGTAAGGCGCGGGCTGCGCTGAGCGGTCGGTACATGCACAGGAAGTAAGCCATTCACAGGACGGACGGTCAGACGGCGGGACCCGTCCGGAAAGTAAAATATCCTCACCGGAAGGATCAGGCCTGTATCGGCACTGATACCGGGGAGGATATTTTATGTTGCATGATCACCTATGTTTGATCTATGCCCGTTTCTGTGCGGCGATCCATTCCAGAATGGTGACGGGAGTGCCGTCGATGGTCACAGGCGATCCGTCATAGTCCAGCGTGCACGCATTGTTCAACATGGGGATCCAGGACCAGTGTCCCATGTATTCAAAGGGAGTGCCGTCTGGAGCCTGATACAGGCCGGTGGGATCGAGCACCTTGTCCCAGAAGGTGAAGTGTACGTTGGTATTGCCTGCCTCGACAAGACGCTCATAAGTGGGAACGACGAACTCATTCGGTATTACCGTGGTGTCTGTCTTGGCGTGGGTGAACCAGATCGGCAGCCGGGCGATACTCCGGATATCCTCGTCAGTGATCACGGCATCCGGCAGAGCTTCACAGATCGGGAAGGCGGCAGCGAAGCGGTCAGGCGTATGCAGGATCATCTTCATGGTCATGAAGCCGCCGTTGGAACAGCCGCCGATATAGATCCGGTCCTGATCGACAGCCGGATGGGTTTCCACAAAGTCCGTGATCAGTTTGTCAAGTGCGTCTATATAAATGGAGTCACCGGAGAGGGAGATCTGGCCGCTGCCGTTATCCATCCAATAAGTAGGCGACTGGGGAGCCAGCAGGAATGCGCCGCCGAAATACTGCTGCATTTCAGGGGTGATCAGGTTGACTACTTTGTTGCCGGTGGCGGCGATTACAGGTTCCGAACCGCCTTCTCCGGCGCCGTGCAGCCAGATGATCAGCGGATATTTCTGTTCGTCGGCAGTTTCCGGTTCATAATAGACATAGGAAAGCGGTGTATCGGGATGGTCAAAAGAACCTGTCTTGAGCAGATCTGCGTAAAGCGTCCGGTTTCCGTCATTCTGGTTAAAGACCATATCTTCCAGCGTGCCGGCGTCTGTCTGGATCGGCTCTTTCTGGGTGATGACGCAGTCCACATCGACGGATACGTTAAAGTGTCCGTCATAGCACATGGTAGAACCGACTCCCTGCATGGGGTGGCAGTACATTTCCAGTGTTATATGAGTACCGGACTGCGCAGGGTTACCGTCTGCGTCTGAGATGTAGAGACCGGTAATGGTACGGGTGCCGTGCATGGAATCGTCCGGCCTGGCTCCCATAAACTGCGGCCACTCGAAATCTTCTCCCTGGGTGGAAGTTCTGGTGACTTCCACTTCAAACTGGGAAGGGGACAGCGATGCGCCGGCCAGTTCACATTCGGTGTCCAGAATGATCCTGCTGATATGAGGACCGAAGTCGAATACTTCGGTTACCGTGGCATAATGTCTGCCGGCAGTCTCAGTTTCTTTGGACGTATGGATGTTTTCTTCGACATTGTGATCTTTCAAATGTGTTTCCTCCTTTACGTTGGCATAGTCGTTTATCCTTATTATATGAAACAGGCAGAAAGAAAAAAAGGACTTTCCGGCTGTAAAGTTGCACAATATGGAGGAGTGGCTACTGTTTACGGATCAGGAATGCGCTGAACTGCGCATTCTGTGAGAACATGATTCAGGATTTTTTCAGGGGATAAGTAAATGTGATGAAATGAAATTGAATAAAGTCCGGATATCAAGTACAATGTAAAAAAGCAGGTGCGGAATAAAACCCGGAGGACGGTTTGGTCGGGAGGCGTATTGGTTACGTTTCGGGAGGTTTGGGAGATGAATCATTTTGAAAAGAAGCTTCCGGTAGGAATCGAGAATTTTGAGAAGATCAGGACGGAAGGGTTTTACTATATAGATAAAACAGGTATGATCGTAGATCTGCTGCAGAAGTGGGGAGAAGTAAATCTTTTTACCCGTCCCAGGCGTTTTGGTAAATCTTTGAACATGAGTATGCTCAGGGCTTTTTTTGAAATCGGGGGAAACAGAGAGATATTTGACGGTCTGAGGATCGCGGAGGAAACGGCGCTCTGTGAGCAATATATGGGACGGTTTCCGGTCATCTCTATCAGCTTGAAGGATGTTGAGGGGGATGATTTTGCAGCGGCCCATTCCATGCTGTGCTCCGTGATCGGCAGTGAAGCGCTGCGGTTTCAGTTCCTGACAGGGAGCGGACGCCTTACGGAGAATGAGAAGGAGATGTACAGACAGTTGACCGTGATAGACGGAGGCAGCGACGGGGGGTTCGCCATGTCAGAAGCGGTGCTGACGGCCAGCCTGAAAACACTGTCTATGCTTCTGCATAAGCACTATGACAGCAGGGTCATCATCCTGATCGACGAGTATGATGTGCCCCTGGCAAAGGCAAATGAAAAAGGCTATTACGAGCAGATGGTGACACTGCTTCGTAAGATGTTCGGCAATGTTCTGAAGACAAACGACCATCTGTATTTTGCCGTTCTGACGGGATGTCTGCGCATAGCGAAGGAAAGTATTTTTACCGGTCTGAACAATATGAAAGTGATGACGATCTCGGATGTGCAGTATGACGAATACTTTGGATTTACCGATGAAGAAGTAAGGGCGCTTTTGAGATATTATGAGATATCGGATGCTTATGACATTATGAAAGAGTGGTACGACGGATATCATTTCGGAGATACGGATATTTATTGTCCCTGGGATGTGATCTGTTATTGTGATAAACTCCGGTCGGACAGAGCGGCAGCGCCCGGTAATTACTGGTCAAATACAAGCAGTAATGATATCGTGAGGCATTTCATTGATATGGCGGATGCGGGGGCGGCAAAACACGAGATCGAGCGGTTGATTGCCGGGGAGGCTGTAGTCAGGGAGATTCATGAGGAACTGACTTACAAAGAATTGTATGATTCGATGGAAAATGTCTGGAGTGTTCTGTTCAGCACCGGATATTTGACGCAGCAGGGCAGAACGGAGGGGAATTTCTTTCGATTGGTGATTCCGAACAGAGAGATTCGCAATCTGTTCACCGGGCAGATCATGAAGATGTTCCGGGAGTATATGCGTAAAGACGGCGAAGCGGTGAACCGGTTCTGTGAACCTATGAAAAGAGGCGATGCTGACGGTGTGGAAAAGCAGTTTACGGAGTATTTGAAGAAGACGATCAGTATCCGGGACACTTTCGTGAGAAGGCCAACGAAGGAGAACTTTTATCATGGTATACTGCTGGGGATACTCGGATTTAAGGCGTCCTGGATCGTAACCTCCAACAGAGAATCCGGAGACGGGTACAGTGATATTCAGATACAGATCGAAGACGAGGAGATCGGAATCGCGATCGAAGTTAAGTATGCGCAAAGCGCTGATCTGGAAGCAGAATGCCGGAAGGCTTTGGAACAGATTGAAATGCGGGATTATGCGCAGGCACTTCGGGCGGAAGGGATGAAGACAATCTGGAAATACGCCATTGCCTGCTATAAGAAGCGGTGCAGGGTAATGGTCGAATAACCACAAATCCATAAGAAAGATCAACAAGAAGATAAGGTTGAATAAATTCTCTGATGAGCAATTCAGCGAAACAGACTGAACAGGTTCAGTTAGAATTTGTGCTGCTTCGGAATAGAGGTAAAGATGACATACGAAGAATTCTGCAGTAAATTTCATATTCGGCTCAACGAACAGCAGTCGGAATCGGTCCGCTCCATAGACGGGCCGATTCTTCTGCTGGCGGTTCCCGGAAGCGGCAAGACAACCGTGCTGGTAACGAGGCTCGGCTATATGGTTTATTGTGCCGGGATCGCTCCTGAGAATATTCTGACGCTGACGTATACGATCGCCGCCGCCCGCGATATGAAAAATCGGTTCCGTTTTTATTTTGGAGACGGATTCGGCAGCCGTCTGGAGTTTCGGACCATAAACGGGATCTGTGCCCGGGTGATCCAATATTATGGGAATCAAATTGGCAAGACGCCCTTTTCCCTGTTGAAGGAGAATGACAGGATCAACGGAATGCTTTCGGATATTTTCCGCAGCACGCAGGGCGATTATGCCACGGAAAGCGATCTGAAAGGCATTCGCAGCATGATTACTTACATTAAGAACAGGATGCTGACGGAGGAAGAGATCAAGCAGCTGGATGAGGAAATGGATGTCAGAATTTCAGAGATTTACAAGTCATATAACGAAGAACTGCATGACGGCAACCTGATGGACTATGACGATCAGATGATATATGCTTATAATATTTTAAGAAAAAGTCCGGAGACGCTGCAGTGTTTTCAGGATCAATACCGGTATATCTGCGTGGATGAGGCGCAGGATACCTCGAAGATCCAGCATGAGATCATCAGACTGCTTGCCGGTCGGCGGGACAACCTGTTTATGGTGGGAGACGAGGATCAGAGCATATACGGCTTCCGTGCGGCTTATCCGGAAGCGCTTTTATCATTTGAAAAGGATCATCCAGGGGCCAGGGTACTGCTTATGGAGGAAAACTTCCGCTCCTGTGTGCAGATCGTGGAGGCGGCGGACCGTTTTATTCAAAAAAACACTCTGCGCCACGAGAAACATATGAAAGCGGCCAGAGCTGCCGGTGAGGAGATTGAGCAGATTCCATTGAACGATAGAAAGGCACAGTACGATTATCTGGTCAGGATGGCGGAGAGATGCCAGGTACAGACGGCGGTGCTGTACCGGAATCATGAGAATGTACTGCCCCTTGTGGATCAGCTGGAGCGGAAGGGGATACCTTACAGGCTGCGCAATGCGGAGATGACTTTTTTCACACATCGGGTTGTAACGGATATTCGCAATATTATCGCTTTTGCCATGAACCCGCGGGATACGGCGGTCTTTCTGCAGATTTATTATAAGATCGCTACCTATATCAAGAAACAGGATGCGCTGCGGATCTGTGAGATCAGCGAGAGAGAAGACAGGGATATTATGGAGATTGCCCTGCGGGGCGGACAACTGCCGGACCGGACAGTCCAAAGCTGCCGGCTGATCCGGATGCACCTGAAATGTCTTTTGACGGAGCGGGCGGACAGGGCGATCGCCAGAATCGTTTACAATATGGGATACGGGGATTATCTCGAGCGCATGGAAATTGGAGACAGTAAGGTGTTTATCCTGAAAATGATCGGACAGGGCGAAAACTCTCCGGGGCGGTTTGTGGAGAGACTGGATGAGCTGCGGGCGATCATGGAAGGGAGAATGAAAGGCGGACAGGAAGAGAGAAGGGAAGAGAGAAGGGAAGAGAGACAGGAAGAGGCTTCCGTCGTGTACAGAAACGGCACGCAGGATATACAGCCTGTCATTTTATCTACGATCCATTCCAGCAAAGGGCTGGAGTATGACAATGTCTATCTGTTGGATGTGATCGACGGCATATTTCCCGAAAGTGTACCCGCGAATGCCAAATTCATGGATGAAAAAGAGCGGGAGATTTACGAAGAAGAACGCCGCCTGTTCTATGTAGGCGTGACCCGGGCAAAGGACAGGCTGTCGGTGTTCAGACTGGATCAGAAGTCCAGTCTGTGCGAGGAACTTGTGGGCAGGAAGAAGAAAGCGGTACAAAAAATGCGCAGGACTTTGGCGCAGGAAAGAGGGAATGCCGCAGCAGAAAGGCCTTTTATCCAAGAAGAATATGAGAAATATGCGGCGCAGATCGGGGAAGGGCTGATTATACGGCACAGGAAGTTTGGAGAAGGCGTGGTCGTGGAAGTGCAGGGGGAACTGGTGGTGATGCAGTTTGGCGGGATGCAGAAGACGCTTGGGATGAGGGCGCTGTATGAGAAGGATCTGTTGATCTTGTAATGTGCTTTTACACCTTGCCAGGGAAATAAAACCCGCTGTTTTCATTAACAGGCTATGTCATGCTTTCGTGATTCGTTTAAAATTGAATAAAACCTGAATATAAAGTACAATGTATAGAACAGATGTAGACCACTTTGTTGTAAGGGAAAGGGATTGAGATTCGCATGGAAAAAACAGTGGCGGAGTCCAGAATGGAACAGATCTATCAGGTGCGTCCGGAATACTTAAACGGTGCGGGAAGATTGTTCGGCGGAAAATTGATGGAATGGATCGACGAGCTGGCCGGTCTGATAGGAATCCGGTATGCGCAGCGGGATGTGATAACGGCCTCCGTAGATAATCTGAAGTTTATCCGGGGAGCGTACCTGAAAGATCTGATCGTATTGATCGGGCGGGTGACCTATGTGGGCAGGACGTCGATGGAGGTGCGTGTAGACACTTATATAGAAAGCATCGACGGGATCAGGAAGCCCATAAACAGAGCCTACTTAACGCTGGTGGCGATTGACGATGACGGCAAGCCGGTGGAAGTGCCGAGGCTGATCGTTGAGACAGAGGCCGAAAAGGCAGAGTGGGAAGCGGGGATAAAAAGGCGAAAGATGCGCAGGCAGCGGCAGGAAGAAGGGTTCTGACCAATAAGGAGATATTTCTTTCATAAAGAGTCATATATCGGACTGTTAATCTGCGATAATAACAGAAGTATTGTTTGCATCAACTGAAAAGGAAATTTGCTATACTTTGAACCGATAAATGAACCGACAATTCGGAATTTCCGGGAGGAAAGATAATGGATAAATGGTTGGAAACGAGGCAGCTTCAAGTACATTTTGTATCGGCTGCCGGGTTAGTGTATAAAGATGATAAGGTTTTACTGATAAAATCTAAAAATAGAGGATGGGAATTACCAGGAGGTGTAGTGGAGCAGGGTGAGTCCGTATTAGATGGATTAAAACGGGAAATTTCTGAAGAAAGCGGTGTGATTGCAGAAGCAGAGAAACTTGCAGGTATTTATCAGAGATTGTCATCAAAGCCCGGATACGGTCCTCTTGAAGGAATGGTCTTACCAACAACTGTCAATTTGACCTTTATCTGTAAATATATGGGAGGAAAGGAAGCTGTTTCAGATGAAAGTATTGAGGTGGCCTGGTTTGCTCCAAATGAAGCAAAAGAAAAAATAACTGACCCATATATAAGAAAAGCAGTTGAAGATTTGCTCGAATTTGATGGCAGACAACATTTTTGTACCTTTAAGAGTATGGCAGATGGAAACGTAGAGTTTATTAGTGACGATCTCGTTGGACCATAACAAGTATGATGATCTGTGATAATATTAACAGAAGTATTGTTTGTATCAAATGAAGAGGAACAAAAGCAGATGAAAGATTTTTCGAATTGGAAAGAGTATGAGGGGGCATCCGAAGGAAGTGGACGCAGTGAAAAGCTGTGGTTAATAAACCCTGATACGGAGCAAACAGGCCTGTTCAAATATAAAAAGGACGTAGAGACCACCGATCATGTTTCGGAGTGTATTGCAAGCGATTTAGCAACATTAATTGGAATTCCGTGTGCACAATTTGAAATCGGAATGTTCTATGGACGGGAAGGCTCCATCAGCTATAATATTAAAGAGCGTGATGGAATGACATTGATAGAGGGAATCTATTGCATCATTGTTCTGCACAATGATTTTGATGTAGAGAAATTGATAGATACTAAGAGTGGCGAAAGATATTCAGTGCAGATGATAGAAGAGGTATTAAGCCCGTTCGGACTTTTTGAAGAGTTTCTGCCGGTAATGGTTTTCGATTTTCTCATTGGTAATACAGACAGGCATCAAAGCAACTGGGCACTGATCATGGAAGATAAGAAATTTAGTTTAAGCCCTTTATATGATAATAGTTCCTCGCTTTGTGCGTATGTTGCCGAATCAAAAATAGAACGGTATTTTGGCAATGACAGGTTGTTATGGCAATCATTGGTTGATTCTAAATCTAAATCCTTGATCAGAATTAAGTCCAGCGATACCAGATTGCCGACGCATGCGGAAGTATTGAGATTTCTTCGCAGTAATTACTATGTTCAGACGAGGAGTACAGTCGACAAGATCAAGACACTTGTGACAAAGGATAAGATATATGATATACTTGACAAATATAGCGAAGTATTGTCTGAAAAGAGAAAACTTCTTATTAAGAAATATCTTTTGTCTAAAATAGAGATTATGCAGGATATTTATGGAGGAGAGTAAGCTTATGCTGCAGGTGGATGGAAAGGACTATTTGTATTTAATTTGGAAATCAGAGCAGTCAAGAACGCAGTATATCGTGGGGCAGCTGGTAAAAAACGGACAATATGAATTTCGATATGCCAAGGAGGTTCAGGCTGCGCTGAATGACGGTTTTACACCTTTGCTTTGTTTTCCTGATGTTCAAAAGGTATATACGGATCGAAAACTTTTCCCGGTTTTTGCGAGTCGGTTACCGGATAAGAGAAGAAAAGATATTCAGGATATTCTAAAGAAATATGATTTAGAACAATATGATGAATATCTGCTTTTAAAGAGAAGCGGAGCCAGACTTCCGATTGATAATTTCGAGTTTATTGATCCGATCATGAATTTAGATGAAAATGTAGAAAGAAAATTCTTTATTGCCGGTGTCAGGCATTATCTGGGCTGTGATGGTGAAAATTGTGAGAAATCACTTACGGTTACCAGAGGGGATGAGGTTATTCTAAAGAGAGAGCCGGGAAACCAGTATGATGAGAATGCCGTACGGATTTTGGATGTATCGGGCCATCTTCTCGGTTATGTACCCAGATATTACAGTGAAGGTGTGAAGAGAATGCTCGAGAGCAATAAGAAGATTGCATGCCATGTTTACTATGTGGATAATAAGAAGAATTGCAATGAATGTATCAGAGTCATTTTTAAATGTTTATCGTAGAGTCAAGAGCCAATTTGGAAAAGCATAATTTGTCACAATCCCTTGTAATTGCAGATTATAAGGGATATCTTTTTATCATACCCTCAGTGAACAGGCGACACAGATACAAACAGAAAAAGAATTAACATAAATCAGAAGGAGGACGAAAGAAATGAAGCTGCGTGAAAGAAACTACCCGGGGACATTGTCTGCGGAAGAAAGCGACAGGGAGCGGGAACATCGCAAGATCGCCAGGCGGGCGGCGGCGGAAGGAATCGTGCTTTTGGAAAATGACGGAGTACTGCCGCTGCAGGCCGGTGCCAGGATCGCGCTGTATGGCTTTGGCGCCAGATACACAGTTAAAGGCGGGACGGGATCGGGCAGCGTCAACAACCGGAGTAATGTGAGTATTGATGAGGGGCTTCGCAACAGCGGATTTGTTATCACCACGGACGACTGGCTGGCGGATTATGACAGACGCTATCAAGAAGCGCGGGATGAATGGGAAGCGTCCATTTACCGGATCGCGGGCGGACGGGAAGATTTCGACGCTTTATACAAGGCGCATGCGGCAAATCCCATGGCAGCTCCAAGCGGAAAGGCGATCACGGCCGAGGACAGCGGGGATACGGACACGGCAGTCTATGTGATCAGCAGGATCTCCGGGGAAGGCGCTGACCGCTATGTGAAGAAGGGAGACTATTATCTGTCCGACACGGAATACCGGGAACTGAAAGACATTGCATCCCTGTATGACAAGACCATCGCCATTTTGAACACGGGAGGGATCATCGACCTTTCCTTTGTGGAGGAATTGGGAATAGCGGCGGTGGTGTATCTGTCGCAGGCGGGCATGGAGGGCGGCAACGCACTGGCAGATGTCCTCAGCGGGCAGGTAAATCCCAGCGGCAGGCTGACCGACACCTGGGCCAATGCCTACGCGGACTATCCGGGCAGTGAGGAGTTTGGCCACAATAACGGCAACCTGTATGAAGAAAAATATAAGGAAGGAATCTACGTAGGCTACCGCTACTTTGATTCCTTTGGCGTCAAGCCCAGATACTGCTTTGGCTACGGCCTTTCCTATACCAGTTTCGCGCTGCGCACAGAGGAGATCACGCTGCAGGG
>OFGF01001705.1_pt1 | contig 13122 bp, 11 predicted proteins | sample 1521711 | NCBI WGS metagenome assembly OFGF01 (sample SAMEA3504092, study PRJEB24116) | mouse gut metagenome | biome: mouse gut; feature: mouse-associated habitat; material: faeces | place: Denmark | collected 2011 | reverse complement strand
CCCGTCTTTCGCAGGAAGATACGTTAGAGGGCGACAGCAACAGCATTGTGAACCAAGACGGGATTTGTCAAGGATATTTTCTCCCACAAGTTCGTAAATTAAAAAAATAATGCCTTGGCACTTCTGTCCCTCTCTAAAATCAGGAGTGCCAGGGCATTAAAATACACTGCTTTATAGCCGTTTATAGATATACGAAAGATTGCGGGGCCTGACGAATACCGTAATCAGACAAAGCCTTGGGTTTTTCGTAAATCACTACACTTTTTAATTTATATGCAATAGCCTTATCTTTTCCTGAATAGTAGGGAAAATAAAATTTCTTTGTAATGCCCGCAGCAGTTTTTGCTATCTCCCAGATTTCTTTCGGCGTCCCTTCCAATATTTCATCAATAAGTGCTTCTCCGACCACTTCCTTCTGCGGTGCTGACGCATAGAAAATGATTCGATCCATACCATCTTTTGGTCTGCTTTTTCGGAATTCGTATTGTTTTTTTCCTTCAAGTATCACCTTCGCATATTTAGGCTTAATTGATAATAACATTGCCGACATCTACTTTGCCCTCCCGCAGAATTTTCTCGAATTGGCTCCTTGTATAACGGAAATTCATGGGATGGGTTCCAGGCCAACAATCATTGCTTTTCAGCCACATCCAGTTTACATTATTCCCTGCGCCAAAATACCCATAATACAATAACTCAATCAGTGTTAGAGAAGCCAAGGTATCATATTTTTCCTTCAATTCATCTTCACTATAGACAGATTTGTTGCCGACCATGCGCAAGAACTGGTCATAAGAATATTGCGCACGTCCATTTACTTTTATTTTTTCGATTCGTGTTGCCACACAATAAGTAGTAATGACGGATTTATACCCCGGACGGCCACCGGTTCCAGTGTATTTTCTGTATACCAAAACAGGCTCTCCAACTTTGAAAGCCAGACTGTAAGGCTTGCCTATGTATACTTTTTTCAGTCCATTTGCCACACTAATATCAACCCGCTCCTGCAAAGTATTAGCGAGGTCAGAAGAAGCGAACATGGTGTCGTGATACTCCATATCAATGGCAAGGCATCCAGCGTGTTGGACCTGATCGCTAAGAAAAGGGAATGATTTACAGGGGTCACTGAAATCAAGATTCCTTCGATCTTTGATATATACCCGCTCACCATTCAGGTTGTTTCCGACATGGATAAAGCCGTACTTCTCCAGAAGAAGTATCAAACTGATGTGTTTATCAAAAACAGTCACATAAATTTCATTGATGCCCAAATCTCTCCATTGCCACAAAGTTAGACCAAGAGCTCCCTCACCAATCCTTTGATTCCGATAACGCTCATCAATTTTGATTGTTGTGATTTTAAGACGAGCAGTCTTCGGCAAAACGCTACCGTTTGCCAAATTGATCTCCTCAGCTTCATTCGGCTTTAGGTTTACAAAAGCTCCTACACCCTGGTCATCTTCAAATATCAGCGCCCGTTTCCCATCGGCGGCTTTTGCCTCGAACCATTGCACAAAACCAGTGCTTGATGAAGTTCCAGGGTAATCGGCTTTCAAGGAATCGAAAAAGGGATCATCGAGATTAATCTCGGAAAATCGCTTGCGTTCAAATTTACCCGTCATAATCGGCTCCTCCTCAAAGTGATTTTATGAATTCAATTGCCCGCATAAGGTCTTTAGCGCCCTCAGAAACAAAAAGTTTCGCATTAATGTCTCTGGCAACTTCATCTGCGTATAGCTGTTCTTCCCGCTGAAAGTATTCAATGCTCTCTACAGCAACCTCAATTCCATCGCGCTTTCTTCGCCGGGACGCTATAATTTCTGGTTTTTCTGTCAACAGCACAATAGCTTCTGGATTGAGCATAGTGAAGGTATCATAAGGAATACGTTGAACTTTGCCCGATGTATTCAGCAGGCAGAAGTGTCCGTCCAAAATAAAATTCTGGCACAAAGTTCTGAGCTCGTCCACGGCCCAAAGAAGGAACTGCTGATTTTCATCTATATCAGGAATGAGCTTATTCTTTGCAAACCCTGAACGCTTTTTTGTTGCAATCAGGGCGCTGGCCGAATAGGTTTCGATGCCCACAGAATTTTTCACAAGGTTACAAAAATATGATTTTCCTACACCATGAACACCACTCACAAAAATCATGCGTCTATCTCTCCTTTTCAAAGAGCCATAACGACTTTCATATTAAGATAAGAAATTCAATAGAAATCAGCATTTCCTCCTGCAATCGCAGGAGGAACTCTTGCGTTTGGGGATCAGTCGTGTTATAATAAGTAGCAGAAATCTTCAAATCGGCACATTCCCAGAAAAGGGAGGTTCATTCATGGCTATCAGTTACAAAAAATTATGGAAACTGTTGATTGATAAGGATATGAAGAAAAAAGACTTGCAACAATTAGCGGGGATTAGTGCGGCGTCCGTTACGAAGCTCGGCAAAAATGAAAATGTAAATATGGAAATCATTGAAAAAATATGCACAGCTCTAAGATGCGATGTCTGTGATATTATGGAAATGGTAGAAGAACAGTGAATCAGTTTTACGGAATATGAGTTTTGAAACAAGGATAAATCTGCTGTAAGTCGGAAGACGCCGGTCTCCGTGAGAAGGGAATAAAGACATATGGACAATCAAATTCACAATACAATCGTAAGTTTTATATGGGGAATTGCGGATGACTGCCTGCGCGATGTGTATGTGCGGGGAAAATATCGTGATGTTATTCTACCAATGACAGTTATCCGCCGTTTGGATGCCATGCTGGAGGACAGCAAAGAGGCCGTTCTTGATATGAAGAAAAAGCTGGATTCAGCCAGAATTGATAATCAGTGGCCTGCGCTATGCAATATGGCAGGGCAGGCATTCTGTAACGCCTCCCCGTTCCGCCTGCGCGATCTCACCAGCCGCGCAAAGAAGCAAACGCTAAAGGCCGATTTTGAGGCATACCTGGACGGTTTCTCCCCTAATGTGCAGGAGATTTTGGAGAAGTTCAAGTTTCGCAATCAGATCGACACGATGATTGAGGCGGATATTTTGGGGGCGGTTATTGAGAAATTTATTTCGCCGGATATCAACCTCTCTCCGAAGCCGGTTTATAAGGATGATGCGCAGACTATAGTGAGGCATCCAGGACTGGACAACCACGGCATGGGTACTATTTTTGAGGAACTGATCCGCAAGTTCAATGAGGAAAACAACGAAGAGGCTGGGGAACACTGGACGCCCCGCGATGTCGTTGAACTGATGGCTGACCTTGTTTTTATGCCCATTGCCGGCCAAATCAAGGATGCCACTTATTCCTGCTATGATGGAGCCTGTGGGACAGGCGGGATGCTTACTGTCGCACAAGACAGACTTCTGACAACTGCAAAGCAGTATGGAAAGAATGTGTCTATTCATTTGTTTGGGCAGGAAGTGAACCCCGAAACATATGCAATCTGCAAAGCAGATATGCTGCTCAAAGGTGATGGGGAACAGGCGGAACATATCAGTTATGGCTCTACCCTTTCCCTGGACGGAAACGCCACAAGGCAGTTCGATTTTATGCTGTCCAATCCGCCTTATGGAAAAAGCTGGAAGGTTGATGCGGAGAAGATGGGCGGCAAAAAGGAAATTCTGGATACCCGCTTTAATGCCTATCTTGAAGGCGGCGAACAGATGGTCATGATCCCTCGGACAAGCGATGGTCAGTTGCTGTTCCTGCTGAACAATGTGGCAAAAATGAAAAAGGATACTCCGCTGGGCAGCCGCATTGCCGAGGTACATAACGGCTCGTCCATTTTCACAGGGGACGCTGGCAGCGGGGAAAGCAACGCCCGCCGCTATTTAATTGAGAACGACTTGGTTGAGGCTATCATTGCACTGCCAGAGAATATGTTCTATAACACAGGAATTGGGACATTCATTTGGATTCTGTCCAACCGGAAGGAAGAACGCCGCAAAGGGAAAATCCAACTGATTGATGCAACCGCCATGAAATCTCCGCTCCGCAAAAATATGGGCAAGAAGAATTGCGAAGTTACATCGGAAATCCGCAGTGAGATTGTCCGCATTTTTATGAAGATGGAGCAAAGCGAAGTCAGCATGATTTTCAATAACGAGGAGTTTGGCTACTGGTCTGTCACAGTGGAGCGGCCTCTGCGTCTGCGCATATACCCTGACAGGGAAATTCCGGCCAGTTTGTTTAAGAAAGCGGATGAGCTTACGGCGGTGCAAAGTGGTGTTGCCGAGGCCGCAAAAAATGCCCCTCTGGATGATTGGACAGCATTTGCCAAGGCAACAAAACTGAAAGTCGGCATTCTCAAGAAAATCCGGCCCTTTATTACGGAGAAAGACCCGACTGCACAGGCCATTGAAGGGGAAGCGGATGTTGATTTGCGGGACACGGAAAACATCCCGTTTACCTATGAGGGCGGCATTGAAGCCTTTATAGAAAATGAGGTGCTACCCTATGCTTCCGATGCCTATGTAGACGAAAAGAAAACGCAGATTGGCTATGAGATCAGCTTTACCAAGTATTTCTATAAGCCGGTAGAACTGCGCCCAATGGAGGAAATTCTGGAAAGCCTTAAAGCCTTGGAACGGGAGGCGGATGGCATGTTGACGGAGATTATGGAGGGGGCATAATGAGAGAATATGAAAACTATACCCTCGCTCCTGTTCCTTGGATTGAGAAAATGCCATTGCATTGGAAACTGGTACGCGGGAAGCATTTATATCAAAAAATGCAACGTCCAACGAGTAACATAGATGAAGTTGTCACTTGCTTTCGTGACGGAACTGTTACTTTGAGGAAAAATCGCAGGATAACAGGATTTACCGAATCACTGAAAGAAATAGGCTATCAGGGCATCAAAAAGGGCGACCTTGTTATTCATGTAATGGATGCTTTCGCAGGGTCTATTGGCGTCTCGGACTCCGACGGTAAAGGAACGCCTGTATATAATGTTTGCCAAGCCAAGGGCGACAGTAACAATCAATACTATACTCTTTTACTTCGAGAAATGGCGAGAACGGGTTTTATACAATCTCTATATAGAGGAATCAGAGAGCGTTCATCAGATTTTCGCTTCGAGGTTTTTGCAGCGCAGTTTTATCCAGTCCCTCCCCGCCCCGAACAGGATCAGATTGTGCGGTTTCTTGATTGGAAGGTATCGAGTATCAATAAGCTAATCAATATCAATCAAAAAGAAATTGCCGCATTGGGAGAATTGAAGCAAAATATTATCACTAAGTGCATTACAACGGGATTAAATCGAAATGTTGAAATGAAACATAGCGGTAACGAATGGATAAATTACATTCCTTGGCATTGGACAACTGTACAATTAAGAAGAATATATACTGTTATTCTTGGAAAAATGCTATCGCCAGCGCCAATCAACAGCCAAGATTCATATGAAGAATATGTTTGTGCTAAAGATGTACATTTTGATGGTGTCGATTTGTCTTCTCTCAAAAAAATGTGGTTTTCACAGACGGAGAAAAAACAATATGAAATCCGAAAAGGTGATTTGCTTATTGTTGAGGGGGGAGCTGGTGCAGGCAATGCTGCCATAGTATATGACTTGTGCGGAAAATCCATTTATATCCAGAATTCTATTCATATTGTTCGCCCAAAGTCAAACCAGGTCATGAATAAATTCTTGTGTTACTGGATTAGTAGTTTAGTAAAACGTGGGTACATGAAGAATATATGTAGTGTTGCTACAATTCCCCACTATACCAAGGATAAGGTATTATCTACCATAATGCCGTTGCCACCTATTAAGGAACAAAGAGATATTGTTGATTATCTTGATATGAAGTGCGAAGCGATAGATAACATAATTGCTAAAAAATATAAACAAATCCAGTTGCTTCAAGAATTAAAAACTCGGTTGACCTCTGATGTTGTTACAGGTAAAATTGATGTCTGTGGCATTGAAATCCCTGAATACGAATTTTCGGACGAGGAACTTGATATTGAAGATAGCGGTAAAGAAGATGTCGAAGAACAGGAGGAAATCTGATGGACAATAAAGGACGAGAAAAGTTTTGGAATGTACTGAAAGACCTGCACAATAATGACGAAGCAAGTATGAATATGTTAACTGAAGCGTCCAAAAGGCCAGAGACCTTGTGCCGGTTCCGACCTGTCAGTGAGCATTCGCTTCAACAGTTACAAGAAAACAAGCTGTTCTTTTCCTCTTCTGACCATTACGATGATCCATTCGACACCTATTTTTACACAGATATCGACCAAATGGTTCCAGTTTATGAGGAAATGCGAAAAGATTTGCTTGAAGGCAATACAGCATTTGCAGACAAGTTGCGTCAAATAGCTAAACTTACAGGCCAGACACCGGAAATATTTATCAGTATGCTGTCTAATGGAGCGTTAGATTTTGCACAGCTAAAAGGGCAACTGATGACGGTTCGTAACTCAATCCAGCGAAGATTATTTTCGATTTGTTTTTGTGAAGACCCATATAACGAAACGCTCTGGTTAAAGTATGCTGGAAATTATAGTGGCTTTGTGCAAATTTATAATCTCAATTCCATAGATACTTTTTTATGCGGAACGGGGAAAGAATGTCAAAATTGCATTTCGGCAAAAGAGCGTCCTTACATTTACCCAGTTTATTACTCAGACATAAGATACGATGCGACAAAATACGCATTAGGGATTTGGCTGATGGAAAAAATAGAGAAGCAAAATAATATGGCGTTAGCGCCTCTCCATGAATATGTAAAATCCTCGCTTATATGGGAAATTGAACGGATTTGCTTGATAAAGAGAAAATGCCATGAGTACGATCAAGAGTGGCGAATGATTCGCCCAGCAATGTTTGAGCAGCGTTCATGTGTTAAAATGAAGCCTTGTAAGATTATTGTTGGATTGCGAACTCCTCAATATGAGCGTAGGCTTATAGTCTCTGCCGCAACGATTGCAGGAATACAAGAAATCCATGAGCTTTATATTAATGATTCGGATAAATTAGACAGCAGGCCAATAAATGTATAAGGCGACAGAGAAAGGAACCGCTTTGGATGAATAACAGTGAATTAGTTCCCTATGAGGACATCTATTCCAAAATAAAAGAGACTCTTCTGCTGTCGCGCAATCAGGCATACAGCGCAGTCAATTTTGCAATGGTACAAGCCTACTGGCAGATTGGGCGCATCATCGTAGAGCATGAGCAGAATGGCAATGCACGGGCTGATTATGGAAAGGCCGTCTTGCAAGAGTTATCCAGCCGTTTGACCAAGGACTTTGGCAAGGGCTTTTCTGTGCGGACATTGCAGCAAATGAAGAAGTTTTATGTGATGTTTCCAAATACGAACGCACTGCGTTCGCAATTGACCTGGACGCACTACCGCCTTTTGCTGTCGGTGGAAAATGAGCAGGCAAGGCAATGGTATATGGACGAGGCAATCGCCTCCGCATGGTCGAGCCGCCAACTGGAAAGGCAGATTTCCACCCTATATTATGAGCGCCTTCTTGCAAGCCGTGATCAATCGCCCGTAAAAGCGGAGGCTGATGAACTCACAGCACCTTTGTCTGCGGAAAATTTCATCAAAGACCCATATGTGTTGGAATTTCTTGACCTAAAAGATTACCCGGCTCTGCGGGAGTCGGATTTGGAACAGGCATTAATCGATAAATTACAGGAATTCCTGTTGGAGCTGGGACGTGGTTTCTGTTTTGTAGCCAGACAGAAGCTGATGCGCTATGAAGATGAAGATTTTTACCTTGACCTTGTATTTTACCACAGTATCCTGAAATGCCATGTGCTGATTGACTTGAAAATCGGGAAATTGACCCACGGCGACATCGGCCAGATGGACAGCTACATCCGAATGTTTGATGCGTTATATAAAAATGAAGATGACAATCCTACTATCGGTATCATTTTGTGTTCGCAGAAAAACGAGGCGATAGTCAAATACTCTGTTCTGAATGACGCTCAACAAGTTTTTGCTTCACGTTATCGTTTTGCCCTACCCACTGCTGAGGAATTGCAGCGTGAAATTGAAATTGAGCGCAAGCGGATTGAAGAACAGGAGGGATAACTATGCCAGGATTTACAAACACAAAAGAAAGCGGTTTAGAGGCCCTCATTGTAAAATGGCTGGTTGAGCAGAACGGTTATGAAGAAGGGATCAACGCCGATTATAATAAAGAATATGCGATTGATGAAACCCGCCTTTTTCGATTTTTGCAGGATACCCAGCCCTCACAGATGGGTAAGCTGGGTGTGTTTCAGTCCGAGCAGAAAAAGCGTCAGTTTCTGAACCGCCTCCAGGGTGAGTTGGTCAAACGCGGTATTGTAGATGTTCTGCGCAATGGCATTAAAGTGTACCCGGTTGATCTCATCATGTTCTATCTCACACCGACCGAAAACAACGAAAAAGCAAGGGAGATGTTCCAGAAAAATATTTTCAGCGTGACGCGCCAGCTCCGCTATTCTCAGGACGCAGGCAAGCTGGCCCTTGACCTGTGCTTATTTATCAATGGATTGCCTGTCATCACCTTTGAACTCAAAAACCAGCTTACAAAGCAAAATGTGGATGATGCTGTCCAGCAGTACAAGGATGATCGCGATCCGCGAGAGATGTTGTTCCAGTTCAAACGCTGCGTGGTGCATCTGGCCGTGGATGACGCCCGTATCAAATTCTGCACTCGTCTTGCGGGTAAAGACAGTTGGTTTCTGCCATTTGACAAGGGGTATAACGACGGAGCGGGCAATCCGCCGAATCCCAATGGCCTAATGATCGATTACCTGTGGAAAGACATTCTTACAAAAGAAAAACTGACGTTGATTATTGAGGATTATGCCCAGGTCATTATTGAGGTGGATGAGGATACCAAGAAGAAAAAGGAGAAGCAAATTTTTCCACGGTATCATCAGCTGGACGTGGTGACCAAGCTTCTTCGCGATGTGCGGGAAAACGGTGTCGGGCGTAAATACCTGATCCAGCACAGTGCGGGAAGCGGCAAGTCCAACTCTGTTGCGTGGCTTGCCCATCAGTTGATTGGTCTTGAGCAGGATGGACGTCCGATGTTGGACTCTGTCATTGTAGTCACTGATCGCCGTATTCTTGATAAACAGATTAGGGATACCATCAAGCAGTTTATGCAAGTCAGCAATACCGTGGCTTGGGCAGAACATTCCGGCGATCTTACAAAAGCCATCACGGACGGCAAGCGCATCATCGTTACCACGATTGAGAAGTTCCCATATATTGTTCCGCAGATTGGAGCCGATCACAAAGAGAATCGTTTCGCCATTATCATTGATGAGGCGCACTCAGGGCAGAGTGGTCGCAACTCCGCACAGATGAATCTTGCCCTCTCCGGACTCGCCTCAGATGATGAGATGGACAACGAGGATAAAATCAACGCTATGATGGAAGGGCGCAAGCTGCTGAATAATGCCAGCTATTTTGCCTTCACAGCTACACCAAAGAACAAGACGTTGGAGACTTTCGGCATACTTGTTGTGGATGAATATGGAAATTCTATATTGAATGATAAGGGCGAATTGCAGCATAAGCCATTCCATGTCTACACGATGAAGCAAGCTATCCAGGAGGGATTCATTCTGGATGTGTTGCGGAATTACACGCCTATTGACAGCTTTTACAGATTGATGAAGACTGTCGAAGACGATCCGATGTTTGACAAAAAGCGCGCCCAGAAGAAACTCCGCAATTTTGTGGAGAGCGACAGCTATACCATAGCGAAGAAGGCCGCTATGATGGTTGACCACTTCCATGAACAGGTTATCGCTAAGGGGAAAGTTGGCGGGCAGGCCCGCGCTATGGTTGTGACTGCCAGTATTCCGCGATGTATCGAATATTATTATGCTATCAATAAGTGTCTTTCTGAAAGGCATAGTCCCTATAAAACCATTATTGCTTTCTCTAGTGAGTGTAAGTACAACAGTCAGGAACCGCCGCTGACCTCGGCAGGCATGAATGGATTCCCGGACGCAAAAATACCAAAGACCTTTAAGGCAGACCCGTATCGCATCCTGATTGTTGCGGATATGTTTCAGACCGGCTTTGATGAACCCCTGCTTCACACGATGTATGTGGATAAGATGCTCTATGACATCAAAGCGGTACAGACCCTTTCAAGGCTGAACCGGTGTCATCCAAAGAAGTATGACACCTTTGTTTTGGATTTCGCAAATAAACCGGAAATTATTGAAGAGTCCTTCTCACGCTACTATCGCACCACGATTTTGTCCGGTGAGACCGATCCGAACAAACTCTATGATCTTGTGGCAACGATGGAAGGGTATCAGGTATATTCTGGCGATGATGTAGAACATTTGGTTAACTTGTATCTGAATGGCGCAGACCGTAATAAGCTTGATCCTACTCTGGATGCCTGTACAGCTATTTATATACAGCTTGAAACGGATGATCAGATCAAATTCAAAAGCGCGGCAAAAGCTTTTTGCCGTACATATGGATTCCTCGGTGCAATCCTTCCTTATGGCAATGCGGATTGGGAGCGGCTCTCTATTTTCCTCAATCTTCTGATACCCAAACTGCCTTCTCCCCGTGAGGACGATCTGTCGCAGGGCATTCTTGAGGCAATTGATTTAGAAAGCTATCGCAACGAGGCGCGTGAGTCAATATCCATCAAGTTGGAGAATTCTGATTCCGAGGTTGCGCCGGTTCCATCCGGCAAAGTTGGTCACATTATCGAGCCGGAGATGGATTTACTTTCTGTTATTCTGTCTGATTTCAACGATATGTTTGGCAATATCAACTGGAACGATGCGGATAATGTGCGTCGACAGATTCTCGAAATTCCTGCTATGGTTTCCAGAGATGAGAAATATCAGAATGCCATGAAGAACTCTGATGAACAGAGTGCGAGGCTTGAAAGCGAGCGGGCTTTGCAGCAGGTCATCTTTGCTATCATGGCTGATAATATGGAATTGTTCAAACAGTTTCAGGATAATCCCTCATTCAAGAAATGGCTTTCTGATCTTGTATTTAATCTCACCTACAACAAAGAAGGAAGACCTTATGAAGCGCCACAACAGGAACATAAGTCCATAGTTTATAGCTTCGAGCCACAACAGGAAATTCAGATGGTAGCAGAGGAGCAAACGCCTTACGGAGAAAAAAGCAAATAGTCCAAAGTTCATATAGGCGGTTGTGTGCTACTTCGCAAGCAGTGTCTTTGTTCCCACAAAATCGAGTAGGAGGCGGTGACTAACCGCCGTCCTCTCACAGCACCGGACATACGGTTCTCGTATCCGGCGCTTTCAATAGTTGACGTGCACAGACTGATAGGCTGTGGCTAAATCATAAAAGCCGCTGTTTATCAGTCTTTCCTTTGTCATTGCCATATTTATGGCAACTGTATGTGTTGTGAACCAGTATCCCCTGCGGCTGTTTCCAGCCTGCCACGCCAAGTCCTTCGGTACTCCCATCTTGATTAGGTTCCGCACTTTGGTCTTGGGTTTCTTCCACTGCTTCCATATACACATACGTATTCTGTGATAGAGCCATCCATTGATGTCATCTATATTGTTCTTCATGCTCGCGATTCCATAATAGTTCAGCCACCCTCTCGCATAGACCTTGATTTTCCCAAGGCTTGGCTTGATGGACTGTACAGACCTACGGGAAGATAATTCTTTCAGCTTCGACTTGAACTTCTTCCATGTCTTTGCATGAACCCGGACATATATGCCGCTTCCATTCCTTCCCAATGCAAAGCCAAGGAACTTAAAATTTCGGATTGCAAACACGCTCACAGTACGGCTTTTCTCCCGGTTGACTGTTAATTTCAGCTTTCCCTCAAGGTACTTTGTACTGCTCTCCAAAAGTCTATCCGATGCCCGTTTACTCTTTGCCAGAAGCACAATGTCATCTGCATATCGAATGCACGGGACTCCTCTCTTTCGATACTCCTGGTCGAACTCGTTGAGGTAGATATTCGCCAGTAATGGAGATAGATTCCCTCCCTGTGGCGAACCTTCCTCTGTGTCGATGACCACTCCGTTTTCCATGACTCCACTTTTCAGGTATCGCTTAATCAGCTGCACTACCCGCTCATCCTTTACATTCTTCCTAAGAAGGTTGATAAGTATTTCGTGATTGAGCGTGTCAAAGTATTTCGATAAGTCCAGGACTACCGCAAATGTAAAGCCCTGTTCTGCATACTCTTTCACTTTCAGTATCGCTCCTTTTGCGCTTCTGTTCGGGCGGTAGCCGAAACTGCCCTCCGTAAACAATGGCTCATAGATTGGCACCAACTGTTGCGTTATTGCCTGTTGGAGTGTTCGGTCTATCACGGTTGGTATGCCAAGCTTTCGCACACCACCATCCTGCTTCGGAATCTCAACACGTCTCACGGGAGACGGAGTGTACTTCCCTCTGTATATCCGGTCGGTCAGCTCCTGTTGATGTTCCTTTAGGTACGGGAGCGCTTCCTCCACAGTCATCCCGTCGATTCCCGGCGCTCCCTTGTTTGCCTTCACTCTCTTATACGCCCTGTTGAAGTTGTCCTTGTGCAGTATCGCTTCCAAGAGCTTCGGCTGTGCACTGTCTCTTTCTTTCCATATCCGATTGAATGACCTTGACGCTTCCGCATACCCTTCGTGTTCCGCACTATCTCTTTGCGGACAGCCATTGTTTTCCAAGTTTTCTGTCATAAGCGGTCATTCCTCCTTTCCCGGTCATACTTAAGACTCCTACTGATTCGGTCCTTCATGATAAAAAAACCTCGCTACTATGACCTCTGCTGACTTCTGTGCGTTCAGCATCGCTTTCTGCGATGGTTACTCTTCTCAGAGCATGCCGCACAGACCTCCCCAGGTACCACACGTTTCCTTCTCTCCATCCATCTGCCACATTTATCATGCATGATTCCGTGTAGCTATCGGGCTTTGGCTTGCGTCGCAGTCTTACCCTCATACATAACCTCATATGTGGTTTCTGTTCGTCAGACCGGAGATTTGCCCGCAGGTTAGTATGTTCCCCACATCCAGCTTCCTTCAGATTCCACCTCACGATAGACACCCTTGCCTTCGGCTATATCCTTCCCACTACCGGGCGGATTCGGGACTTGCACCCGTTGGAAACGTGCGCCGCCGGGCGCA
>OFGF01001701.1_pt1 | contig 13152 bp, 10 predicted proteins | sample 1521711 | NCBI WGS metagenome assembly OFGF01 (sample SAMEA3504092, study PRJEB24116) | mouse gut metagenome | biome: mouse gut; feature: mouse-associated habitat; material: faeces | place: Denmark | collected 2011 | reverse complement strand
GACCTCCATTTCCTGCCTATAACTGGCTGTATATATTGTATTTGCCAGGGCACCCGCGGCCCCCTAGGTTCTTTCTGAACTTTGGGTATAATCAATAAATGAGACAGGATTTACACCTGTCTTATTTATTGATTTATTACTTCTCATATTTGGGTATTTGTGTTATAATAGAGACATCAAAATGAGAGGTAAACACAAATGAAATATTCCCCTTCCTCAGATAATTCGCTGCTATACGGTAAGAACCAATTCATATACAGAACAGAAGAAACGGATGACAGGATTGACATTTTCCTGAAATCATCTGTCCATAGTTGTAAGTGCCCGCTCTGCGGAACAAGATCTTCGGATCTACATGCCACTTACGAACGGACCTTGCAGGATGTCCCTATACGATGTAAGCCAACGTATGTCCATGTGAATGTTTTCAAATACGACTGTGTAAACACTGAATGCCGCCAGAAAGTATTTATGGAGCCGTTGTCCTTTGCATCTGCTTCCCAGGTTCGGACAGATTCCTTAAACGCATTGGTCCTGGCCATGGCAATGTTCATGAGTAATGAAGGAGCCAGCACTGTTCTGTCACTTATGGGTGTCGCTATAAGCAACGATACCATCCAACGTTTGTATGACAGGATTGAATTCAAAGATGACCCTGATGTGGAAGCTGTTGGAATTGACGACGTAGCCATGAGAAAAGGTCAAAAGTATGCGACGGCAATTTATGACCTGAAGGACCACCACATGATCGCCCTGTTGGAAGGAAGGGATGGCGCCCCATTGAAGGAATGGTTAAAAGGCCATAAGAAGATCCGGCTGGTCGCAAGGGATCGGGCCAGTGCATATGCATCTGCGATCAGTGAGGTGCTGCCGGAGTGTACGCAGGTTGCGGACCGTTTTCACCTGATGCAGAATCTGCTGGATAAGATGAAGGACATCTTCAAAAACGAAATACCTGCTACTATATTCATAAAGGACGGAGCAGTGCTGGACAAGGCCCCCGAAAAGGAAGTCAGGGAGAAGGGGTTTGACGGGAATCTGCTGGATGGTATTTCCTATGATAATTCGCCACCGGTTGATGAAGATGGAGCTGAAATTGAATTCAAGAGCAAGAAGCGGAACCTCAACAGCAAGCAGTATAAGAAGAATGCCTGTAACAGGGAAAAAAACAGCAATTGATACGTGACATTCAGCTGTTTTGGGACGGCCTGCCAAAGAAGAAGATCAGCCTGGTGTGCCGGGAGTATGGCATTGCAAGGCATACAGCGGAAAAATATGTTTCCATGACAGATGACCAGATCAACGGGATGGATGCACCCAAGGACTATAAAACCAGGAAACGTGCCGGGAATGGTTTCGTAAATATCATATATAAAATGATGGCGGATGGATACGATGATGAGATCATATACCAATATCTCCGGAAATCCGGGGTGTCGACTTCGCGTAATACATTGTTTGATTACATGAAAGCCATCAGCAGGGAAAACTTTCCGGATCGAAAAAGAATGTATGGCATGAGGCTCATGGATAAAAGATATCCTGATGATGTAATTGTCATCAGGCGGAATGAATTATTAAGACACATCCTGACAATAGATCCGAAGAAAGAAAAGGACAAGGTCATTTCTGGAAACCTGGAGATCATTAAGAAGAAGTTCCCAATGGTCACATGGGTTGCAGATACATTCCATGAGTTCCACGGGATACTGATGGGTGACGAACCTGAGGAAATAGATAGATATATCGAGAAATATGCTGATACGGAACTGTCCTCTTTCTGTAATAGTTTAAAAAAAGATATCTCTTCGGTCAGGAATGCGATATCCATGGACGTGAGTTCTGGGTTTGTCGAAGGGAACAACAACAAATTTAAACTCATCAAGCGTATGGTATATGGCAGGTCTAAGATTGTCAACCTGACCAAAAAATGCAAGCTCGCTTTTCTGATCAAAACTAAAGATTTTACCCTTATGGATCTGATATAAATTAAGCCGTCAGAACACTTATCTGACGGCTTAATTGCGGTGCTGTCATACCCAAAGTTCAGAAAGAACCGCACCCTTTGAGGTGCTTTTTTTGTGCCTATTTTTAAAGAAGAGGAAATGGAATTAATTATGAAAACAGTAAAAGGAATTTACGCAGAAGCAAAAATATTTACAGACGATGTAGAAGACTATGCACAGGCACAGGTGAAAATGATATGTGATAACGAAATTGCAGACGGCAGTACAATCTGCATGATGCCGGACATCCACCCCGGTAAAATTGGGCCAATCGGCCTTTCCATGACAGTCACGGATAAGGTAATTCCACAGCTGCTAGGTGTGGATATTGGCTGCGGTATAACCTGTGTTAAACTGAACAAAAATAATGTGGAGTTCCAGAAGCTGGACAGGGTCATCAGGGAGAATGTACCCTCCGGCTTTAACACACGGAAAGACCCCCTATATATGGCTGATGAGTTTTCCTATGAAAGGCTTCATTGCATCCGTCATATAGACAGGCAGAAAGCAGGCCGGAGCCTTGGCACGCTTGGCGGAGGCAACCACTTTATTGAATTGGATCAAAGTGAGGATGGCAGCCTGTATCTTTGGGGGGATAACAGATGCGAATGTATTGGTAAACATGAAGAAGTTGGGTATTCAGTGAGTCCTCCGGTCATGGTGTTAGACAAGGTAAAGCAAGTCAGTCTGGGCGGATGCTATAGCGATACACATGGTGGCAATAATAACCTCAATGTCGGAGGCGGTTTTTGTGTTGCAGTTAAAGAAGACGGCAGTCTGTGGACGTGGGGCTGCAACAGCGCTGGTCAGCTTGGCAGAGGAAAGTATATTACGGACCGTGGTATTGGCATGGTCACAATTCCAGAAGATAAGGACAGCCGTGCTTATGAAGCGGAAGCCTACACGGCAGATGACAGCCCGCAGATCACGCCGGATCCCGCTAATCCCGTGAAGCAGACGGCAGGTTTTACAGGACTTACACTCAACGACATCCATAACATCTATGTTATGCGGTCAAGGGAGGCGGATGATGTTCTTGGTTCCGACAACCTGCTTTATATCGGACAGTCGGTTTCTGATGCAGAGGGGCGTTTAACTGTAACGTATGAGATGAAGGAAGCCTTTGAGACGCCGGTAGTGTTCTGCGTAGGTATGACAAGGACGGACCTGACGGCTGCGGAGATCACGCTTGCGGATATTATTTATGACGGAGAAGAGCATCTGGTGGAACCACAGGTCGTTTTGAATGGCCGGACGCTGGTAGAGGGCGAACAATATGACCTCTACGGTGACTGTATTGTCAAAGAACAGGGCGAATATAAGATAGTGGTCAGAGGAACAGGACTATACAGTGGTGAGAAGGAAGTGACCTTCCATGTAAAAGAGGGCGGCGACAATCCAGATGATGGCGACAATCCGGATGATGGCGATAATCCGGGCGGTGATGATTCGGAATACGGTGATGTGCGGGAGGAAGATATTCCTGCGGACGGTATCATTCCCGCAGGACTCTGGATTGCGGGTATTTCGGAAGACGGTTATACATATACAGGCAAAGCGATCAGGCCTGAGGTCAGAGTCTACGACAATAAGACGCTTCTCGAGGAAAAGACGGATTACACAATTGTCTATCAGAATAATATCCTGGCAAATATCACCACGGATGAGCGGACGTTGTCTACGATCACCGTTACGGGAAAAGGCAATTATGAGGGGAAGGAGACACAGACCTTCAAGATTATGCCGGTGGACATCAGCCCTCAGGCAGCAGGAACAGAAGGCCAGGAGACATCCGGGGACGGCACACTGACCGGCGGGGAGGAAGAAGACGCGTTTGCGGCGGATGATATGACGATCGCTTACAGCGGTAAAGCACAGAAGCCTCTGCCGACTCTCTATTGGAATGAAAAGAAACTGAAAAATAACACGGACTATACAATCACCTATTATGACAGTACAGGAGAAAAGAAACTGGCATCCGTCAAGGATAACGGAAGTTATTATATTCGCCTTGCCGGAAAAGGCAACTTTACTGGTGAGCGTACTGTCAGACTGACGGTCACGGATAAGCTGAGACTGATGAGTAAAGTGACTGTGACCAAAGTAAAGAACCAGCCCTATACGGGAGCGGCGATCATGCCGGCACTCACGGTGAAGGACGGTAAAAGCGTATTAAAGGAAGGAGAGCATTACACGATAGCCTACAGCCGCAATACTGCAGTCGGAACTGCTTATGCCGTGGTGACAGGTATCGAGAAGGCGGGTTACAGCGGTACCAAGCGGATCAGCTTTAAGATTACGGGCACGTCTATTGGCAGGGCCGTAGTGACGGGGCTGACGGGTACCACTTTCCAGTACAACGGCACGGCGCATGAACCGGCACTGGTTCTGAAGGTCAAGGACGGAGGAAAAGAGAAGACATTGACATTGGGCAGTGATTATAAGATCACGTGGCAGAAAAACCTGAATGCCGGCACTGCGACGGTGCTTTTCACCGGTGTGGGCGGTTATTCAGGGTCTCTGAAAAAAACTTTTAAGATCAATGCCTTTAACATTGCAGAGAATAAAGAAAACTGCTTTAATGTGGCGTTGACGGCCGATTCCGTACCGTATGCCAAGGGCGGTGCAAAGCCGGATATGACCGTGACATTTAGAAGACCCGATGGCAGTGAACAAAAGCTGCAGGAGGGCAGGGATTATACGGTGACGTGTCAGAACAATAAGGCTCTCTATGACGGCAGCAGCGGGAAACAGCCATCTGTTACGGTCAAAGGAAAGGGGAATTTCAGCGGTACTTATGCCACGAAACTCTCTTACAGGATAGTACCCCGCAATATCGGGGAGCTGGAGCTGGGTGTTTCGGATTCGGTCTACCAGAATAAGAAGAATGCCTGTGTGTCGAAGGTGACCGTTACCGATATTGATGGCAGGGTCCTGACGGCAGGTAAGGACTATGAGAAGAAACCGGTCTATACCTATAAGAGCGATACAATGCTGGATAACGGAACAATGCGTGCGGCCGGCAGTGCCGTTGACAGGGATGATATCGTCCCGGCCGGAACGGTGTTGAAAGTGGCGGTTACGGCTAAGAATGGCGGTAACTATACAGGCACACTGGAAGGGGAATATCGTATCACAAAGGCGAGCATTTCCAAAACGGCGGTGACAGTCCGCAGGCAGACTTATACCGGGCAGGAGATTATATTGGATAAGAGTGATATCACTGTCAGGATCAAAGGGAAGCAGGTGGATGAAAGCCAGTTTGAAATTGTGGAAGGAAGTTATAAGAACAATGTCAAGAAGGGCACTGCCAGTGTAACGATCCGTGGTGTGGATAATTACGGCGGTACGAAGACGATCAGGTTCACCATCAAGGCAAAAGGATTCCTGTGGTGGTGGAGAAAGTAGAAGATACATATTGAGACAGGTACTGCATTAAAAAACCCCGTGCGGTTTCCGTGATCGGAATCCCGCGCGGGGGTTCTATATAGATCCACATGAATAAAAAGATAACACAGGGATGTCATGTCATGATCATATCTGCGCCAATGACTTAAGCGCGTTATCCCGGATCAGCGGTTCGAAATGCTCTTCCAGATAAGCTCTGGCAGCATTCACGGACTTCTCGGGTTTGCCGTATTCTGAGATCAGGTTACAGATACGGTTGAAGTCGGATGCATTCTGGCCTGCGGAATCGATCAGCAGGAGATAGGAACCGCTCTTCTCATCCTTATACAGCGTGTTGGAACCCTGGTAAACAGCGGAAGCCACGTGAGCCAGTCTTGTGACGTTGTTCAGTGTGCCGAAGGTAAAGAGCTGGCAGGAAATCTGCTGAACGGGCGATTTCTTAGTGCCGGAGTGCTGGCTGCTGCCAGTGTCTGCGGCGGGTGCGGATTTGGATTCTGAGGATTCTTCCGACAGGTCACTTCCACTCATCTTGCGAAGCATGTTCAGAACTTCGTCGGCGCCTTCGGAGAAAACGTCTGCCAATTCTTCGTTATCGTCATCGAAATCATCCCCCTCGTGGATAGAAGGTGCGAACTTGGAGAAGCGTGTGTCCAGCTCTTCCGGATCTTCAACCTTGGTGATGATCAGCACGATACATTCCGAGTTTAACGGGATCGCCTCAATCATAAGCGGGATATCCTCCGCCTCAAAACCGCATTCGTAAGCGGCCTGCCGCATCATATCACGGAACAGGGTCTTGGCCTTCTCTGTGCCGTATGCGAGTTCACTGATCTTCAGTTCCCGGGTCGCCAGATCCTCCCTCGTAAGGGTACAGCGAATCTGATGTTCATTTACTTTTTCTATTTTCATATGATGATCACATCCTTCTCACTATAGAATAAATTCTCTCACAAAAATCATCTGTTGTATGACGGTCGAAAATGTGCAGCCGGGCATCGTTTCCTGCTTTCCCGTCAGCTACATGTATCTTATACTTTGCGCTAATTTTAGTCAATAGTGTACATAAAGTGTTTAAAAATTTTTAATATTTTTAGAATTTACTTGCTTTTTTGTCAGATTATGCCTATAATCGAACTACAAGATGTCTCCGGATAGTCGGCAGCGGAAGGAGGCAGAGAACAAAATTTCATAAATAACATCTTTTTCTCCTGTCGGTTTGTATCATCTGATCGAAGGAGAAGGTCTTATAGGCAATGTGCCTGGTCGTGAACCATATCTTGTTTCTTTCTATATTTCACAATTATAATTCACAAGGAATGAGTAGGTTATACAGTTATTTAATATATTTTTGCATGTCTGGGATATCTTGGAAATGATTCAGCGCTCTATATATCTTATGCTGTTAGTATATCACGATGCTCTTTTTGGCAGATTAAATTTTAGGATGATACCGACGAAAAGTGTTAAGACTGTTACTGGCCGGACCGCGTTGACAGCGGTACGTAAGGTGACCTGAGACTATAGACAGGACTCTGCACTTACTGCAGAAAAGTTCCCGCTTTTCAGGTGTGCTGTAAAGAGTCTGCAGTCGGTTGGTGGATAGAACAGAGCGCAGGAAGTCATTTTAAGCTGGTCTTAACACAGACGGCGCCGTCACCGTACGGCGCTGTTTCTTATTTATATAGAATATAGACCAGCTTTGCGAAAAATGTCAAAATAGTAATGACTGTAAGGAAATAGTTTGTTATAATTATAACGTTACCCTCAGTAAACAAAGGAATACACGTCCGTGTGTGCCTTTGCTTACTGAGGGTAAGCAGGATCAATTATTAAAAGGAGCAGGATAGATGAAGAAAATAATCCCGGTATTGATCGCCCTCTTTCTTATTATCGTGATCGCGGTGGTCGGAGTAGGATCGAAGCTGATAGAGAAATATTCTTATTCTAAGGAACGGGCGGATCTGACGGCGTATTTTGATGTCAGGGGCGAGGGAGACGTGCCCGTTATTTTGCAGGATGAACGGATCGAAGAGCATGCCAGGCTGATCGACGGTGTATGCTATTTTGATCTTGCCATGGTGCATCAATATTTCAACGACAGATTTTATGAAGATAAGAAGGAAGGACTGCTGCTTTACACGCTGCCGGATGCCATCGTAAGCACGGTGATTGGTACGCAGACGGTGGCAAAAGGAGGAGAAGAGAGCGGCCGGGATTATGTCATTGCCAGATACGAGGGGGAGCAATTGTATGTGGCGGCAGATTATGTGAAAGAGTATTCCAACTTTTCTTATGAGCTGTATACGGAACCGTACCGTATGCAGGTCTATACGGAGTGGAATGCCCGCCGGACGGCCACGGTCCTGAAGGATACGCAGGTGCGCTATCAGGGCGGCGTCAAGAGCGATGTCCTGACAGATGTCTCCAGGGGGACAGAGGTGATCGTCCTGGAAGAGATGGAGAATTGGAGTAAAGTCAAGGCGGAAGGCGCTTTCATCGGATATGTGGAGAATAAAAGGCTCAGTGAGCAGACTACGGTGGAGCCGACACCGGTGACGGACTATACGGAACCCGTGTACATGTCAAACACCCGGGACCATAAGATCAATCTGGCCTGGCATGTAGTGGCGGGAATGGCAGGCAATGATACGCTGGTGCCGTTGATGCAGGGGACGAAGAGCATCAATGTGGTGTCGCCTACCTGGTTTGCGCTGAGCGATAACGCCGGCAATTTTACCAGCTTTGCGTCGGAGAATTATGTGGGAACGGCGCATGATATGGGGCTGGAAGTGTGGGGACTGATCGATAATTTCAGTCATGAGGGCATCGATACCTATGAAGTGCTGGCGGGATTGAGCACCAGACAGCATCTGATCAATGGTCTGATCGATACGGCCCTGCAGTACAAGCTGGACGGAATTAATATAGATTTCGAGAATATCAGTCTGGATGCCGGAGAACCTTTCGTTGAATTTATAAGAGAATTGTCGATTCCCTGCAGGGAGCACGGGATCGTGCTTTCGGTGGATAACTATGTGCCGATGGGCTATACGGATCATTATGACAGGGAAGAGCAGGGTGTGGTGGCAGATTATGTCATTATCATGGGCTATGACGAGCACCACAGGGGCAGCGATACCGCGGGATCGGTGGCGTCTATTGATTTCGTAGAAAAGGGGATTGCGGATACCGTGGCACAGGTGCCTGCGCATAAAGTAATCAATGCGATCCCGTTCTATACGAGAATATGGGAGACTAAGGGAACTACGATCGACAGCCAGGCGGTAGGGATCGAGACGGCCAAACAGTATCTGGCGGATCACGGTATTGTCACGGCATGGGATGAAGAGACGTGTCAGAATTATGGAGAATATCAGTCCGGTGACAGTTATTATCAGGTCTGGATGGAGGACGAGGAATCGATCCGTGTGAAATTAAACATTATGAGCAAGTATCAGATCGCAGGCGTAGCAGAGTGGCAGCTTGCCTTTGCTGTGGATTCTGTCTGGGATGTGATCGAAGAATATATGAATCAATGATGCGGTAATGGACTGCATTTTTCCGGAAGAACATTCATATGCATTTATAAAGGCAGTTGTGTTTAGGAATGGGTATGAAGAGGAGAGAACCGGAAGCGTATGAACGGCTTGTAAGAACGATGCTGCTTGCTTTGATGCTTGTATCGGTCTGTTTTATCGTGCGGGGAGGTGCAAGGATGGCCTCTTCGGGACAGATCAGGATAAAGCCGGAGCAGGAGAGGCCATGTGTGGTGATAGACGCCGGACATGGCGGAGCCGATCCGGGAAAAGTCAGTGTTGACGGGAGCCTGGAGAAAGACATTAACCTGGTGATCGCGCAGAAGCTGCAGAAATTCCTGCAGATGCAGGATGTGGACGCCGTATTGACCAGGGAATCGGATGACGGTCTGTATGATGCGGATGCCTCCAATAAGAAGGTACAGGACATGAAGAACCGTGTGGAACTGATAGAACAGCGGCAGCCGGCGCTGACGGTGAGTATTCACCAGAACAGTTATCACGAAGAGTATGTACATGGAGCGCAGGTATTTTACTATGCGAACAGTGATAAGAGTAAGGAACTGGCGGAAAGGATCCAGCAGGTGATGGCGTTCGAACTGGACAGGGAGAATGCAAGGCAGGCCAAGGCAAATGACAGTTATTATCTGCTGAAAAAAACGTCGACACCCATTGTGATCGTGGAGTGCGGATTTTTGTCCAATTATGAGGAGGCGCAGAAGCTGTCTTCGGATCTGTATCAGGAGAAAGTGGCCTGGGCGATTCATCTGGCCGTCATGCAGTATCTGAATGAGGAGAAATAGCGAACAGCGCTGCAGGCGTTATCATAACAGCGGCGGAAGGATCGAAGAATGCCAAAACAGATAAAGGAGTCAGGGATAGAGCGTGGAGACGAGAGTAGTCCGGATGACGGAAGAACAGATAGACATGGAACTGATCAGGGAAGCGGGGAAGATCATCAGGGACGGGGGATTAGTTGCGTTTCCGACGGAAACCGTATACGGACTGGGTGGAGATGCACTGAACCCGCTGTCTTCCAGGAAAATATATGCAGCGAAGGGGAGACCATCCGATAATCCCCTGATTGTCCATATCGCCGATCAGCAGGCGCTTTCGTCAATTGTTGGAGAGATACCGGGTAATGCATGGAAGCTGGCGGAAAGGTTTTGGCCGGGACCATTGACGATGATCCTGCATAAATCGGACAGGGTTCCCCGTGAGACGACGGGCGGATTGGACACGGTGGCGGTGCGGATGCCTGCCAATCGGATCGCGCAGGAGATGATCCGGGCGGCGGGCGGTTATGTGGCGGCACCCAGTGCGAACCGTTCCGGGCGGCCAAGCCCTACGGTGGCCAGATATGTGGCTGAGGATCTGGCAGGCAGGGTGGAGATGATCATAGACGGAGGCGATGTAGAGATAGGCCTGGAATCTACGATAGTTGATCTGACATCGGACAGGCCGATGGTTCTGCGTCCCGGTTATATTACCCGACAGGATCTGGAGAATGTATTATCCGAGGTGGAAGAAGACCGGACTCTCATGGAAGCGGATGCCGGACAGGCTCCCAAGGCTCCCGGTATGAAGTACAGGCATTATGCGCCGAAGGGGGAGATGACGGTTGTCAAGGGCGTTGAAGAACAGGTGGTGTCCTATATCAATGAGCGTTGTCGCGAATGCCGGGATGCAGGAAGAAGAACGGGTGTTATAGCGACGGACGAGACGCTGTCCGGTTACTGCGCTGACGTCTGCAGGAGCGTGGGATGCAGGCATGACGAAGAGGCAATTGCCAGGGAACTGTATCGTATCCTGCGGGAATTTGACGATGAGGCGGTGGAAGTTATTTATGCGGAAGCATTCGATGATTCCGGGATTGGGCGGGCAATTATGAACAGGCTGCTCAAAGCGGCAGGGCACAGGGTGCATCTTGTATAGATACAGTGTCGGAGGGATAGACGGCCGGCAGTCACGAGGCTGACGGCTTCAGTATATAAAATAACAGGAGGGATTTAAAATGATCGCGATTGGGAGTGACCACGGTGGGTTTGAATTGAAGGAGGCTGTGATAGCGCATCTGAAGGAGAGAGGGACCGCATGTAAAGATTTCGGATGTTATGATAAGAAATCCTGCGATTACCCTGTTTACGGGCGGGCCGTTGCGGAGGCAGTGGCCAAAGGAGAATGCGAGAAGGGTATCGTAATCTGTACGACGGGTATCGGGATCTCGATCACAGCGAATAAGGTGAAAGGGGTTCGTTGTGCACTGTGTGCGGATACGCTGACTGCGCAGATGACCAGACTGCATAACGATGCTAACGTGCTTGCTTTGGGCGGCGGCATTGTGGGACCGAATCTGGCGGTGAGTATTGTAGACGCTTTCCTGGAGACGGAATTTTCTGAGGAAGAGAAACATCAGAGAAGAATCGGCTTGATCGAGGGGCAGTAAGTACAGCCGAATGCGGAGGGGCTTATGAGAGGCAGGCAGAGTGCGGCCGTCTGTGCGCTGTTTTTTCTGCTGTTTGTTTTGCTGCCTGTGACGGTACAGGCTACGGAAGAGACAAGACAGAAGATCGATCAGGCGGAGCGGGAAAAGAAGGAGACTGAGTCCAAACTGGACGAGGCAGAGGAAAATCTTGATAAACTGAATGAGCAGAAGGACTCTTTGCAGGGTGCATTGTCAACCCTGAATACGGAATTGTCACAGGTGAGTAATAATCTGAGCGATCTGGAGGTGAAGATCTCGGATAAAGAAGCCGAGATCGAATCGCTGGACCAGGAGATTGAGCGGGTGCAGGAAGAGCTGACAATAGCGATCCAGCTAAAGGAAGAGCAGTATAAGGCCATGAAGGATCAGATCAAGTTCATCTATGAGAGAAGTGACAATCTGTATCTGGAATTGTTTTTTTCTGCGGGAAGCTTTTCTGATTTTCTGAATAAGAACAATTATATTGAGCAGTTGTCGGCCTACGAAGAGAAGGTACTGCAGGAATACAAGGATGCTCAGGCGGCGATGGAAGCCAAGGAGGAGGAACTTCGGCTTGCCATGGAAATGCTTGAAAAGGATAAAGAAGAACTGGATGAATATAAAGTGCAGGTGGTGGCGGAACAGAGCCGTGTGTCAGGGCTTGTCAGTAAGACATCCAATTCCATCAGTGCGACTGCCAGTCAGATTTCGGAAGCCGAGGCCGAAGCATTGGCCTATGAGCAGAGAATCAAGGAACAGGAAGAGAATATCACGGCACTGAAGGCGAAACTTGCGGAAGAAATCCGTATGGCACAGCTGGCTTCCCAGTCGAGCTGGCGGGATATATCGGAAGTGAACTTTGCGGAAGGCGACAGATATCTGCTGGCCAATCTGATTTACTGCGAAGCGGGCGGCGAGTCCTACAGCGGGCAGGTGGCCGTGGGAGCAGTTGTGATAAACAGAGTGCTGAGCGAGGTCTTCCCCAATACAGTAACGGGTGTTATATATCAATCCAGACAATTTTCACCGGTAGCCAGCGGACGGCTGGCACTGGCGTTGGCGGAGGGACGGGCCACATCCAGCTGTTATCAGGCGGCGGACGAGGCCATGAAAGGCAGTACGAATGTAGGAAACTGTGTCTTCTTCAGGACGCCGGTAGACGGTGTTACACCCAAGTACAGAATCGGCGGCCATATTTTCTATTAAGGACACAGCTTAGCCCTTCGCTTTAATATTAATAGATCATGGCGTCCATGTAGATTTCGGTAGGCTTCTGCAGTCTGGGGAAATCGCCGCGGTAGATGAGCTGCAGCAGATGATCCAGACGAAGCAGGGCTGTATCCAGCATGGCTTCGGAGAGAATGCCGGAGCGTCTGGCCGTGACGAGTTCATCCAGATCCACGACTTTGACGAAGCCGTCAGGATAGACGATCACATCGACAAGAAGATCTGTGAATATATAAGTATCGGCAGCGGCATCCCAGGTATGATCGACGATGTCGCAGTACCAGAAGGTCATGGAATCATCGTCCCGGTAGAAACGGCTGATCTTAAAGCCTTCTGACAGATAATAGCATGAGAACCCATGGTGCAGGTCCCTGCGGGGCTTCAAGGTGTGCCAGCCGGTCACGATCATCTGGTCGTCCCGATGCAGGATGACATCATCTTTGAGCAGCACACATTCGTCGGGTATCAGTCTTTTGCGGTATAAAATCGGGTCTGCCATAAAACCTCCTTT
>OFGF01001693.1_pt1 | contig 13199 bp, 5 predicted proteins | sample 1521711 | NCBI WGS metagenome assembly OFGF01 (sample SAMEA3504092, study PRJEB24116) | mouse gut metagenome | biome: mouse gut; feature: mouse-associated habitat; material: faeces | place: Denmark | collected 2011 | reverse complement strand
CAGGACGGAGCCGTCCGGCAGGCGGCGGGCGGTGTAGATAGAGCGCTCCAACAGGGTCTCGGAGTACCGCGCGCTTTCGCCGGAGCCGGTGGAGAGGGCCTGCCGGATCTCCTCCCGCTGGACGGTAAAGATGGCCTGGAGCAGCCGGTCCTGCTCCCTGGGGTGCAGGGCCTCGAACTGGCAGCCGTACCGGACCAGGCCGCCCTCCCGTCCCCCTGCCCGGCGCACCTGGCACTGGAAGGTGAAGGGAGCCATGGCCGGGGTGAGCTCCAGCCCGGTGATCACCAGGCGGTCCCCCAGGGCGAAGCTCTCGCTGCTGAGGAGCAGCAGTCCTCCCGCGCTCACGTCCACCACCCGGCAGGGGTAGCCCTCCTTGGCCACAATCCCCCGGGAGGAGCGGCGGTGGCATTTGCCCAGTGCCCGGGTGGTCATACGCTGGCGGAAGAAGGCCCGCTGTTCCTTGAAGAACTTGCTCTCCATCCGGTCCACCTTCCAGATCTGGTCGGTGCTGCCGCAGATCTTGCCCAGCAGCAGGGTGCTCTCCCCGTTGTGAAAGTACCGCAGCTTCAGCTCCTGGTTATACACCATCCGGGGCAGGTCGTCCCCCTTGGCATCCCGGAGGATCACCGCTCCGTTCTGATAGCTCTCCACCCGGGTCACCCGGATCAGGCGGTTTTCCAGGTTCAGCACCTCCACCGCCATCCCGGGCCGCAGGCCCAGATCCATGGACGGCCCCTTCTGGAGCGTCTGCGCCATACCCAAGACCTCCTTTTACAGCATTGTCATCCCGCGCTGCCGGGCATTGTCATCAGGCGGTGCATCAGGCTGGCCGTCTCCGCCCGGCTCAGGGTGGCCCGGGGCCGCAGGGTTCCGTCCCCGTTCCCCTGCACAACGCCCAGCAGGATCAACGCCCCCACCGCCGTCCGGGCGGAGGGCTCGATGTCCTTGCTGTCCCGGAAAGCGTCCAGGTCCGCCGTCAGGCCGTTGTTCAGCGGGTGCCCGTCCGCCTTCAGGGCCTTGTAGATCATCAGCATGGCCTCCTGCCGGGTGAGGACCCACTTCGGATCAAACCGCCCGTTCCAGCCGCTGGCAATCCCCTTTTGAGTGGCGATGCTGATGGCCTGGGCGTAGTAGCTGCCGGCGGGCACGTCGGAATAGGTCACCGTGCCGTCGGCCTTGAAGCCGAAGGCACGCACCAGCATCAGCACAAAGTCCCCCTTGGTGATGGGCCCGGTGGGGTTGAAGCGTCCCCCGCCCACGCCGTTCACCGTGCCGTTCCGGCTGAGGAACTCCACCGCGTCCACCGCCCAGCCGTGGCGGCCCATGTCGTTATAGAGCTGGGTGGTGGACCGCTGGGACACGTTCAGCACAATCTTGCCGCTCACCTGCTCCTTGCCGTCGGTGCTGTAGCCGATGTAGGTGATCTCCGCCCGGCCGGAAAAGCCGCCCCGGGGGATAAAGCTCACCTGGTCGATGTTGGGCGCGCCCATGCAGTAATAGCGGTCGCCCCGCTTCACCTCGCTGCCCGTCTTGAAGCCCTGGTAGCCGTAGTACACCACGCCCTCCTCGGGATCGGGCAGGCCCGTGATCTGGATGTAGGACAGGCCCTGGTTCATCACCGGGGCGCACACCCGGCCGATCTCATAGGCCGAAAGCCAGAACTGCCCGGAGGTGTACCCCGACAGGGTGATGTCCGCCGGGGACGCCGCCCCCACCTGGAGCACCAGCGTGCCCTGGAAGGACTTGCGGTTCCCCGCCTTGTCCTCGGCGGAGTAGGCGGTGAAGGGGATATTGGCACTGCCCGCCGTGGTCCCGGCGTGGAAGGAGATCCGGTCCAGCCGCTGCTGCCAGTGCTCCTTGGGCTCCCGGTAGTAGGGCGTATCCGGGGCCGCCGGGTAGTTGTAGTCCTCCCCCCGGTAATCGTAGTACAGCGTGCCGAAGGACAGCTCCTCGGGGAAGCGGAACTCGATATACTCCAGGCTGGTGCCCATCTGGAGCAGGGCCGCCTCGTTGAAGTCGTTGAACTGGAAGCTCACCGTCTCCTCCTTGGCGATGGAGTAGCGGACGGTGGTGCGGTCCTCCTCCCCCAGGGTGATATAGAGGGTTCCGGTGTAGGAGGTGCCCCCCTCGCCATACCCGGTGTACGGGATGGCCACCTGGTCCGCGCCGTTGGAGGCGGGCACGAAGGTGACGCTGCCCAGCCCCGGACTGCCGCTGTAGTAGTAGCGGCTGGAGCTGTCCACCCGGCTGCCGGAGCCGCCCTGGTAGTTGTAGTACAGCGCGCCCTTGTCATAGGAGGGCAGCTGGAAGCGGACATAGGCCAGGGTGTCCCCGATGGTGGACTGGCAGGCGGCGTTGAACAGCTCGGGCCGCAGCCGCACCGGCTCGCCCCACTGTCCGGTCTGGCGGACGGTGGCGGTCTCCCCCATCGCGCCGGAGGGGGTGACGTTGATGATCACCTCGCCGGTGAAGGCGTTCCCCGACGTGTCCACGCAGCGGTAGCTGATCCGGGTCTCGCCCACGAAGGCGTCGGTGGGCACAAAGCACACGTCGTCGATGGTGTAGCGTCCGGTGCGGGCGTACTGGGTGCTGGTGGACACCCGCCCCGCGTACTGCCCCGCCGAGGTATAGCCGTAGTACAGCCCGCCCTGGCTGGACTGGGGCAGGTTAAAGGTGACGTAGCTCAGGTCCCGCCCGGTGCGCACCCGGCAGTAGGCGTTGAAGTCGCTGCCCAGGAAGTAGGCGGGCTTGCCGGAGGTGGTCTTGTACCGGATGCCCTGGGAGCCCGCCACGTCCACCTTCACGGTGATGGAGAAGGACGAGCCGTTCTCCGCCCAGCCCACCAGGGTGATCTCCGCCACGCCGTTGTAGCCCTGCTTGGGCACAAAGTACAGCTTATCCAGCGTCTGCTGGATGGAGGCGGTGCGCTGGTAGGCAAAGCGGTCGGTGGAGCCCACCCCCGCGCCGGTGTTGGACTCGGAATCGTAATTGTAGTACAGGGTGCCCTGCTCGGTGGGCACCTTCACGTTGGTGATGTAGTGCAGGGGGGAGCCGGGCTCCAGCACGTTTTCGTTGGCGTCCAGCACCTGGGTCTTTTTGATGCTGATCTCGTTGAGCTTCTGGTACAGGGTGTCGAAGGTCAGCGGCTCGCTGGTGGTGGCGGAGATGCCGCTGATCACCGCCTCCTCGTCCTCCTTCACCACCACCCGGCAGGTGGCGGTGTAGCCGTTCTTGTTGGCGGTGATCACCGCGCTGCCCAGCTTCCACGCCTGAAGCTCCCCGTTGATCACCGTGACGGTGCTGGGGTCGGAGCTGCTCCAGGCCACGTCGTAGGCCGCGCCGCTGGAGGCGAAGCCGAACATCTTCTCCACCGCCAGCACCACGGTCTCGCCCACCTGCATGGAGGTTTCCGACGCGTTCAGCACAATGCCGGACACGATCACGTCCTTGTGGGCCTCGTAATTGCCATAGCGGGCGGTGACCGTCACCTCGCCGGGGCCTACGCTGGTGAGCTTCACCGTTTTGCCGCCGGTGTAGGGGCCGGACGGGGCGTCCGGATCGTCCGGACTGCCCGACTGCTTGGGCAGTGCCAGCACCTCGGAGGCGTCCTGGCTCAGGTCCTTGCTGCGGATCTCCCACTGGATGTTCTCCCCCGGGTCGGCCCCGGCGGGGATGACGTTCACCGTCAGATCCCAGGGGTTGGGGTCGTCCCGGCCCTTCACCAGGGCGGTGTCGCCGCCGCTGAAGCTGAGGCCGGATACGGCCTTCTCCTCCCAGCTCAGCGTGATCGTATCCTCGTAAGTTGTCAGATTCCCGTTTGCCTCGTCAACGGTCATGGTCACCTTGACCTGAAAGCTCCCCGCCGTATTCCCGGTCAGGGTGCAGCTGCTTCCGTTCCCGACGGGCTTCACCGTAAGCCCGTCCGCCGTCCACTGATAGGCCACATTCGCCCCGGCGGGCACGTTGGCCGCTACAGTGGTGAGGGTGACGGACTCCCCAAGGCCGAAGGTGGTCTTTTTTGGGGGGGTGATGGTCACGGCGGGGTCGGCGGCGGGGGGATCGGTGGTGGGAGGAGTGGTGGGGCCGGGATCCGGGGTGGTGGGATCCTTCACCTCCACAGGAAGCGTGCCGCTTACCTCCTGAGAATCGCCCGCATCATCAGTCCAGGTCGCCTTAACGGTAACCGTATAGGTACCCTTCGTGCTTCCCGCAGTCACTGTGGTGGTGGCTGAATTAGCACTTCCGAAGGTTATGCCGCTGTCTGTTGGTGCGCTCCACGCATAGTTGATCCCCGCAGGACCCCCGCCGTCCTTCAAGGTAGCCGTCACATTTGCTGACGTTCCTCCCGGTGCCAGCGTCAGTGTCGTTGGGTTGATCTCTATGCTGGGACCCGCCGCCCACGCGGGCGGGGCCAGGGACAGCGTCAGGGCCAGCGACAGCACCAACGCCCCCAGGCGGCGCAAACTGTTTCGTTTCATAATCGGTACTCCTTTGCGCGGTTTGTGTTGTGGGGAGCGGGCGGCAGAGCCGCCCGCTCCGGGGGTGGAATTAACCTGGCACAATCTCCACACGGAAACCAGGGGCAGGTGTTTCGGTAAACGAGCCGTTGCCATAGTCCTTCAATGTCAGGGTACGGTCAAAGGTCAGCCGTATCCTGTACGGCATTTCATAACCGCTGGCATTGACAAAATGGCCGTTAGCTGGAAGTGTAATAGATCCGGTCCTGAGATTATTTATTTTTAACGTAATCGTGCTGCCAACGGCTCCCGTTTTACCATCAGGCACCTTTATTGTCGTTCCAAAGCCACCACCGCTAATTATATTATCGTCACCCCCCAACAGATCATAGGTAAGTTCTTGACGCAGCTGGGTTTTGTCATCCCGCCAATAGAGCGGCTTGCTGAACGTGATATCAACTGTACCGGAATACGCATATTTTTCCGGATGATCCCACCAGTTCTCAGTGGATGGGACATTCTGTGCTTCTACATCAGCCCTAATCGCGGGCTTATCCTTTCCAGTAAATTCCGGATTGTCCATATCGTCCTGGAACAAGCTCCTGATCGCGCCGAAGCCATAGTCATCGCCGTCGAACAAACGGTTTCCGCCCGGGTCAAGGGTTCCGCCAAAGGGATGCCGCCCCACAACCAGCAGGACATACTCCGAGCCTGCGGCTTTCATCTCGTTCGCCACATCCCACGGGATGGTCGTGTAAGCCAGGGTTGTGCCATTGTAGCTGTTCCCGTTATTCGTCGCGCCCTCATACAGTTTCCAGGCCGCCGTCGGCAAAGCACTGGTGCCGCCATAGTCGGTTCCCAAAACATAATTGGCAACCTTGGATTTCTCTTCTTCCGTTCCATCATCATCAAACTTGCTTTTGCCGTTTGAGCCGTTGGCAGGGGTAATCATTTTATAGATCACGCTATCCGTATTTACACTATTATCAGAATTAAAATAATTACCAAAGATTGATTCGGGCAGCTTGCCCAGCTCCACCAAGGCAATGGCCAACTCAGAATCTTGGTCGGGCCTTATTGTGGCCCCGCTGCTGCCGTTCTGCTGCACATCAATGGCGGGCACCTTGACTTCTTCGGTCTCCACCCGGTAGATCTCTACAATACGGTTGGGATCGCCGCCGCCCTGCCGCACGATATAGACGTAGTACCATGTCTCCGGTTCCAGACCCGTAATGGGAATTGTTTCCTCCCAGGTACTGACATCCATGACGCCCGTTTTGATCCCCGGATTCTTTTTGTAAGTTTCTTTGCCGTTGATAATATCCCGGTAAGTGGGGTACAAATACTCCCCAGGCTTGCCGTTATTTCCGGTTTCATAATATATATTCGATTTATTCTTATCCCGATCCTGGCCACCTGTGGGAACATATGTAAACTGATCCACTTTGGTGGCGTCGGTGCCGTCATTCGCGCTGGTTATCTCCGTTCCGCCCGGCAGGGCCGTAGTAATTATGCCCGCCGGGGCGGCCACCCACCACACCTTGCCCGGACGATCCACCGACACTTTCATGTCAATCGTGCCGGAACCCGGATCAAATTTGGGCGTGCCGCCGGTGAAGTTCGGCACCCGGGTGTCGGTGAACTGCTTGGGAAATTCCAGGATGCGCCGGGTGCCCGTCTGCAAATACTCGATGCCGATTTCCGTAACTTTCTTTTCCTCGTTGACCAGCTTGTCATAGTTCTGGTTTACATTGAGGGACAGGTTCCGAACGTCCACGATGGTGCCCGCCACAATGCTGAACTTCATGGTGACCAGCTCGCTCCAGTCCTGGGGCTCCGCGCTTGGGTCGCTCTCCTTAATATTGCCCACCTGCGTAATATGGATGCCGTATCGATAGATCACGCCCTCCTTCAGGCTGTCTTTGACAACCCGAAGCGGGTGGTTGCTGCCAACCTCCCCCTTTGTGCTCAGGCCGAAGCCCCCGTTAATATCGATCTCCCTGTCTTGATTCAGCAGCTTCCATGTTGCTCCATCGCCCTCTTGCAGGTAGATCTGCACATTAATACCCACATCGCTCCAGATCACCATGTCCCAATACTCGGTGTCCGGCATTTTCTCGGTGGACTCCGGCTTCACGTCTACGCACATATCCAGGCGGACGGTTTTGCCGCCAACAGTGATCGAGGGTATGGTGGTATTGGGGGCCAGCTCCACCTGCCCGTAGATGGTGGTGAAGTTGTCCAGCTTGTAATTGCCGTTCGGGTCATCGGCCAAGCCGTTGGGCTGGAAGGCGTTGTCATACACGCCCAGCAGCTGGAAGTAATAGGTGGCTCCGCTGTCCAGCTGGAGCGCGCTGTCGTCCGGGGGCTCGTTGTTGGGCAGGGTGATGATCATCTTGCCGTTTTCCAAGGTCACCTGGGCGTTGTGGAAGTCGATAACCCAATTAGTATCCGTTTGGCCGTCCCCCTTGGGCTCCAGCAGCTGGGGCTGGCCGCTCCGGGGCACGTAGTACATTTTAATGTGGGCGGCCAGTTCGGCAGCCAGATTATCCCTGGCCGCTTTCCGGGTGGTATCATCGGTGGCGTCCAGCACGTCCTGGTAGAAGTCCAGGAAGGTTTTGCCGCCCTCCTTCGCGCCGCCCTTGACGGTCTCGCTGAACACCAGCTTGATGGAGCTGCTGGCCCGGGGCCTGCCCTCCACCGCCTCCGTGAACTGCTGCTCCACCTCGGGCGGGGTGGTGTCCAGGGTCTTGATGGTGATGGACTGCACCCGGTCGGAGTAGTTCCCGGCGGCGTCCTTGCCCACGTAGTACATGGTGTAGCTGTTGGTTCCGGTCTTGGCGGTGTCCAGCTTGCTGATCTGGAAGGCGATGTTGGCGTAGGCGGTGGCCACCGGGGTATTGCCGCTGGAGGTAACGCTGTCCCCGGCACCCTCCACCTTGATCTTGGTGCGCAGGTCGGACATGATCTCGGCGGTCTCCTCGGGGGTGTCGCCCGGCACGATGAAGGTGGTGTCGCCCTCGGGCACCACGGCCCAGAACAGGGTGGCGGGGGCCTCGTTCATGGAGAACTGGACGTTGGCGAAGTCCGCGCCGTAGGGGGGCACCTGGGTGGGGGCGGTGACCACGGGGGGCGTCTCGTCCGGGGTGGTGAAGGTGATCTTGAAGGGGGCGTCCATGCTCTGCGCGCCGTTGTGGTCGGTGAGCCACAGGAACAGGTCATAGGTGGTCTTTTCCCGCAGCTTCTGCCGGTTGACGGTGACGGAGATCTCCGCGTTCTTCATCAGGCTCAGGGAGCCGTAGCCGTAGTTTCCGCCCAGGGACCCGGTCTTGAACTCCTGGGGGGTGGGGGCCTGGGCCCCCGTGGGCAGCAGGGCCCAGTACAGCAGGCAGCTCTTGTTGGCCATCACGGTGGCCTGGGTGGTGTCGGTGGTGTTCTTGGTCAGGGTGGGGTCCTTGACGAAGGCGGGCTTGGTGTCGTCCGGAGTGGTAAACGCCGCCACCTTCAGGGGGCTGCGCTTGCCCCGGCCGTCCACCAGGATCGCGCTGACGTAGTAGGAGCCGTCCGGCTCCAGCTGCTCCACCTTGCTGATATATTCCGTATTCGCGCTGGTGGTGTTGATGGCCCCGGCCTGCTCCTGGAAGATGTTCCCGCCGTAGGCCGGGTTCTCGATCAGATCCTCCTCGCTCACCGAGCCGTCCGCCACGGCGGAGATGGCCCAGTAGATGGTGCCCGGCTTGCTGCCGCTGAACACGCCGTCCGCCTGGTTGGGGGACACGTTCTTCATATAGGGATAGCCCGCGTTGAGCCGGGGCTCGGCGGACAGCTCTGCGGCGTCGCTGTTGCCCATGACGGTGCCGTCGATGTCGGCGTCGATGCCCGGGCGGATGACGATCTGATCGGGCAGCTGCTCCACAACGCTGCCGGAGGAAGCCACGTTCAGGTTCTTGATGTCGCCCTGGCCGGTAACGGTGGTGCCCACGTCCAGGTTCAGCTGGTCCAGCCGGGTATTTTTGTCCACCAGCACGTTGGAGGCGATGGCCTCCTCGTCAACGGTGACCTTCTCCGCCGAGCCCTTGACGAACTGGAGGTCGGAGGCCGGGGTGTAGTTCACCACTTCCTTGATGCTGCCCGCCAGCTGGAACTTCCGTCCCGGCTCGCCCCGCAGCTCAATCCTGGCAAGGCCGTAGCCGTCCCAGGAGGCGTCGTTGATAAAGGAGTTGGCCCGCACGGTAGTCAGGGGGATGTCGGTGACGCCCTGCACCCGGATGGTGACCGTATGGGTTCTCAGGCTGTCCACCACCATCTCCTCGGCCTCCACGTTGCGCAGGACGATACTCTCCTGGCCCTCGATGGCCTCGCCCGCGCCGCTGATCACGATCCGTCCCAGCACGGTGACGTTTTCCAGCAGCACGTGGCCCAGGTCGATGCCGCCGGTGAGGTACAGGTTGCCGTAAATGGTGGTGTTGCGCAGGTTCACGTTGGAGGTGTTCAGGGTGACGTTGCCGTACACGTGGCCCAGGGCGTGGTCCCCCGCCTTGTCCACGGGGGTGCCGATGGCCCGCACCAGCATGGCCGCCAGCTCGCCCCGGGTGATGTTGCTTTGGGGCTTGAAGCTGCCGTCGGCGTAGCCGTTCAGCACGCCCTCCTTCACGGCCGCGCCGATGAGGCCCCGGCTCCACTCGCTGAGGGTGCGGGTGTCGGAGAAGCCCAGGGTCTCGCCCACGGTCTCCTGGAGCATCAGGTTCCGGGCCAGGAACACCGCCGCCTGCTCCCGGGTGACGTTGGACTCCGGGGCCGCCCGGTTGGACGAGACGCCCTTGAAGTAGCCCGCGTTATAGGCGATGTCGATATCGTCTGCGTACCACTTGGAGGAGGGCACGTCGGTAAAGGGTACCCCCGCCTTCCGGGTGTACCCGTAGGCGCGGTTGATCATGGTGACCAGCTCCGCCCGGGTGATGGGCTTGGCCAGGTTGAGGTTCCCGCTGATATCGCCGCGCATCACGCCCCACTCCACCAGCTTCTGGCCGTAGGGGTCGGCCCAGTGGGCCTGGGCGGGGAGGATGATCCCCGACGGCAGCAGGCCCAGCATCAGGGCCAGGCACAGCAGGCCGGAGACCAGGCGGCGTATGCCTCCATGTGTACGTTGTTTGCTCATGAGAAGTGACCTTTCCTTTCCGGCCCGTCCGCACCGCGGGCGCGCCTGTCCGTATCGTTGGGGCTTGTATCGCTACCGGGCCGTCCGCCTGGGCCGCCCGGAGAGCTGGAGGTTGAATACCGCTTCCCGCAGGATTGTCTCCTCGTCGTTGCAGAGGTCGATGAACTTGGCGGCGTAGAGGGTGTCCTCCCGGCCGTCCACGGTCCGCTGGCGGAGGATCTGGCCCTTCACCACCAGCGGCTCGCTGGTGACGGGTATGACCACCTCGAACTGCTCCCCCACCTGGAACTCCCGGTCGCAGAAGAAGGCCACGCCGCCGCAGCTCAAATCGTGGGTCTCCACCGCCCGGCGGCCCCGCCAGCTCCCGCTCAGCGGGTAGGCGAAGCTGTCCACCTGCACCGGCACCCGCAGGTTTTTGCGCATATCGTTGCCGGCGGCGGCGGTCTTGCGGACCTCCAGCTGGATGATGTCGTTCCGGTGGCGCACCAGCGTCCCCTCGTAGGAGGGGCTGCTGTCCTCGATGGACAGCAGCTTGAACTGCTTGTACTCCAGCACCTCGTCGATCTTGTCGTTCATCACCACCAGCTGCCAGAGGCTCCCCTCCGTGGCCGACGGTCCCTGGGGCCGAACCTGGGCCAGGGCGTTGCCCACCTCGTCCAGCAGCAGGTAGATGCTGCTTTTCTGTTCCTGTGCCATTCCCGCTCCTCCTTATTCCGGGGTGTCCCCGCCGCCCTCCCGGGCGGGGGGCTCCTTTTCCTCCTGCTTCCCGCCCCCGCCGGGGTCGAAGTGGAGGAAATACACATAGATCTCCACAATGGCCTTATACAGCTCCTCCGGGATCTCCTGGCCCAGCTGGAGCTGGGTGAGGATCGTCGCCAGGGAGTTGTCCTCGTAGATGGGCACGCCGCTGTCCGCGGCCACCTCCACGATCTTCTCCGCCATGTAGCCCATGCCGGACGCCACAATCACCGGCGCGCCGTCCCCCGGCCCGTATTGCAGGGCCACCGCCTTCTTGGACGGGTTCCGTCTGCCGTCATACCTTGACATTGACACTGTTCTTCCCTTCAAAGATTTTGGGGAACACCTCGGTAAGGGTCACCGGACGTTCCATCTTCCGCACGCTCACCCCCACCGGGGTCAGCTCGTTCCGGGTGAGGATCTGGGAGACGGTCTTTTCAATCTCCCTGGAGAAGGGGGCCACCCCCGGCGGGCAGGCCACCGCCACCTCCACCTCCTTGTCCCGGCTGGTGAGGATCACGTCGAACAGCCCCACCTTTTCCACGTCCAGCTTGAACAGGAAGCGCATACACTTCCCGTCCCCGCCCCGGCCGTTCTTCTTGTCTTCGGCGTCCGCGTCCACCCACAGCTCGGAAAACAGCTTCCGCCCGTCCTGCTCCAGGGGAATCAGGAAGTGGTTGAGGGGCATATACACGCTCTCGTTCACCAGCATGGCGGACACCAGGTTCCGGAAGGTCTGCTGGACCTCCGCGCTGCCCTCCCCCCGGAGGGCCCGGGCGGCGGCGGCGGCCAGGTGGTCGGCGAACCGGGCCGCGCTGGTGCCCTCGTTGAACTGGCTGCCCTGCAGCAGCTTCAGCAGGGCCTTGTCGTCGATGGCCCCCAGCACGCTTTTCAGCGTCCCATACCCCGCCAGCTGGTGGAAGGCCTCGGTGAGCTTCTCCTCCGAGCCGTTTTCGTACCGGGCCACGTCCAGGGCCAGCAGGCTCAGCAGCTCCCGGGGGGTGCCCAGGTCGTGGGTGGTGCTCACGTAGGACGACATGAAGGGGAACACCTCCTGCTGGATCAGGTTCAGGTTCCCCTGCCGGTCCCCGGCGGCGACGCCGTTTTCCAGCTGGGCCAGCAGCTGGCGCAGCTTATCCCCCCAGCTGGCGGGCATGGCGTCCGCCATCCCGGCCAGGTTGCGCAGCAGGTTGCCCTCGATGTGGGCGGTGGAGGAAAAGTCGCTGTAGCTTTTCAGGAAATTCAGGATGTCCCCCCGGACCCCGGCGGAATCCGCCCGGGCGTAGGCGTTCCTAAGCAGGGCAAACAGGGCCCCGCCGAAACGGGTCCCTGCCTTCATCTGCGCGCTGAGAAACTGGAGGAGCTGTCCCTGATCCATCTTCAGCAGGCCCATGATCTGGGACATCTCCTCGGCGATGCCCTCGCTCATGCCGGAGGTGACCACCGTCCCCTCCCGGGCCAGGAGCTTGGCCAGCACCTTCACCCCGTCCTGCCCCTGGCGGAGCTGCTGGATAAAGGTCTGGTAATTGGAGTCGTACCGGATCTTCTCCCCCGCCTGTCCGGCGTCCTGCTGTTCGGTGCGGTGGTCCGCCCCGGTCACCCGGTCCAGGTCTGGGACGTTCTGGACCTGGTTATTATTGGGAGAAATCGGAATGTTTCGGTTGACGTTTGTATTGTCATAACCCGGCACCGGGTTGGTCGCGCCTAAAAGATCGGCCATATTTCAACCCCCTGAGATAAAACTTAGAAAACCTACTTAATTTTCATCCGCGCCCTGCCGATAATAGTAAAGATAAAAGATTTTTACTGAGGTGGTGCTTTTTATGGGCAGCGGAAACGAAATCCTGGATATGTACATCTACGAGACCGGCACCCTGCTGGAACAGCTGGAGACAATCGTGCTGGAGGCGGAAAAGGCGGATACCTTCTCCCAGGAGAACGTAAACGAAATCTTCCGCATCATGCACACCATCAAGGGCTCCTCCGCCATGATGGAGTTCGACTCCCTGGCCACGGTGGCCCACCGGATTGAGGATATGTTCTTCATCATCCGGGAGGGGACCATGTCCGTGGTGTCGGAGGAGAACCGGCCGGCGTTGTTCGACGTGGTGTTCCAGTCCATCGACTTCTTCCGGGGCGAGGTCGAGAAGGTGGAATCCGGCGAACCTCTTGATAAGGATATCGACAGTTTCCTGACAAATATTAATACCCTGATTTCTAAAATTAAGGGAGAGGAGCCGGCCCAGCCGGAGACGCCGCTGATCTTCGCCGACAACGGCGTGCAGGCCAGGACCCTGACCCCTTCCTCCCCGGAGGGATATATCGTAACGGGGAACGTGTACATCAATAACCGCTCGGAGAAGAGCTTTGACGAGACGCTGTTCGACGGGAGCTTCGCCGCCAGGCTGTCGGAGGAGGAGGGGCCCAAGGTGCTGATCCTCCACACCCACGGCAGCGAGGCTTATACCATGCCGCCGGGACAGGAGTACGAGCCCAGCGGGGAGAGCCGGACCACGGACTGCGCCTACAACGTGGTCCGGGTGGGGGACGAGCTGGCCCGGACCCTGGAGGAGGCGGGGATCGGGGTGGTCCACGACCCCTCGCTCTACGACTATCCGGAATACAGCGGGGCCTACGGCAGGTCCCTGACGGCGGCGGAGAGGGCCATGGAGGAATACCCCTCTATCTCCCTGGTGCTGGACATCCACCGGGACGCGATCTCCGACGCGGACGGAAGCCCCTACAAGGTGGTCAGCGGCGTGGCGGGGGTGAACGCGGCCCAGATGTCCTTTATCATCGGCAGCGACGGCGGCGGGCTGGAGCACGAGGGGTGGCGGGAGAACCTG
>OFGF01001683.1_pt1 | contig 13225 bp, 9 predicted proteins | sample 1521711 | NCBI WGS metagenome assembly OFGF01 (sample SAMEA3504092, study PRJEB24116) | mouse gut metagenome | biome: mouse gut; feature: mouse-associated habitat; material: faeces | place: Denmark | collected 2011 | reverse complement strand
GGAATTGCTGAAGATGAACTGGATCGAATATTCGAGCGATTCTACAGAGTCAATAAGAGCCATTCTAAAGAAATCGGCGGCACAGGTTTGGGACTGTCCATTGTCAAACACGGCGCAGCATATCATGAGGCGCAGGTTCAAATAGAAAGCAGACTCGGCGTTGGTTTCCCTGTGCAGGAAGGAATTCCGACGGTATTTCTCATCGAGTATTTATGTATCCAATACGATCATCGGACCGCTTATGGGCTGTGTCATATCGGGGGCGCTCCTTTTTACAGGCCCGGCGAGGGTGAAAGAGCTCCTGCCGGTTCCGGTTGATCTGGCAGTAATCGCACCGTTTCTGCTGGCAGGCACTTTTTGTATGATGACAACTGCAGCCACATCTGTTTCCATGGAAGGGAAGGAGTGGTGGCTTGCCAAAAGCCTGCCGCTGCCGGCACGGACAGTCCTGGACGCAAAGCTTTTGATGAATCTGATCCTGATTCTGCCTTTTTACCTTGTGTCGGAGGTTTTCCTGCTCCTTGCATTAAAGCCGGGATTACAGGATAGCTTCTGGATGATGGTGATTCCGGCGGTGATCCTGCTGTTTGCCTGTGTATACGGGATTACCGTTAATCTGCATTTCCCGGTTCTGGATTGGGAGAATGAGGTAAGCGTGGTCAAACAGAGCGCTTCAGCCGTACTTGGCGGCATGGGCGGGGCTGTCCTTGCAATCCTTGGCGGCGCGGGCGCCTGTCTGGTTCCGGAAGGATATTCCGGGGGATATCGGGCTGTTCTGTGTGTGCTGCTTCTGGGGATAACATGTCTGATGTATCGAAAGAATAACCGCATAGATTTGCGGGAACTTTGAGCAGAACAGGACTGATATCTGACATCATGCAATATTGTATATGGGAGCTGTGATGAAAAAGGGCATAGGGTGAAAAGCCTGATAAAAAACAGTGTGGTATGATTTGAGCATCAAATAAAGGAGGTGCCGCAATGCACGCATGGGAAACTATAGACCAGTCATTGAATTATATCGAGGAACATTTATCAGGAGAAATCTCTACAGAGGAGCTTGCCGATATGGTTGGCTTGTCCCAATTTTATTATCAGCGTCTGTTTAAACGTCTGGTCAGAAAACCGGTCCAGGAGTATGCGAAACCCAGGCAAACAAATATCTATTCAGCACATGGCTGCCTCGGCACAACCTCACTACAGAACCATTTTCGGTAGAAAAGTATTTCCGGGATGCAGAAGATATGGCGTATATGGAAATCTGGGTGAAACCGTTGCTGCCTGAAAAGGAAAAATAAATTTGGGAAGATGAGGTATAAGCAAAGCCGGCAGGCAGGGAGTTCCCTACTGCCGGCTTTGTTTCGATTTTATTCATTATTTTTTATTCTGGCCTCAAACATTTTCACATCACGCATGGAATATTTCGCCGCTTTCAGTATTTCTACCAAAACGCGTATCTCATATTCATTACAATCTCTAAAGATTTCATTTGCTTCTTTGCTAAATACATATTTAGTTTTCAATACCGTATCACATATCAACTCATCGACCGACACTTTTAGAAGATTTGCTATAGCAATAAGCGTTGTCAGGCTGACGCTGGAATTACCGGTTTCAATATTGCTGACATGCTGAGGTGTAACTCCTATCTTTTCTGCCATAATTTCCTGAGTCAGATCGGTTTTAAGTCTTGCTATTTTGATTCTCTTACCTATGGCTTTAAAATTAAGCTCCATGGATGGGGGTACTCCTTTGATATAAGTATTTCTGTACATTGTAACCTTTGTAAAACTATATTATAATAAAATTATAAAGTTAATCATTCTATGAGTTATAGTTCTATCACAGAATACATTTTATTCATGGAATTTAATTTGCAGATGACAGGCAAATAAGCAGTAATAATTTTACAAGGGCTATTTAAGCAGTAAAACAATAAAATCTATCCATGAGGTTCCGAAAATAAGAGATATTTTATATTTTTTATTGAAAGTATTCATATAAAGGTATACCATATAAAAAGACAGATATATGTTTGCAGTTGGCGGAATGATAGGAAATCGTGATGTAAAAATATAGATATGTTTAATTAAGCTAAATAGCGGGGATTGCCGTATTTACCTGTGTCTGAGGTGTTTTTTGCAACTTGCCGAAAGAAATATCCGGAAAGAAATAGATGGAAAGAAAATTTTGCTTTTTATATGGTAAATAATGGTAATTAGAAGGAACTGCTGGAATCGTATATTGGTATCTGATATAATTTCAACCAATTTGTGGCGCAGATATGAAAGGTACAGGAGACATTAATATGGATTTGACGGGAAGATTTACTGGTAAATTAGGTGGAGAAACGGATTTTAACAGCGTAAGAAATGCGATTGAATCTGTTGATGCTTTTTTTTCAAGCGTACTGAGGAAGGAGGCAGAGGAAGAGGAATGTCTTCAGTTCTTTTTTAAAGATGAAAAGGCAGCACAACCCAATGAGCATTACTTTGATATTATGGACTTTTGGAAAACAATAGAGCCTTATGTATGGAACTGGGCTGGAGAAGATTTAAAGGATTTTTGGATTATCCGCGTTATGAAAGAGGTTGAGACTGTTCGGGAAGTAGCGAACTATAATAAGATTTTGGATCAGGAGACGAAGGAACACTTATATATTCTCAGGAGGATGTCGGAGTCTATTGAGGATTTGCCCAAAAAGGGAACAGCTCTAAAGCTTTGCAGGGATGAGAATGCTGACAAAATAGAAGTGGTATATTCACTGAGATATTTTGATGAGCAGTGTTACCATCCATACCGGGAATTCATCATGCAGAATCTCTATATGCTGCTGAAAAATGGTGGCAGGCTCCTGGTTACTACGAGTCAGGATGAGTATTTTGTGTATGAAATGGGTCATTTTGAATGGAAAAGAGATAGGATGGACAATCAAGAGGCATATAAAATATGTATGAGCAGAGAGGATTCAGCGATTAGAAAAGGACTGATTGCCGGTTTTGTCTACGATGAATTAAAATAGTAGGAGAAATATAAAAATCAGGAGCTGTCCAGATGTCTCAAAACGGTCAGTTATCCTGATTTTTGTATTACATTTATGTTATAGTATGAAGTATACATATAACATCATTTGTTCTTCCCCGCTATTTTTTCTCACTGCCACCTTACATTAATCAAGGCACTGCCACACATTGTTCATTCTGACTGCTCAAAATGTCTTCGTCAATATGTACCGGCAATTTTTTATTTATCTCTGCAAAATAACATGCAATATTATTTACCAAATCACATAAGTAACCATATTCCGAGGGAAGTATGTAAAATATCATATTATTTTTACTATAGGATAGCAGTAATATTTCATGAATTTCCGGAATTCTGTGCTTCATAATTTCCGAAAGCATGGATTCAATTGGAAATTCATCTTTTGATTCCCATCGGATCTGATAGCGGACAGCCATATAAGGAGCCATTAATGTATCCTTTTCGGTATAAGCAAACTGATAGCCATCCAGGGCCTCTTTTAGAAACAGGGGTTTTCCTGTTAAACCGTTTTCTTTTCTATGATAAGAATATCCTAAAAATTTCATGATATAATATCTTTCCCAGTACATCTTCTCTTTTTCTAAACCAGTCTTGCTTAAATATTGGAACATCTTATAGTAGTTCCGCATGCTGTCCATTACTGCAGGGGCATGATCAGGATTTTCTGTTTTGCATATTTCATGCAGGACAGTATTTATATTACATTTCCATAAAGCCGGGGAACAGGCGAAATCCATTCCAAGCCGGATGCTGAACAGGGTTATGCCATAGACTTGCTGCCGGAAAAAGTATTCATACAATTGATAAGGCTCGTAACAAATGATTTTGCGGAAAGCACTTTTTTCAATATAGGGCAGTATGGTATCTAATATGGTCAGATTGCTGCTGGAATAATAAAAAAATTTGCCTTGAACATAGAGAAGCACCCATGACGAACCCTTATTATCTATCAAGGTTTCCATAGGGAGCAAGGGCGTCATTAGCAGTTTTTCAAGAAACAATCTCATCTGCCATTTGTCTGCTGTATCCAGGTTTACTGCCGGAAAATCTTGAAGCTCTTTATAGGTTATCTGCCATATATGGGGAGGGCGTTCCATAGTTGCAGCGGAAATTGGTTTTATCAGTACAGATGAAATATCTTTCGTATAGCAGGTGTGAACTGCCTTTTCACGCTTATCATCTGTTATTTTTTTCTTACTGGCAGTTTCTTGCAGAGGATTTCTGTTTCCCGCTGTTGTCAGAGATTTCCCTGCTAGCAGGCCCTCCAGGCGCAGAGGGCTTTCTTCCATAATTTCTTCCTGTTTTTCCTGTTGTGTTGAAGGCTCAGGAGCCGGTCGGAAATGCAGCTGAAAGCATTTTTTCAAAATGTTTTCAATCTTTTCCGGCGGCAAAGCATGATAATTACTTAGGAAGAGATTATCAAGGTATTTTTTTGCAATTTTAAAATCATCTGCAGAGAGCTTATTTTTATTATTCTGTTTCAAGGTATGGATGATATTTTCGGAGATGGACAACATATCCGATTGTGATTTTGGCACCTTTTCCATATATTCAAAAGCCAGCCGATTTAAAGGTATTACTGAGACGGATGATTTTTCCGATACGGGAATCATTGCCCGGAAGTGGCGACAGGTAAGACCGGATTCTAAGAGAGCCTGTAAATTATTCCAGCTTCTCAGGGCATAACCAATTAATATGGATTCCTGCATTTCCCACTGGTTTTTAAAGAGCGGAGAATAGGCACATAATTGACAGGTTGAATTACATTTATATTGGGAGATAATCGTAAAACAAAGTTCCGGATGCTCCGTATTCAAGTCTTCCCCTTTCGTTTCTTCCGGAATCACATGGTTCGCCTTTAAGAAACTGATCAGTTCCCTATCTTCTAATTTCTGATTAGGATATTTTGCTTTAAATGCAGACTTTGCAACGTTGAATATGCGCTGCTGGTCGGGAGTACCATCTCTTTTCCTGATATATTTGTGGCATGCCGGGACATATAATCCTTTTTTCATCTGTATTTCTCTCCTTATTGTATTATTTTGTCGGAAGTCCTTTTGAAATCCAATATCGTATACCCATAGCTTAACAGAGCCCTCCGGAATGCTCAATGAAAGAATAAGGAGAAGATGTCGCAAAACATGGAATGGGCAACAGAATAAAAGAGAAAGGCAGGGGAACAGATAAGTTGTCTTAATATCAGATATGTTTTCCTCGAAGGACAGCTGTAATATGTATTTGGCAGTATATGGCGTTTTGTGGATTTGAAAGAGCATGTTTCTTTCTATATAATAAGGATATATTTTTTTAGCGAGCCAAAGTGCGGAAGGCTTTTTGTACAATTCCTGGAAACAGGTATCAAGAAGCAGTCTGCCTTTGGCTTTTTTGGGGCTTGCAGGAGAAAGGAGGAGAGAAACAAAAAGGCAGATTTCCCGCACTTAAAAATTTATTTAGCCGCAGGGCTGGCCGGGCAGGGATATTCCCTGCCTTTTCATTATTATATCAGGAGGAAAACGATGATTAGAAAACAAAGAATTATGTCAGGAACCCTGGCATTCTTAATCTGCTGCACAACAATACTTCATTCAAGTATGACGGCGTTTGCAGCAGAATCTGCAAAGCCGGAAATCCAGACAGTGGAATCAGCAGAGGATAAGGCACCGGTTCAGGAAGATAACTTTATTTTGTATAATGAGGGTGCATCCAATCTGCCTTTTTTATCTGAAATGAAGGAACGCTTAACAGAAGACGAGTTTGTTATTGCCCAAGATATATCCATAAAAGCGCAGACAGACTTCGATATCGAACATGATTTTACCAAACTGTTTTTTGCAGAAGAAAAGGTAAAAATTATATTTAAAAATGCCGTTGATGAAAAATTAACCAACTTTGCCAATGATGTACCGGGAAAGTATCAGGCTGTCTACGAAGTATATCCTGTCAGGGACGAAAACCTGGCATATCAGATCAGCCGGATGATTACTGTAAAAAGCAGGGAGCCGGAAAGCCCTTCAAAAAACGGGCATACAAAAACAGGAACTGATTCTGGGGACGAGTCGGAAGACGCAGATCCGTCAGTCGCGCCTGATAAGGCGGATATGAATCAAACAGGAGAACCGGGAAAGCCAGATTTAGACGATTCCGCTGATAATTTAGATACATCTGGCGGGGAAAACGAACAGGAACTGGTTGTCGTAGAAGATGTGGAGGACAGCCTGTTTCTATCTGTTGTGCCCGCGAGAATGGCGGCCCAGAGAAGCTCAAATGTCTCTCTGGTGAAGGGGAAGACTTTGCGTTATCCCTCTAACATTGGAAATTACGAAACGAATTATTTTTATGTAAATGGGAAAATGGCATACTGCCTGGAATCTCCGAAAGCCTCTCCGCCGGATGCAGACTATGTTGCAGAGGTTCTGAACACAAATGCTAATCTGCAGAAAGTCTTATATTATGGATATGGCGGGCCGGGAGATCTGACAGAGCAGTATATGCCGTATCTGGGGAAATACCGCATTGTTGAGACAAAGGCGCCTGCGGATTTGGTAATCGAAAAAAACGAACAGGAGACAACAAAGACTGTTTCCCTCACATATGCCGGTCAGACTGCCTCTCTTGCCTTAGATGAAAGCGAATATAATAACAAGCGGCCGAAAATAAAAGTAACATCTGTAAAACATTCACAGAATGACGACACAACGCTTGAAGGTGCAAAGTTCGGACTATATAACAAGGAAACCATCAAGATCAACGGACGAACCGTTCTTGATAAGGATACACTGATTCAGAGCAGTACCAGTAACCGAGATGGGATCGCAGAATTTACTGCTGATATCCCGATTAACTATACCTATTATATTAGGGAAATACAGGCGCCGGAAAAGTATTATATGTCGGACGAAACATATGAGTTTACATATACATACAAAAATGACCAGACATATGAATACGTATTTTCACATGGATTTCAAAATGAAGAAGTCCGTGCAAAGATTCATGTACGGAAGATAGATAAAGAAACACACGAATTTCTAAGCCAGGGAGATGCAGCCTTAATTGGTGCAGAGTACGGCTTATTCGCAGCAGAGGATATTCAGCATCCAAACAAAAAATCCGGAACAGTACATAAAAAGGGGGAGCTCGTTTCAAAAGAGAAAATTAATGAGAATGGAGAACTTGATTTCACAGATTTATATTTAGGCAAGTATTGTATCCGCGAACTTGTCGCATCGGAAGGATATTTGCTTGATCCTACAGAGTATCCGGTAGAAGCAGCTTATGAGGGACAGGATGTAAAAATTGTCCACAGAGAGTTAACCGTAAATGAGACCGTGAAAAAGCAGCCTTTCCAGTTAATCAAAGTCGGCTCCGACGGCGAACAGACAGAAGCAGATCTTCTAAAGGGAGCCGGATTCAAAATATATCTGATTCGCTCATTAAAAGGTGTCAAGGCTGGAGACATAAAACCGGATGGCAATGGAAATTACTCTCCGGAACAGTTCCGAGGTTATGATTTTAGCAAGGAAACAACGGCGCTTGATTATTCAGAAGACAGCAAAGGCATTCCCATGCCGGAGCTTTTTACGGATGAAAAGGGATATGCGGTAAGCAATGAATTAGCCTATGGAAAATATGTAGTGATAGAATCGACCACTCCTGAAAACTACAATAGAATCGATCCGTTTATCGTAACCATTAATGAAGATAAACGAGAACCCCAGCAATGGAGAGTATTCATTGACTATGAATTTCAGGCAATTTTAAAAATATATAAAATTGACGGCACCAGTAAGATGCCTGTACTGCATAAAGGCACTGTCTTTAAAATCTATAACCTGGATAATGAAGAGTATGTAAAGCAATATACACATTACCCGGAGCTCGTAGAGCACACGGAATTTGAAGTTTCTGACCAGGGTTATCTGCTGACGCCTGAAAAATTAAAGATGGGGAATTACCGTCTGGAGGAGAGCGCAGCTGCTGACGGCTATGTAAAAGGGGAACCGATTGAATTTACCCTTTCATCTGACCAGGCATACGAGGTGGAAGAGGAAACAGGCACCGTGGTTATAAGGGTTGATTATGAAAATCAGCGCCAGACAGGTTCTCTACGACTGCAAAAAAAGGGAGAACATCTGTCCGGTTATGGGGAAAAAAAGAAAAATATTCTGCGGCGTTTTGGGGAATTTTTAGGTATTCTTGATTCGGGAAAAGATGATTCTGACTTTATTTATGAAATGGGAAATGTGGAAGGAGCAGAATTCAAAATATATGCGGCAGAAGATATTTATTCACCGGATTACCAGTGTGACAGAGAAGGAAACCGGATTACTCTGTATAGGAAGGACGAACTGGTATCTATGATTAAAACGGACAAGGACGGGAAAGCAGAATTGACAGACCTGCCGCTTGGGAAATATAAAATAGAGGAAGTAACAGCCGGACCGGGATTTGTATTGAATAAGGAAATACAGGAATTTTCGTTGGAATATGCCGGTGATGAAGTAGAGGTCGTATACAGCGACAGTGAATATGTCAATGAACGGCAGAGGGTATCTATCCAGATTAAAAAGACAGATATTGAGACAAAAAATCCTGTGGCAGGAACCATTTTCGGCCTTTATATTGCAGAGGATATTTTAATCGGTGAGGGGATTGTCATTCCCGCAGACACACTGATTGAGACGGCATCCTCTGATGAAAATGGAGTGGCAGCTTTTACGAAAGATCTGCCCATTGCGCACTATTATGCGAAGGAGCTGAAACCATCTCCAGGATATGTACAAAGCGAAGAGCTGATTGATTTCAATCTGCAGTATACGAATCAGGAACAGACAGTCATAGTCGCAGAGCAGGAGGTCACAAATGATTTCACTAAAGTAGATATCAGCAAAGTGGACATCGGCGGTAAGGAGGTAATCGGTGCAAAGCTTACCATTAAGGATTCTGATGGAAATGAGGTAACATCCTGGATTACTGACGGAAAAGTACATAGGATTGACCGATTAGCGCCTGGCGATTATATACTGATTGAAGAACAGGCTCCGGATGGATATGAGCTTGCGGAAGAAATCCCTTTTACTGTTCTGGAAAGCGGTGAGATCCTAAAAGTAGAAATGGTAGATGAATTTGAAAAAACCGGAACCATCACTATAGATAAGGTTGGAGATATGCTCACCGGAATCTCAACATATGATTCTGATTTCGGGAAAATCAACCGTATGGAGTATGAAAAGCGGTCTTTACCAGGCGTGGAATTTACAGTTTATGATATGGATGGAAATGCCGTGGACACCATCACAACAGATGAAGAAGGCAAAGGAGTATCGAAGAATCTGCCGTTAGGTGAGTATATCTTAAAAGAAACGAAAACACCGGCGGGTCTGGCCATGAATCATAAAAAATATGAGGTTGTATTGACCAAGGATAAGAAAGATCAAGTTGTAGATATCAGCCTGGATATTGAGAATGATGTAATAGACACAGAAATTAACGTCTATAAAGTAGGAGAAATGCTGAATCCAGAAAACGGGACATTCGGATATGGGAAAAAGCCGTTAGAAGGAATCTTCTTTGGTATTTATACAAATGAAGATATTATGGATTACCGCGGTGAAAGTATCCTTCCAAAGGACAGCCTGATCGGAGTAATTAAAACAAATGAAGAAGGTAAGGCGACATTAAAGGCTGCCCTGGTATCCGGCCATTATTACTTCAGAGAGCTTCAGACACTGGAGGGGTATATTCTGGATGAGGAAAAGCATGAATTTGAGCTGACGTTAGAAAATGAGCCGGTAACGGTCTTTGATGTCAATAAAGAGAATCCGGCGGTCAATAAGCTGGAAAAGGCAAAGGTAACGCTTATAAAAATTGACGCAAACAATGAATCCAAGAAGCTTCCAGGGGCGGAATTTGAGTTATTTACATCTGACGGGAAAAATATCGGAACATATATCACCGATGAAAAAGGTGAAGTCAATATAAGTGACCTTGCTTTCGGAGAATATTATTTCAAAGAAAAGAAAGCGCCGGCAGGATATCAGCAGCTTGCAGATAAGATTGAGTTCCGTATGAAAGGACAGGATATTACGATTACCTGCAGAAACCATGTTATTCCAAAGACGGCGGTTCCGAAACTTGGTTTTGACGACAGTACGGCGCTGTTTGCAGCCGCATTTGTTGCAGTCGGAATAACAGGGCTTGGCATTGGCTTTTCTATCTATTATAAGAAACAGAAACGTAAAAAATAAACAACAGTTATCGCTGGTGCAGGGGAAGCTCTGCACCATTTTTAGGAGGACTTATGAAGAAAAAGATTAAACATTTATTTCCAATTGCATGCTTTGTTTCTGGAATTATCCTTATTATATCTGTCGGATATCAGATTTACTGTGAGCCCTATCATGAAGCGGATAAACGGAACCATTTTGAGGATATGCTTATTGACGGCTACATGGACGAAAAGGCAGAAATTCCTGACGAAGCGCCATCAGATGAGGCTCCTTTAGTTGAATACCAGTATAGTGATGTAAACGACTATTCTTTCCGGGGACACATTGACTGTATACTGGTCATTGATAAGATTAACATGAAGAAAGCGGTCATTCGGGGAAATACGCTTGACGACAATGATTTTAACCTGTCAAAATACTACTTTGTAACGGCAGATCTTTCAACAACCCTGAAGGGAAATTATATTATATACGGACATAGTTCCCAGACATACGGCCACAGCTTTAACCGCCTGGATGAAATGAATGTGGATGATACTTTCTATGTTATACAGGGAAATACCCGGTACAGCTATAAAGTAGAAGCTGTAGACAGGGTACTTCGTTTAAAAAGTGATGCATATTTCCCTCATGATGTGGGAAAGAGGGTAACGCTGGTGGCATGTGAAAAAAACCTTGCAGCCGGATATTCAGAAAAACGGATCATTATAGTGCGTGCCGTACAGATGAGGGAAGAAAAAATATAACAGAAGGTTTTATAAAACCGGAGAGTAAGGGCACTTATCTTATCTCCGGTTTTGCCTTTTATTCGTTAGAGAATACGAAAACTTTGACAGAAGGATTCAACTATAGTAGAATAAACATAAAGTATTTTTATTCATGGTTTTCTGCATTTGTAGATTATGTAGTGTAATTCCCAGAGATGGGTACCCCTGTTAAGTATAGTAGGGAAAATTTTAATAGAAGGAGGGACGGTTTTACTTACAGCTCAGAAGGAATCATATAAAAATACTAAAATAAAGTATAAGTCTAGCGATGAACATCTTTCTATAGATGTTCTTTTTTTATGCAGAAAAGGAGGTAAATTTATTATTGAAAGGCGAAGAGAAAATGCAAAAGAAAACAATGATTAGTATAAGCGAACGCGAAAACGTTGTATCCTTAAGAACATATTCAAGAGATCATCAATGTTCTAATAATTTTTTCCTATTAAAGAAAGAAATACAGCAGCTGATGTCGGAGAGAATGATAATTGTTAAAGATGTCTGTTCTTTTGCGGAACTGCGGTGTAGGGAAGATGTGAACTGTAATAAGAATATTAATATACGGTTCTGGTGGCTGCACAGCTTAGCAGACGGCAGATATGAAGGGTACGAAGAAGTTATATGCCTGCCACAGGAAGTCCTGTTTCAAGCCTTGCACAAAACAGGATATAAGAGGAAACTGCTTTCTATATCTCAGACCATTCCGGCTAAAATAGAATTTCGAAGCAGAAAAAATCTAAAAGATATTATATCTCGGCCTAGAATCCGGCATAAATTCACAAAATTTCTTGAACAAAAACTGAATTGGGAAAACTATGAACGGTTTGTTTTATATGATGATTTTCTGCCATATAGTTTTTTTTTTGACGGATATACACCCTATGGTCCGGGAGTCTCTGGCGGTATCATCCTTCATGGGCAGAGCAACCTGAATACAGCTTATTACGGCATACATACTTAAGGGAGAAAAATATTATGATGAACAATGACAACCCTTTTTTAAGGAGACATACTTATGGGAAAATCAAATAAATTAACCCCTGAGCAAAATCAATTTGCATGCCAGCATCTTTCTTTAGTAAAAGTCTTTTTGTTCAAAAATCATTTAGACCAGGAATTCTATGATGTCGTTATATTTGGATATCTGGATGCGGTCCGGGAGTATCTGGAATGTCCTAAACGGAAGGCATCTATGGGAATTTATTGCGAAGAGTGCATATCATCAGATATGGACGGCCGGTTTACAGATGGAAATGGAATAGAACGTGCATCTGAGATCCTTGATGCAAAGCAACAACTGCTCCAATTGCTTCCATACATTAAGCCGAAAGAAAAAGAAGTAATATATATGAAGGCAGAAGGGTATACTTACCGGGAAATTGCCGAGCATTGCAACATTACAATCCGCGGAGTCTCATCACGTCTGACGCGGATGAGAAAACGTCTCAAACGACTTGGATTGATGCAGGAAGGAGCTGAACAAAGATGAGCCATTTTTCAGTTGCGGTATTTAGCGATGGGAAAAAGACTGTGAAAGAATTACTGGCTCCATATCAGGAAAACAACATGGGAGACTGTCCAAAAAAATATCTTAAATTTGTAAGTGCTGTTGAAAAAGAGCATGAGAGATATGAAACGGGAAGTATGAATATAGTGTGCTTACAGGATGGAAAATACGTTTTTCCGTGGAATATAGTAGAGTTAAAAAGTATATTTTCCTATACGATATTTACTGATGGGGCGGATCATTCACACTTTTATAAGAATAGGAAGGAATATTTTTTTAATTATACATATGATCCCATATTAGGGCACGTCCAAATTGTGTTTGATATCGGTGAAAAGAACGCAGAATTACGGAGAGTTCCTTACAGAGAGATCTATCCTACGATACAGGATTATCTAGAGAATTATTTCGTGTCTCCGTGGGATATAGAAAAACAGGAATTTGGATTTTGGGAAAATCCGAATGCCAAATGGGATTGGTGGCAAATCGGCTGCAGATGGAACGGTCTCCTAAAAGCATCTGAGGGGATAAAGGGGGAGGATAGTCTTGTATATCCGACTCCTGATTTAGAGGGGAGATATGCACAGGCCAGAGTTAAAAATATTAATTTTGAGCCAGATTGTGAGATTTACAATAGAAGTCTCAGATGGTGGGAAGTGGTTATTGATAATTCTCCGCTG
>OFGF01001673.1_pt1 | contig 13338 bp, 8 predicted proteins | sample 1521711 | NCBI WGS metagenome assembly OFGF01 (sample SAMEA3504092, study PRJEB24116) | mouse gut metagenome | biome: mouse gut; feature: mouse-associated habitat; material: faeces | place: Denmark | collected 2011 | reverse complement strand
CCTCTCTCATTACTGCTTTTTTGGTTATTTCTGGTTAACTTAATGGCATTGCTCACCATGAGACGCGAAACCTAACAGGCGGCCCACAAAATGCGTCTCACGGTGAGACGCGAAACCCGGCGCGGTTACGCGCCTCCGTCATTGCCGCCCCAAAATGAATCTCATGGTGAGACGCAAATATTCAAGAAAGGATGGTGCCATGCGAAAAAGGAACCGTCATGTAAGCGTCTGGATGAACGAACAGGAATACCGCCACTTGAAGCGGCAGGCGGAAGTCGTGGGCATGGGGATGGACCCATTTATCCGCAGCCTTGTTTTGGGCATCCAGCTCCGCCCACGTCCACCCGATACCTACGCCGCCCTGCTCCGAGAGCTGTCCGCTATCGGCAATAACGTGAACCAGATCGCTCACAACACCAACGCCAGCAAAACAGCGTCAGAGGCTGAAATCGCCGAGGCCGTGAAGCTGGTCCGGCAGGCGTGGCGGCTGGTGAAGGACACGCTGTAATGGCCTACGATAAGATCATCCCCATACAGCGGCGGCTGGACCATTGCGTGGACTACGCGCTGAACGAGGAAAAAACCAGCCTGGAACATGTTCTCTCCTATACGGAGAATCCAGCCAAGACCCGCCAGCTCGTCACCGGGATCAACTGCGACCCGGACTGTGCCTACAAAGATATGCAGGCCACCAAACGCCGCTGGGACAAAAAGGGCGGCATACTGGGCTATCACATCATTCACTCCTACGCCCCCGGCGAGACTACCCCGGAACAGGCCCATGCCGCCGGGGTGGAGTTCGCCAGCCGCCTGCTGGGGGAGCGGTATGAAGCGGTGGTAAGCACCCACATAGACCGGGAGCATTTACATTGCCATATCGTTTTTAATTCCGTTTCTTTTTTAGACGGCAAAAAATACCGGAGCGATTTTGAAAGCTACTTTGGCACATTGCGAAACACCTCAAACGAGGTCAGCCGGGAGTTTGGCCTATCCGTCATTGAGCCAGAGGGCCACGGCAAGCATTATGCCCAATGGGACGCGGAGCGCACAGGCAGGGGAGACATATCCCGTTTTGTCCGCCAGGACATCGACGTCGCCATCCGGGAGAGCTTTACCTTTGAGAGCTTTTTGGCCGTCCTGCGTCGGCAGGGTTATACGGTGAAGTACGGCCCCAAGGTGAAGCATACCGCCGTCACCCCACCGGGGGGCGGACGGGCTTTCCGGCTGGACAGCCTGGGGGACGGCTACACCGAGGCCGACATCCGGGCGCGGCTGGCTATGATCCGAAAGGGGACGCTCCCGCCGCTGCCTCCGCCCCCACCCATACGCCCCCGGCGGTACACCGTCCGGCGGGGCAGTTTCCGGCAGACGCCTCGGAAAAAGCTACATGGTTTCCAGGCCCTCTATGTGTACTATTTGTACCTGCTGGGCGGGCCGCGGCCCAAAAGACGCCACCCTGTTCCGTTTTCCGTTCGGGCGGACGTGATGAAGCTGCGCCAATACCAGCGGCAGTACCAGCTTTTGCGGAAATACCGCATTGATACTGACTACCAGCTTACCACATTAGGGGAGGCACTTCAAGCCCAAATCGACGCCCTGGTGGACCAGCGCCGGGAACTTTACGGCAGGAAGCGGGAAGGTGAGGACGTAGAGGCGGCAATCGCCGCTATCGGTGCCGACCTCCGGCAGCTTCGCCGGGAGCTGAAAGCCTGTGGGCGCATTGAAGCAGACATTCCCCGTATCCGGGGACAGCTCCAGCTTGACCGTGAGCAGGAAAAACAGCACCAGACCCACCGGGAGCGGGACCGCACCTACGGTTCCGCCCGGTAAAATTTTATGAGGAAAGGAAGGTGATCCATATGGACGTGAGCGCCGAGGCCGCCGATCTGGTGGTGAAGGAGGGCATCCAGGCCACCGAGAGCGCGGTGAAGCTGGCAGGCTCCGCGCTGAAAAATGTGGCGGCGCTGCTGCTGGCCTTGAAGCGGCAGGACAATAAGGTGGTGGGCCAGACCAACGCCAAGCGGCTGGCCCGCGACCCGGCCCCCGCCGTCGTCATTCCGCTGAAGCGGGAGGACATGGGCAAGTTCAAGAAGCTGGCGAAAGAGTACGGGATTCTGTACTTTATTGCCCAAAAGAGGGGCAGTACGGCGGGTTATGTGAATGTGGTTTCCAATCAGAACTACGCCGCCCAGCTCAATGCCGTGATGGAGGCCATGGCCTACCCCATCCCCGAAAAGGCCAAGGAGGAAGAAGCGCCAAAAAAAGCGGCGTCCCGTACTCAACCAGAGAAGTCCTCGCCAGAGCGCGGGAATGGCTCGACTCCCTCCCCGACAGCAAGTGCGGCTACTGAGGACGTACCCGCTGAAATGAGGGAATCCGTAAGGGCGAGGCTGGAAGGGCTGAAAGCCATGTCGGAGCAGAAGGGACGGTCCAAGGAAAGGGCCCAGGAAAAGACCCACAAGAGGGGAAAAGACACCAGAAAAATGTGAACTGGAGGCAATTTATGCCGAGTATCAGTGACATTATCAAGAACAAGACCACCCGCGACGCCGCGCGGACAGAGCAGCGCCAGATGGAGCGGGAGAGCATTTCCGCCATGCGGGACAGTTCGCTGACCATGATAACCAGCAGCGCGGAGCGCTACATGGAATATCTGAATTTGCAGGCGGACAACATCCAGTGCAGCGTGGGCAACGTGGCCCTCACCATGGCCCAGCTCCAGGGGGCGACTAAGATCGGCTCCACGGACTACTGGCACAGCCAGGGCCGGTATGTCCGGGACGACGCCATCAATGCCGGGGCCAAGGTTTTTGTGCCGCCCCGCAACAAGCAGTACCGGGGCTACTTCATGGGGAACTACTACGACGTGAGCCAGACCACGGGCAAGCCCCTGCCCGAGCAGGCGCCGCTCACCGACCAGGACCCCCGGATGGATACGGCGCTGGCCGCCCTCATGGACCAGTCCCCGGTTACGGTAGCCGAGAGCCGCGACATCGACGCCCCCGCCTACTATGACCCGGAGCGGCTCACCATTTTCATCAACCCGGATTGCAGCCATACCGCGGTATTCGCCACCCTTGCCGCTGAAATTCCCCTGGCCCGCGCCCATGACCGGGGGTACAATGCGAGTTTCAGGCGGGAGTATTACGAGCTGGACGCCAAGAGCGCGGGCTACATGGTGTGCCGCCGCTTTGGGGTGACGTGTACGCCGCCGGAATGGGGAGTATATGAAGATAATCTCTATACCGGCCTGTCTGCGTCTGTTCGCGGCGAAATGCTGGAGGGCGTCAGGGCAACAGCCCGAAATATCGGTAACAACATTGAACAGACCATCAATCCCCGCCAACAGGAACGGGGGAACAACCGCCATTTTAAGAGCCGATAAAGCGGCTCTATCCGGGTGTGTCCCCCCGTGGGAGGGTACGCCACCGGCCCCCGCCAGTCAAGGCCGGACGGTTGCAAAGTTCGTAACCGCCCGCGAGCCGGCCAGCCCAAGGGCGGCTGGCCGGGCCTTGACAGCCGGTGTCCGGCAGCGTGTTTTGGCACTAAGGGGAACACACCCCAAAAGCCGCCCTTTGGGCGGCTTTTGCCATTCTGGGAGGCGGTGCGTCTCCCGTGGCCTCGGCGGTCAACGCCCCGCGCTGGACCGCCTACCTTATATAATATGGAGGAACGCGCATTGAAACGAGCATCCACCCTTATCCTGGCGGCGCTGATGGCCTGCCTTTTGGCGCTCCCGGTCCATGCCGCCAGCTACTACCCCATTTCCGTGGAGGAATACACCTATGGGCCCTTCGACCAGCTCCGCATCGACAAGGTGTATGAGCTGTCCCGTTCTGACGACCCCGCCAACATTCCCACCGAGGATTTTGACCGGGACGGCTATCACTTCACCCTGCTGGACGTGGTGAAAACCGATCAGGCCGAGACGGACAGCAAGGACTATACCGAGATCGTCACGCTGGAAACCGACACCAAGGACATGGCCCTGATTATCCAGCAGATGGAGCTTTCCATCGACGTGACCACCGAGGACGGCTACAGCGGCACCCTTACGCCGGACTATCCCGGTATCAAGGTGGAAGCCAAGGGCTATCAGACCAGCTCCCGCACCGTCACCGCCACCCGGTCCTATCCCAACCTGTCCGACGCCGATTCGTCGCTGATCCCCCGCACCATCCAGGACGGCGGGCGGACGCTGACCCTGGCCGACGTCCAGTGGCAGGAGGCCGGGGGCTACTATAACGCCACCGCCACCTACTCCGGCACCGCCAGCAGCAAGTACGCCACCGGGTATATTGCCACAGTGGAGTACAAGGGGGAAGTGACCAGGACAAGCTGTGACACAGTGATCTACACCGCCACATTTGCGTCTCATGGTGAGACGCAAATCAAAAACAGTCCCCAGCCCACCCAGGAACCCGCCGAGACGGAGCCTCCGGCCAGCCCGGACAGCGCGGGCATGAACTGGGCCGTTCTGGTGATCCCCGCCGCGCTGCTGCTGGGGCTCGCCGGTTTCGGGGGCTGGAAGCTGACCCAATACGTCAAAGCTAAGAAAAGAGGTTATGTGAATTGAAAAAACGTTTGACGGGCCTTGTGGCCGCCTGCTGTCTGGCGGCGGCTATGGCCCTGCCCGCCCATGCCCAGGAATACACATTCAAGGCCCCCAGCGCCGGGGACTTCGGCACCCCCACCAGCGACGATACCGTCTATGAGTGGACCGACCCCAACGTGGACATGAGCAAGAACAACGCCCTGATCCCGCCCGGCTTCGGCACCCCGTCCAGCTATCTCCCCAACTTCGGGGAGTTCCTCACGCCCAACCTGGCGGCGGGCGGTCCGCTGAATGGCGGCAACCTGATCCCCGGCACCGTGGGGACGGAGGGGACCACGGCGGCGCTCCCCGGCGTGGGCGGCGGCTCCGCCGACGCCAGCTATCCCACCGTGGACTATCCCACCGCCAGCGGTCCCGTCACTTCCTTCACGGAATTGACGCCCGATCTTTACAACAGTGACGGCAGCCTGGGCACCCTCAAAATTCCTTCCATCGGCCTGACTGTGAAGATTTACGAGGGCACCGGGGACGCGCCCCTGCTGAAAGGCGCGGGCCACTTCACCGGCACCACCGCCTGGGACGGGAACTACTGCGTGGCCGGACACAACCGGGGCGTGCGGAATGACTTCGGGAAGATCCACACGCTGAAAAGCGGTGATACCATAAACTTGACGACCCCCATGGGCAGCCGCACCTATTCCGTCACCAGCGTTTCCAAGGTTGACGTCACCGATACCTCCATGCTTGACGCCACCGCTGGCAACTGCATCACCCTGTTTACCTGCGTGGAGAACCAACCCGCCTATCGCTGGTGTGTCCGGGCTGTGGCCGGATAAGTACATTTTTTGACGCAATTCCTCATTTTTGATACAATATTATTGGGAGATAAAACCCCAAAACAACAAACAGGAGGTATCAGAAATGAGGAACAAATATCTGCAATTTGCTTTGGGTATGATCGTGGGCGGCCTGCTGTGCGGCACCACGGCAGCGGCGGCGGACTATCTCACCGCGGCCGCCAGCACCCAGCGTTTCTATCTGAACGGCCAGCCGGTCCAGTTTGAAGCATACGTGATCCACGGAAACAACTTCGTGAAACTCCGGGACATCGGGCAGGCCGTTGACTTCGGCGTGACCTACGACGGCGCCACCAACAGCGTCTATATCGACCCCAATTCCCACTACGAACAGGAGGCGAAAACACCTGCACAGACCACGTCCACCCCCTCGGCCCTCACGGAAGATAACGTGCGGGCCGCGATCCGGGCGCTCCGGGATATTTACCCCACCGGCACCCTTTACCCGGCGCCCTATGTGCCCAACAAGCCCTTTGACCGGCCCTATAGCAACTGCGACCATTGCGCGGGCTGGGCTATGCTGTGTTCCGACACCGCCTTTGGCGACCTGCCCTACAGACGGATCAACAACCCCCGCTGGGAGGACATCCGGGCGGGCGATCTGGTCCAGTACGACAATGCCAGCGGAGGTCATGTAGTGGTTGTGCTGGAAAAGACGGACGAGTACATCAAAGTGACCGAGAGCGGCGCCAACAACATGGCCCGCTGGGGCGGGCAGTATTTCAAGTGGTGGCTGGAAGGACAACCCGGCTACGCGCTCCGCACCCGCTACCCACAGTAAAAACCAATTCGCTCCCAGGGATGAAGAAATAAATCTCATGGTGAGACGCAAATCATTTCTTCCAACACCCGCAGGGCCAGATCGTGAAAACGGTCTGGCCTTGCCTCATTTTAAGGAGGTAAAAGTTTGAAGCAAAAATTCATCAACCGCGTTATGTCCCTGCTTTTGGCGCTGGTGTGCGTCATGGGCCTGCTGCCCCTGTCGGCCTTCGCCGCCGGGCTGTCCAGTGCCCCCGGTTCCATCACGCAGAAGTCCTCGGACTACATGAAGATCGGCGGCCAGTCTGTGCGCTATAAGGCTGCCAGCAGCGCAATCAACAACGTGGGCCTGCCCTATGTGTTTGACGAGCAGGTGGAGGTCCCCGGCTACGGGGCGACCCGGGCCCTGTGCGCCTATCAGAAGGGCACCCTCGGCCCCGCCGCCAACGGGCAGAAGTGGAATTACAAGAATGAGGTGGACAACGCTTCGCTGAAAGTGCTGCTCACTTACATCTATTCCCACACCTACGGCAATTTCACCGACGCTGGCAATGCGGTGGGCCTGGAGCACTGGAATCAGTATTGGTCCGATATTTGGTTCATGGTGGCACAGGCCGGGAGCTGGCTCAATGAGCATGGGACCATCCTGGACGTGAACAGCAACCGGGAGGGCTTCATCGAGCAGATGGCCGAGGAATTTGTGGCTGCCATGAAGCTCTATCACCGCACCTACGGCCAGTCCTCCTGGATCACCGACTGGGATTCGATTGGTACGCACAGCATCATTGACAGCAAGGACGGCGGCGCTACGGGCTATTCCGCCTATGACTATGTTGCCACTGGCGTGAATCTGGTGCTGGACCACCCCGAATACTATAACACCTGGCATTTGTGGCTGTATGAGTGGGATAAAAGCCAGCCCTGGAAACTGGCGGGCCAGTCCGGGGTTCCCATGCAGCACCTTTTGATCGCCGTCCCGGAGGAACGGACAGAGGACGAGCCGCTGAAGCTCACCGTGAAGAAGCTGGAAGCGGGCACCAACAAGCCTATGTCCGGCGTGATGTTCAGCGTGAAAAGCGCGGACGGCTCCGATGATTTTTCCGTGACCAGGGCTACCGGGGCGGACGGCACCCTGACCCTCACCGACGCGGACGGGCTGACGGCAGGGCAGTACACCATCACCGAGGAAGCTGTGCCGGAGGGTTATGTGGCGCAGACCGCCTCCCAGCTTGTCACAGTCCTGCCCAACAGCGCGGCCAGCAGCGTCTTTACCTTTTACAATGAGCCGAACCGCAAGGAGGGTGACGGCTCTATCCGCAAGGTGGACGCGGACGACCCCACCAAGGGCATCGCCGGGGCTGTGATTAAGCTGACCTCCATTAAGCTGGACGATGGCGGCAGCTTCACCAGCGAATACATCACCAAGGACGGCGGCTACATTCTGAAAGAGGACCTGGACTTTTCCAAACTCCCCACCGGCAGCTATCTGGCCGAGGAAATCACCCCGCCCCAGGGGTACATCCTCAGTTCCGACCCCGCCAAGCTGCGCCAGACCTTTGTTTGGGACGGAGAGCATGATATTTCTCTGGTGTTCGAGAATGACAGCAAGGTGAAAGTCCAGCTCAAAAAGGTGGACGAGAGCGGCCAGCCTTTGGCCGGGGCCGTGTTCGTGGTGCTCCGGGACGGACAGGTGATCCAGACCACCGAAACCGAGGCAGACGGCACCATTACCATTTCCAACGTCATCGAGGGCTACTATGAGTTCCGCGAGGTTTCCGCCCCGGAAGGCTTCGATAAGGATTCGTCCCCCGTTGGCGTTCATGTCACCGCCGAGCACTTGCAGAACGAGCAGACCATTGTTGTTACCAAGGTCAACCATCACAAGCGGAGCCTCACCATCCAAAAGCGGGACGCGGAGAGCGGCGACCCCATCCCCGGCACTTCCTTCCACATTGAGGGCGTGAACCTGGGCTATGAAAACGATGTGGTGACGGGCGCGGATGGCAAATTTGTGCTGGAGAGTATGCCCAGCGGGTGCTATGAAATCACCGAGACTGACGTGCCCAAGCCCTATATTTTGGACACCAACAACCGAAAAACCGTCTGGATCGACGCCGAGAAGGACAAGGACATTGTGGTGGACTTCGTGAACTCCACGCTGCCCGGCCTGCGTCTGCTGAAGCTGGATCGCCAGACCAACAAGCCCATTCCCGGCGTTACCTTCAAAATTGAGGAAGTGGACGGCGGCTTTACCGACCAGCGCCAGACCGACAAAGACGGCGTGATTTTTTGGGAGAACCTTCGGCCCGGCGCTTACAAGGTTTGGGAGGTCACTCCGGCCCCGAACTATGTGCATGACGATACCGTCCATGTGGTGCAGCTTGAGCCGAACCACACCACCACCATTGAGCTGACCAACATCATCAAGCCCACGCTGAAGGTGCTGAAGGTGGACAGCGTGACCCACAGCCCCATTGCCAACGTCAAATTTGAGATTTGGCGCGGCAGCGACGACACCATCACTGGCGAGCTGAACGACCTGGGCATCCACTACACCAACGCCAGCGGCGAGATCGTATTGGAGCACATCGACACGGGCTGGTATCGCATTAAGGAGCTGGAGCCTGCCCCCGGCTTCACCATCAAGCAGCCCGACACCCAGGACATTTATCTGAAAGCGGGCGAAACCCATACTGTTCAGTTTGAAAATGTTCCGAAAAACGCGATTATCGTTGAGAAGTACGACAGCGTGACCCATGCGGCCCTGCCTGGGTGTACCTTCCAGCTCCGTTATCTGGCGGGAACCAGCGGCACAGGCGGCACCGTCATCGGCCAGAAGGTGACGGGCGCGAACGGCATCGCCATGTGGACCGGGCTGGAGCCTGGGGCCTATGTGGTGGAAGAAGTGGACCCCGCTGACGGTTATTCTATCATCAATTCCTCTGAAACCGTGTTCATCGCGGACAACGGGGAGCAGAGCGTGGTCACGGTCCGTTTTGACAATATGCCGGACGGAAATTTGTTGATCCGCAAAGTGTGCGCCACAAATCCCTCTGTGACGCTGCAAAATGCCGAGTTCAAAATCATGTACGCCGATGGACGGCTGATTGGTGACAGCAACGGCATTTACAGAACCGATGAGAACGGGGAAATCCGCATTGAGGGACTGGAACCCGGCAAGAGCGTGATTGTCACTGAGGTCAAGGCCCCTGCTGGCTTCATCCTGGACACGCAGAGCCAGACCATCCAGATTAAGGAGGGCCGCACTGTCAGTCTGACCTTCAAAAACCAGCCCAAGGGCAAACTGATTATCCAGAAAAGGGATAGTCAGACCAACGAGGTTTTGCCCGGTGCCGAGTTCCGCATCACGACGGCGGCGGGCTGTGAAGTGGGTCTGGACGGCGTGATTGGCACCAGCAGCCTGACGCAGAACGGCATTTTCACGACCGACAGCCAGGGTGAAATCCGCATTTCCAACCTTGCCCCCGGCGCGTATGTCATTTCTGAAATCAAGGCCCCGGACGGGTACGTCATTGATACCCCGTCCACCAATGTGGTGATTGGCACTGGCGGCGATACGCAGACCGTCATTGTGAAGGACACCAAGAAGGGCGGCCTCATTGTCGAGAAATACGACAAAATCACCAGGCAGCCTTTGAGCGGCGCTCGCTTCAAAATCGTGCTGGCGAACGGCGAACTGACCCCGGATAATGAGGGCCTTACCAGTTCCAACGGCCTTTACACCACCGACATCAACGGCCAGATCGTGCTGTCCAAGCTGCTCCCTGGCACCTATGTGGTGTCTGAGGACTTGGCCCCGGACAACTACCGCGCCGACCCCACCCCGCAGACCGTGGTGGTCAATGCCGGGGACACGCAGACCCTTCGTTTTTACGATGATCCGCTCTGCACCCTCACGATTTTGAAACGGGACGCTGTGACCAAGAAGCCCCTCAAAGGCGCTGAATTTTTGGTAACGGACAGCTCCGGTCATGTCATCGGCCCCAACAATGGACTGTACACCACCGGCACTGACGGCACCGTCACCGTGACCGGGCTGGCCCCCAATTCCACCGTTGTGGTGTCCGAGAAGCGGGTCCCCTCCGGGTATGTGCTGGATGAAACCCCGAAAAATATCGTGGTTCGCTCCGGCGTGGCAAACAGCCTGACCTTTGACAACGAACCCGGCACCACCCTCATCATCCGTAAATTCATTGAGGGCACCGAGAACGAACCACTGTCCGGCGTGGCGTTCCGAGTGGTGGACGGCTCCGGCGCGGCGGTTGGCCCGGACGATGGCCTGTACTACACCGACAAATCCGGCGAAATCGTCCTGGAGGGCATTGAACCCGGCACCACCGTCATTGCCCGCGAGGTCAAAACCCTGGACGGCTTCGTCCTGGACGGCACCCCCCAGGACATCAAAATCGTGGGTGGCCGCGTCCAACAGCTCACGTTCTGGAATAAGCGGGCGGGCACCCTCGTGATCCAGAAAAAGGATAGCATTTCTGGCGCGTTAATTTCCGGCGCTCAATTCCAGCTCACCTATGCCAACGGCGGGTATGTGGATAACGACAACGGCCACCTGTCCAGCAACGGCCTCTACACCACCGATGATAAGGGTGAAATCCGCATTTCCGGCATCATCGGAACCGTGGTAGCCAAGGAGGTCAAGGCGGCCCCCAGCTATGTGATCGACAGCAGCACCCAGACCCAGACTGTCACCGTAAACCCACTGGACACCCAAACCCTGGTATTTCTGAATGAACCGCTGTGCTCCCTCACGATCACAAAACTGGATTCTGTGACGGGTAAGCCCGTACCTAACACCCAGTTTGCGGTAAAGGACGGCAACGGTAACGTGTTGGCTACCTGCACCACCGGGAAGGACGGCACTGCCACCGTGACCGGGCTTGTCCCTGGCTCCACCGTGGTTGTAGTGGAAACCAAGGTCCCCTCTGGCTATGTGCTGGACACGACCCCGCAGACGATCATTGTCCGCAACGGAAGCAATACCGTGACCACCAACAACACCAGCAGTTCCGGCACTGTGACCACCCCTGGCGGCACCACCGGGACCAACGGCGGCAATGACCTCTCCTTTGAGAACGACCCCAAGACCACCCTCGTGATCGAGAAGTACATCACTGGCACCACCACCCCCATTAAGGGCGTTACCTTCCTGATCACCGATAGTTCTGGCGCATTGATTGGCAGCAGCAACGGCGAATTTATCACCGATGAGAACGGCCGCATCGTGATTGAGGGGCTGGAACCCGGCGTTACCATCACCGCCAAGGAAATCCGCACCCTGGAAGGGTATGTGCTGGACACCACCCCGAAATCCATCAAAATCAAGGTGGGCGAGGCCCAAACCCTCCGTTTCTATAACGAAAAGCAGGGCTGTATCGTGATCCGCAAACTGGACAAGCAGACCAAGGAACCGCTGGCCGGGGTGGAGTTCCAGATCACCTACTCGGACGGCTCCTACGTTGACTACGACAACGGCCACATGAGCAGCAAGGGCCTGTACAAGACGGACAGCAACGGTGAAATCCGTATTTCCGGCGTGTCCGGGACGCTGGTTATCACCGAGACAAAGACCCTGCCCGGTTATGTGATGGACGAGGCCACCCGGACGCAGAGCGTCAAGGTGAATCCCTCCGACACGCAGTATATCACCGTGTACAACACCAAGATCGGCGGCCTCACCATCATCAAGAAGGACGAGGAAACCGGGGAGCGGATCAAGGGCGTACAGTTTGAAATCCGCAAGCTGAACGGGGAGATCGTCGGCACCTACACCACCGACAGCAACGGCGTGATCAGTCTGCCCCAGGCCGACAAGGGCTGGTATCAGGTGGTGGAGCTGAAAGCCGCCAAGGGGTACAAGCTGGACGACACCCCCCACCAGATTGAGGTGAAGGACGGCCAGACGGCCACCCTGGAAATCACCAACCGACAGAGCGGCTCCGCCCTGATCCATAAGGTGGACAGCCTGACGGGGGAGGGCATCTACGGCGTGACCTTCCTGGTCAGCGATGCCAAGGGCAACCCCATCGGCACCTACCAGAGCGACAACGAGGGTTATGTTTACATCGACAAGGAGCTGGCGGACGGCAAGTACACCATCCGGGAAATCGAGTGCGCGGACGGCTACATCCTGGACACCCAGCCCAAGACCTTCTATGTCCAGTACGGCGGCTGCACCACCATCACCTGGCCCAATACCGCTATCCGGGGCCAAATCCAGATCGTGAAGAAGTCCGCCGACTACAATTCCACCAACGGCCTGCCCGCTGGCACTCCGCTGGCTGGCGCCACCTTTGAGATTTACAACGAGCGCAACGGGATCAAGGTGGACACCATCGTCACCGACAAAAACGGCCTCGCGTCCTCTAAAGCTCTGCCCCTGGGTCGCTACACCATCAAGGAAACCAAGGCCCCGGCCAACTATGGCGCGACCAATGACACCTATACCGCCGTGTTGGAGCACTCCGGCCAGATCGTGAAGCTGGAAATCACTAACAAGAGCGTGTCCACTGGCGTGTCCATCGAAAAGACCGGCCCCAAGGAGGCCATGCGCGGCCAGCCTGTGCGCTATGTGTTCTCCGGCATCGGCAACACCAGCAACGTCACGTTACAGTCTTTCTACTGGCGCGACACCTTGCCCGCCGAGGTCAAGCTGGACAAGATCGTGACGGGCACTTACAACTTCCCCAGAAACTATAAGATCGTCTATAAGGTGAACAACGCCGGGGAGTACCGCACGCTGGCCGACAACCTCAGCACCAGCAAGAACTACACCCTGGCCGCGTCCCCCGTGGCCCTGGGGCTGGCGTCCAACCAGCGCGTCACCGAAATCATGTTCGTGTTCGGTCAGGCCCCCGGCGGGTTCAGCCAGGTGGAGCAGCCCATGATCTACTGCACCGCCCTGTCCAATCTGGCCCCCGGCAGCAGCTTCGTCAATGTGGCCGACGTGGGCGGCACCTACAACGGCGTGTGGCAGCAGGCCGTGACCCGCTGGGTAACGAACGTCTACGGCAAGCCCGTGGTCCCCACGCTGCCCAAGACCGGGTATTAAGAAATCTGTGGGGAATTGCGTCTCACCATGAGCAATGCCATTAAGTTAACCAGAAATAACCAAAAAAGCAGTAATGAGAGAGG
>OFGF01001672.1_pt1 | contig 13341 bp, 10 predicted proteins | sample 1521711 | NCBI WGS metagenome assembly OFGF01 (sample SAMEA3504092, study PRJEB24116) | mouse gut metagenome | biome: mouse gut; feature: mouse-associated habitat; material: faeces | place: Denmark | collected 2011 | reverse complement strand
TGGCTAAAAAAGTTGCAAAAAAAGTAACAAAAAAGCGTGTAAAGAAAAACGTTGAACGCGGACAGGCACATATTCAGTCATCTTTTAACAATACAATCGTAACGATCACGGATGCTGAAGGAAATGCTTTATCATGGGCGAGTGCCGGTGGACTTGGATTCAGAGGATCCAGAAAATCCACTCCGTATGCTGCACAGATGGCGGCAGAGACGGCTACAAAGGCTGCGCTGATTCACGGTCTTAAGACGGTGGATGTAATGGTAAAAGGGCCGGGTTCGGGCAGAGAGGCGGCGATCCGTGCACTTTCCGCATGCGGTCTTGAGGTTACCAGCATCAGGGATGTGACTCCGGTGCCGCACAACGGCTGTCGCCCGCCAAAACGCAGAAGAGTTTAATCAGGAGGTAGAGACGAAATGGCAGTAAACAGAGTTCCGGTACTGAAAAGATGCAGATCGCTCGGATTAGAGCCGTCTTATCTGGGATATGATAAAAAGTCCAAAAGGGAATTAAAGAGAACAAACAGAAAGGTGTCAGAGTACGGGCTTCAGCTCCGCGAGAAGCAGAAAGCGAAGTTCATCTACGGCGTGCTGGAGAAGCCTTTCCATAATTATTATGAAAAAGCCGACAGGATGCGCGGTATGACCGGTACCAACCTGATGGTGATGCTGGAAACGCGTCTTGACAATATTATCTTCCGCATGGGATTCGCCAGGACGAGGAGAGAGGCGAGACAGCTTGTCGGTCATAAATTCGTTCTTGTCAATGGCCGACAGGTAAAAGTTGCTTCCTACCTCGTAAAAGCCGGCGATATCATCGAGATAAAGGAAAAGAACAAAGGCTATCAGCGCATGAAAGACATTCTCGAGGTGACGGGAGGAAGACTCGTTCCGGACTGGCTGGATGTTGACGCTGAAAAACTGCAGGGGACCGTAAAAGAATTACCTTCCAGAGATCAAATTGATGTACCTGTGAATGAGATGTTAATTGTCGAGTTATATAGTAAGTAATCCGAATCCGGTAAAAGAGGCGCCAAGGGGCACACTCATGCCGCAATTTGCGGCAGTAATAAGGAGGGCTTTTAGTGTTTGATTTTGAGAAACCGAAAATTGAAATTGCAGAAATTTCAGAAGACAAAAAGTATGGAAGATTTGTCATAGAGCCTTTAGAAAGAGGTTATGGAACCACATTAGGAAATTCTCTCAGAAGGATTATGCTTTCTTCCTTACCGGGCGCAGCGGTCAGCCAAGTGAAAATCGACGGTGTTTTGCATGAATTTAGTTCGATTCCCGGTGTAAAAGAAGATGTAACTGAGATTATTATGAACGTCAAGAATCTTGCACTTAAGAATACATGTCCGACAGATGAGCCGAAAGTAGCTTACATTGAATTTGAGGGCGAAGGGGTTGTTACGGCTTCGGATATTCAGGCAGACCCTGATATTCAGATTTTAAATCCGGATTTAGTGATTGCGAACTTAAATGGAGGAGCTGACTGCAAGCTGTATATGGAGCTTACCATTACAACTGGCAGAGGTTATGTCAGCTCAGAAAAGAATAAATCAGAAGATGTGCCAATCGGCGTAATTGCAATAGATTCCATTTACACGCCGGTGGAGCGTGTGAATTTAACTGTTGAGAATACCCGCGTTGGCCAGATTACTGATTATGATAAATTAACCTTAGACGTATACACCAATGGCGCGTTAGAGCCGGACGAAGCAGTCAGCCTTGCCGCAAAAGTATTGAGCGAGCATTTATGCCTCTTTGTTAATCTTTCTGAAACGGCAATGTCCGCAGAAGTAATGGTAGAGAAAGAAGACGATGCCAAAGGTAAAGTTCTGGAAATGAATATTGACGAGCTGGAATTGTCTGTGCGCTCCTATAACTGTCTAAAGAGAGCTGGCATCAATACGGTGGAAGAATTAACGAACCGGACGCCGGAAGATATGATGAAGGTGCGTAACCTTGGCCGCAAGTCATTAGAAGAAGTGTTAGCGAAATTAAAAGAGCTGGGACTTCAGTTAAACCAGAGTGAAGAAATGTAATAAGGCATAAGAGTACAGCTAGTAAGCCCGATGAGCATACTGTACGTTCCACAAAAACGGAGGATTTAACAATGTCAAGACGTAGAAAATTAAGCAGAACTTCATCCCAGAGAAAAGCTTTATTGAGAAGTCAGGTAACAGCTTTGATACACAATGGAAGAATCGTTACGACTGAAGCAAGGGCAAAGGAAGTTCGTAAAATTGCAGAAAGCGTGATTGCAAGGGCAATCAGGGAAAAAGACAATTTTGAAGAAGTGACTATTAAGGCAAAAACGCCGCGTAAAGATAAAGATGGAAAGCGTGTAAAAGAAGTTATTGATGGAAAAAGAGTGACGATTTATGATGAAGTCGATAAAACCATCAAAAAAGATCTTCCATCTCGTCTTCATGCAAGGAGAGAAATCTTAAAAGTGCTTTATCCGGTGAAAGAAGTTCCGAAAGAGATTCCGGGAAGAAAGAAAAACACGAAACAGGTGGATCTTGTTGCAAAGTTATTTGATGAAATTGCGCCTAAGTATGTAGACCGCAACGGCGGATATACACGAATTGTAAAAATCGGACAGCGGAAAGGCGACGGCGCATTAGAAGTTTTATTAGAGCTTGTATAGGTACTGAAACTCCGGTTAATCACCGGAGTTTTTTGTCAGATATTTTTAGGAGGTCGTATGTTCCCAGAATTATTTTCGGTTGGGTCGTTTACAGTGTACAGCTATGGTCTAATGACTGCGCTTGGCATATTTTCGGCAGTCTTGTTGGGAGAGTATTATCTGAAAAAGACGAAGATTTCAGAGGAGGGATTTTTAATTGGCATGGGCATAGCCTGCGTCATAGGGGGATACGCCTGTTCCAAATTGTTATTCTGGATTACGATATTGCCGGAATTAATAGAAAATCCCGCCAAAATGCTTGACTTTTCCGGAGGCTATGTCGTGTTTGGCGGGTTAATCGGCGGCGTTTTGACAGGGTATTTTTATTGCAGGTATAAAAGAGTGGATTTTTGGAAAATATTCGATCTTGTCGCCCCGCTTGTCGCTTTAGCGCAGTGCATAGGAAGGATTGGGTGTTTTCTTGCCGGATGCTGTTATGGATTGCCAACGGAAAGCGTATTCGGAATTGTCTTTCATAATTCGCTTTATTCGCCTACAGATGTGAAGCTGTTTCCGATCCAGCTTGTTTCCGCGGGGTTAAATCTGCTTAACTTTTTGTTTTTAAAGGTTTTGTGGAAAAAAACAACCAGAAAATCCGGTACGACAGGGGCGGCCTATATCATCACTTATAGCATCGGGCGTTTTATTTTAGAATACTTCCGTGGTGATTTGAATCGGGGAAGCGTTGGCATGTTTTCGACTTCACAATTTATTTCCATATTTACGCTGGGGATTGGAGTTGTCATGATGATTTACCGGCTAAGGAAAAGAGAAGAATTATTATTTCGGTAAAAATTAGTTTTTAAATAATAAAAAATTTAGATAAAATAATGAGAATTTACTCTAAATGAATGATGCATAGCATGTTATGATCTTCACTCTAGGATAAATTCTCTCATTTTTTTCTGCAATCTGCAAAACTTCTAATACGTCATTGCCTTTTTGCCGCCTAGTTTTTACAATTTGTGTTTATAAGTATCCGTGTTTATGAGCGCCTGTGTTTATTTCTGTTTCGATATACAATTTTTATTCATCTTCCGTTTGGTATAGAGGCAGTGAAAAGATAAATTCTGTGCCTACATCTTCTGTGCTGATGACATTGATATTTTCTTTATGCGCCTGTATAATTTCTTTTACAATCGCAAGTCCAAGTCCGGTGCCTTTTTTGTCTTTTCCACGGGAAGCATCGGATTTGTAAAAACGCTCCCAGATTTTTCCAATGCTTTCTTTTGGGATTCCAATGCCCCTGTCTTTTACGGATATAAATATTTTTTCATTTTTGACTGTAGTTTCAACTGTAATCACGGAATCCGCTGGAGAAAATTTAATTGCATTATCAATTAGATTATAGATAACGCGCTGGATTTTATCCATATCCGCAAATGCGTATAAGGTCTGTCCGGTCAGAATCAGTTCAAATGAGAGTCTCTTTTCTTTACATACGCCCTCAAATGTCTGCGCTGTCATTTTTATTGTATGGTTCACGTCAAATTTCGTGATGTCCAGCATAATTCCTCGTTTGCCGTATTTGTTTAATTCTAAAAGGCTTGTCGTTAATTTATTTAAGCGTTCCGTTTCAAAAAGAATAATGTTTAAATATTTTTCCTGAAATTCCATTGGAATTGTGCCGTCCAACATGGCTTCCACATATCCTTTGATGGAAGTTAAAGGGGAACGGAAATCATGTGAGACATTGGAAACAAATTTCCGCTGATCTTCTTCCAAAGTATTTAATTCCGCAGCCATATAGGTCAGGGAGGCGGCAAGATAGCCAATTTCATCATTAGACTGTACGTCAACCGGATGTTCAAATTTGCCTAAGGCGTATTCGTTTGCGGCTTTCGTTATTTTTTTGATTGGCAGAATAATTGTAAATGTAAAGAAAGCCAGAAGAAGGAATGCACAGATAAACAGTACGGCAAGCGTGATATAGGCAATCATTAAAAAACCATTGTTTTGGGTAATCAGGCTATCGAGAGGCTTATGTATGATAATATAGCCTTTTACTTTATAATTAACGGAAATTGGCGCGTAGACGCTTAAATGCTCTTCCTTAAAGTATCCGTAAAAATAGCCGCTTTGATAATAACGGTTCTTAAATTCATTGATATTAAAGTCGCTGATTACTTCGGAACCCGTATTATCTAGTGATGAGGCGGAATTGACAAGAATATTCCCGTTCATATCTATCACCCAGATTTGGGCGGCAAGATAGACATTTAGCGCTTTCAGCCTTTGTTTAAAATCTTCCAGAGTTATCGTGTCGCTGTAGTAGCTTACGGCATAATCTGAAGAAATTAAATTGGCTTCTTTATAGAGATTTGAAACTTCATTTTTTTTAATGTACTGGAAAGAAAAGTAAGAAGTCATAGTGGATACTACAAAAAAACCTAAAATGCCAAATAGCAGGTATCCGCCTAAAAGTTTAGGAAAAATCGTCCGTTTCATTGAGGATCACCCAGTTGTTTCAAATTTATATCCAATGCCCCACACAGTCGCAATGCTCCACGCATTGCAATCCTTGATTTTTTCCCGTAGCCGTTTGACATGGACGTCGACAGTGCGTGTGTCGCCAATGTATTCATAGCCCCAGATATGGTCTAGGAGCTGTTCTCTCGTGAATACCTGATTTGGGGAAGCGGCTAGAAAATAGAGGAGTTCTAATTCTTTGGGCGGCATGTCAATCGGCTTTCCTTTGTAGAGAACGGAATAATTAGAGAGATTGACCGTTAAATTTGGGTATTCTACGCATTTTTGCCCTGTAGAGGACGGCTGGGCTTTTGCGGGAGCCTGATAACGCCGTAAGACGGCTTTTACGCGGGCTACAAGTTCTTTAGAATCAAAAGGTTTCAGAATGTAGTCATCAGCCCCAAGTTCAAGCCCTAATACTTTGTCGAAAATTTCACCTTTTGCCGAAAGCATAATAATCGGCACATCAGATTTTGCGCGGACTTCCCGACAGACCTGATATCCATCAATTCCGGGCAGCATTAAATCCAGCAAAATCAGATTTGGCGTATATTCTTCGAATGCAGTCAACGCTTCTTCTCCATCATTAACGGTTTTCGTGTCAAAACATTCTTTCGTCAGGTAGAGTGAAATTAAATCTGCGATATTGACATCGTCATCTACAATTAAAATTTTCTGTTTTGCAGCCATAGAGCCTCCTTCGCATTATTCATCTTTAAATACGGCAATCGTAACGCCGGAGTCGCCTTCGCCAAATTCGCCTAGCCGGAAAGACTTAATGTATTTCTGGCGTTTTAGGTGTTTTTGGACAGCCTGACGTAAGATTCCCGCGCCTTTGCCATGGACAATTCGGACGGAAGACAGGTGGGCAATATACGCATCGTCTAAATATTTATCTAATAAGGTAATTGCTTCGTCCGCTGTTTTGCCAATTAAATTGATTTCCGGGGAAATGGAAGCGGATTTGCTCATTTTAATTTTTCCGGCTCCCGTGTTTTTGTATTTTTTGCTGGAAGGGGAATCTTCCTCATCTAACAAAATCAAATCATTGATATTGACGACAGAACGCAGAATGCCCATTTGCACTTGTAAATTGCCTTTGGCATTTGGCAGAGAGTGGACAGTCCCTTTTAAGTTCATCGAGATAACTTTGACAGAGTCGCCGATTCGCAGGTTTTTTGGCGCCTTGTTGTTTTGTTGTTGGCTGGCCTGTTTTTTGGTAAGGGAATCTTGCGTATCCGACATTTTTTTACGCAGTTTGGCGCGTTCTTTTTCCATCTCACTTGCAGAAGCGTGAATTTCACCAAATTTATGGAAATTTTTAATGCTGGCGTCTGCAAATTCTTTGGCTTCTCTTAAAATGGAAAGAGCCTTTTCATTGGCTTCGCTTATGATTTTATCGCGTCTTTCTCCGAGGCGTTCTTCTTTTTGTTCCAGTTTTTGTTTTAAGGCGGTAATTTCAGTTTTATAGACGTTGATTTCTTCGCGTTCGCGTTCAATTACGCTTCGGCTGGCTTCAAGGTCGGAGATTAAGTCTTCAAAACTGGTTTCCGCTTCCGTAATGCGTCCGCGGGCATCTGCAATCAGCGTTTCGTCCAGTCCTATTTTTGCGGAAATCGCAAACGCATTGCTTTTTCCCGGAATGCCGATTAGCAATCGGTAAGTCGGGCTTAACGTTTCAACGGAAAATTCACAACATGCGTTTTCTACGCCTTCCGTCGTCAATGCAAATACTTTTATTTCACTGTAATGCGTCGTCGCCATTGTGCGTATTCCGTGATTATGCAGATGCGACAAGATAGAAATTGCCAGCGCCGCGCCTTCCGTCGGATCTGTGCCAGCGCATAATTCATCGAAAAGCGTAAGGGATTTTTCATTTGCGTTTGCCAGAATAGAGACGATATTTGTCATATGGGAAGAAAATGTGCTTAAATTTTGCTCAATGCTTTGTTCGTCTCCGATGTCGGCAAATACGTCTTCAAAAATGGAAAGTTCTGAACGGTCATTTGCGGGAATATGCAGACCTGCCTGACCCATCAGGGTAAAAAGCCCAACCGTTTTCAGCGAAACAGTTTTTCCTCCGGTATTCGGGCCGGTGACAATTAACAGATCAAATGCATCGCCTAATGTCACGTCTATCGGCACGACTGTGTCCGGATTTAACAGAGGGTGGCGCCCTTTGCGGATGTGTATCCGTCTTTCCGTGTTAAATACAGGCGCAGAGCCGTTATGCAGTTTCGCTAACTGCGCTTTCGCAAAAATAAAATCAAGTTTCGTTAAAGCTTCATAATTATCATGGAGAAAGGCGGCATATTCAAAGACGCGTCCACTTAACTCAGACAGAACCGTTTCGATTTCTTTCGCCTCTTTAAAATAAAGCTCTTTCAGCTCGTTGTTTAAATTGACAATGGCAGAAGGCTCGATAAACAGGGTAGAGCCACTGGAAGACTGGTCATGCGCGATTCCGGGCACTTGGTGTCTGGCTTCCGCTTTGACCGGAATGCAGTATCTGTCGCCGCGCATGGTAATGACTGCGTCCTGTAAATAGCCGCTGCTGTTTGCCTTGGCCATAATTTTATTGATCTGGCTGCGTATACGCTCATTCATGCCGCCGATGGAGCGGCGTATAGATTTTAGAGCCGGGCTGGCATCGTCGCTGATTTCATCTTCGGAAAGAATACAGCGTTTGATTTCATCGTTTAAGGGCGTTAGGGGCTCTATTGTGTCAAACAATTCCGTTAAAGAATCTGTTACAATTCCGTCCCGTTCGTTCCGGCTGAAATTTTTGGCGCGTTTCGCGGCTTCTAATAAAGAACTGATTTGTAGAAATTCCGGAATGCTTAAAACGCCGCCGACTTCTAAACGCTTGATCGATGCCCCTACCGGGTGGATTCCGGAAAAGGAAAGGCTGCCATTTCGGAAAATGCGTGATAAAGCGTCGCCTGTCTGTGTCTGGGCTGTTTGGATTGCAAAGAGATCCGTCATCGGGAGCAGGTTTTTACATAGTTCCTTTGCCGCATGGCTAAATGCAAATCCGGTCAGGGTTTCGATAATTTTATCATATTCTAATGTGTGTAAAACTTTTTGGTTCATAATTATATCCTCAAATTCTTGTGTCATGCTTTTGGGTTTATATTATACACGAAACCAGAATAACTGTTTGGTTCATGTAATATCTTTGAATCTTGTGTGAAATAATTTTTTGTTCATGTAATATCTTTGAATCCTGTATGAAATAATTTTTGGTTCATGTAATATCTTTGAACCCTGTATGAAATAATTTTTGGTTCATGTAATATCTTTGAACCCCGTATGAAATAATTTTTGGTTCATGTTATATCCACGAATCCTATGTGAAATGCTTATTGGTTCATAATAAATCCGCGAAACCTGAGTGACTGTTTGGTTCATGTTGTATCTTTGAAATCTGTGAGGATTATGGTTTATGACTATATCCTCAAAATATATGTGTCATGCTGTTGGGTTTACATGATATTCTCGAAATCTGAGTGTCATGTTTTTTGATTCACGTTATGACTATAAAACCTGAGTGAAAAGTTTTTTGTTCATGTTAAATCTATGAATCCTATGTGAAAAGTTCTTTGTTTAGTAATAGATATGCGAAACCTGAATGTCATGTTTTTGATTCATGATATATCTGCGAATTTTTCTGAAATGTTTTCAGGTTGATTTATCATCGATTTTTGTTTGAGTATTATTATACCTTATCTTTGGAAGGTTTAAAAGGAGAAAATAAAATTATACAAATCTTTCTAAATCTCATAAAATGAAATTAAAAACCTATATCTTTTTTAAAACTCAAATGAAAGAAAAATTCTATGTTTTTCTATATCCATGTAATCCATACAAAAGAAAAACACATATAATTTTAAATAATATGAAAATAACAAATTGGATTCTTTTTGGGTTAAAAAAGAAAAAAATGAATATTTTTTGAGCGAAAAAAGGACCCCATGAATATCTTATTGGGCAAAAAAACCCCCATGAATGTTTTTTGCGCCAAAAAAGAAAACAGGATATCCCTTTTGGAGAAAAAAGAATCCCATGAGTATTTCTTAGGCTAAAAAAAACATAAATGTCTTTTTAACCTTAAAACAAGAAAAAACATGAATACTTTCTATTACACGCTTTAAGAACAAAATAAAATCTTGCATACCGTTTCTAATACTCGTATAATAAAAAGAAAGGCACCTTGTTCATATCTGAAAGACAATGTTTTAGGAGAAGGAACGGTATGGCTGAATGGGATAAGCAAGAAAAGGAAGATTTTGCATTTATTAAAGAAAAAATCAAACAAAAGCCGGTAAATAAGAAACGTTTATTCCGGCAGGGAATGTATACGGTGGGATTTGCGGTTTTATTTGGAGCCGTGTCATGTTTTGTGTTTGTCCTTTTGTATCCAGTCGTAGAAGAATGGCTGCATCCGCGGCAAGACCCGTTTATTTCAATTCCGGAAGATGAGATGGGGACGGAAGAACTGTTTGGGACGGAGGATATTTCCACGGAGGAAAAAGAGGCTGTATTAGATCCGCCTGAAGCGGAACTGCCGCCTGTAGTTGTGAAAGAATTGGAACTGGCGGATTACCAGAGTTTACAAAATAAAATTTATGCGATTGGGAAAGAAGCGAATTGTTCCGTTGTGACAGTGACTGGCGTTGTCAGCGATACGGATTGGTATAATAATCTGTATGAAAGTAACGGGCAGGCGTCAGGAATTATTATCGGGGACAATGGCAGTGAACTTTTAGTTCTGACGGAACATAAATTAGTAATGGCGGCAACGCAGATTCAAGTGACGTTTATTGATGAAATTACAGTCAACGCAGCATTAAAAAAATATGATGGAAACACGGGGATTGCAATTCTTTCCGTTCCTTTACAATCAATAGGGGAAGATACGAAAAACAGGATTGATTATGCGAAATTGGGAAATTCCCTTACCGTTGAACAGGGAAATATCGCAATCGCAATCGGAAGCCCGTTGGGGACAAACTATTCAATCGGAACCGGAAACATCACTTCTGTCGGAAATGTAATTCAGACAGCAGATGCTACCTATACTGTCTTTACAACGGATATTGCAGGAAACAGCAATAGCAGCGGCGCGCTTTTAAATCTGAATGGAGAAATTGTAGGCTTAGTTATGCAGGACTACAACGAAAATTTAGATAACAATACTCTGACAGCAATTTCTATTTCTGAGCTTAAGAAAATAATCGAAATGCTTTCAAATGGCAGGGACATTCCATATCTCGGTCTAAAGGTATTGGCGGTTACGGAGGAAATTGCAAAGGAAAACGATCTTGCGCAGGGCATTTACATTAAGGAAGTAATGTTAGAATCTCCGGCATTTGAAGCAGGACTGCAAAGTGGGGACGTAATTGTAAAGATGGGTGGAGAAGAAATTTATACGGTTCCTACCTATGAATCAAAAGTATTGGAGCTGGAGCCAGAGGAGCCGATTGAGATAGTCGTCAGCCGTCAGGGAATGGACGAACATCTCCGTTTAAAGGTAATGGCAGGAAGGCTCTGGTAAGAGAGGGAAAAGGAGGAGAGGCCGTGTAAGCGGCGAATGAGTATGAAATTTATTGATGAGTTTCGGGAAGGTGAGCGGATTAATGAAATCCTGCTTTGCAAAAGCAAGCAGTCTGCGCTCACGAAAAATGGAAGGCCATATGAAAATTTAATTTTACAGGATAAGACAGGCACATTAGATGCAAAAATTTGGGAGCCGGATTCTCAAGGGATTGATTCTTTTGAATCAATGGATTATATCAATGTTATGGGAGATGTAACGAGTTTTCAGGGGGCATTGCAGTTAAATGTAAAACGCGTCCGTAAGGCTAATCCGCAAGAATACGATCCTAAGAATTATCTTCCGGTCAGCGGTAAAGATATTGGAAAGATGTATGAGGAGCTGACGGGATATATTAAGACGATTGAAAACACATATTTGCAAAAGCTGTTAGGGGCGTTTTTCTTGGAAGATGCGGATTTTGCTAAGCGTTTCCAGATGCATTCCGCCGCGAAAAGCGTGCATCATGGATTTATGGGAGGGCTTTTGGAGCATACGCTTTCCGTAACGAAACTTTGTGATATGTTCTGTGGGCAGTATCCAATATTAAACCGTCCGCTCCTTTTGACGGCGGCCATGTTCCATGATATTGGAAAAATAGAGGAGTTATCTGATTTTCCGGCAAATGATTATACGGACGAAGGGCAGCTTCTAGGGCATATTATGATTGGGACGGAATGGATAGGAAGCGTGATACGTTCCATTCCGGGATTTCCGAAAAAGCTTGGAAATGAGTTAAAACACTGTATTTTAGCGCATCATGGGGAGCTGGAATTTGGTTCTCCAAAGAAACCGGCTTTAGTGGAAGCGGTCGCGCTGCATTTTGCGGACAACATCGATGCAAAGATGGAAACTTTAACGGAAGCGTTTGCGAATGTGCCGGAAGGAAACACGGAATGGCTGGGGTATAACAGGCTTTTAGAGTCAAATATCCGTAAGACGAGTAAGTAGGGTTATGATGCAGAAAAATGATTTAATCGAGTTGAAAATAGAAGATATTGGCACAGACGGCTCAGGAATTGGAAAGTATGAGGGCATGGCTTTTTTCGTGCGGGACGCCGTGATTGGCGATAGGATTCTTGCCAAAATAATGAAACTGAAGAAAACGTATGGATTTGCGCGTTTAATGGAAATTAAGGAGGCTTCCCCGTTTCGGGTGAAGCCCCGTTGTATGTTTGCCGGCGCCTGCGGCGGATGCCAGTTACAACATACGGATTATAAGGAGCAGCTTGCATTTAAAGAGCGGAAAGTTCTGGATAGTCTGGAGCGGATTGGCGGATTTGACAGAGAGTTTTTGGAAAGTAAGATGGAACCGATTGTTGGAATGGAACAGCCATATGGGTATCGGAACAAAGCGCAGTTTCCTATTGGGACAAATACGGACGGGGAGCCTGTTGCGGGTTTTTATGCGGGTAGATCGCATAGAATTGTTGCAAATACAGATTGCGCGCTTGGCGTTCCGGTAAACAAGACGGTGTTAGAGGCTGTTTTGGCGTATATGAAAGAATTTCATGCGCCGGCTTATGACGAGAGCTCTGGCAGGGGGCTGATGCGGCATGTGTTTATACGGTCGGGATTTCATTCTGGGGAAGTAATGGTATGTCTTGTGGTAAATGGAAGGAAACTTCCTATGGAAAAGGAACTTACGAAACGGCTTTGCCGGATTAGTGGGGTAAAGAGCATTCTTTTGAATGTGAATCAGGAAAATACGAATGTGATACTTGGAGAGGAAACCAGAGTTCTTTGGGGGGATGCTGTCATTAGCGATGCGTTATATCTGCGGGATACGGATTGGTTTTTAAGGGTTGGCGGAAAAACGATGTATCAGATTTCGCTTAAATCTTTTTATCAGGTGAATCCGCTTCAAACAGAAAAATTATATTCGCTTGCGCTTGCATATGCGGGACTGACCGGAGAGGAGACGGTCTGGGATTTATATTGTGGAATTGGGACGATTTCCCTCTTTTTGGCGGGAAAGGCAAAGCGGGTCTATGGGATAGAAGCGGTGCCGGAAGCGGTTGCAGATGCAAGAAAAAATGCGGAATTGAATGGAATTTCAAATGTGGAATTTATAGTTGGGAAAGTCGAAGAAGTATTGGCGAAACAGGAAGCGGCTATGTCTCACGCAGATGTAGTGGTGGTCGATCCGCCGCGGAAAGGGTGCGACAAACGCTGTTTAGAAACGATCCTTGCTATGAAGCCTGAGAAAATTATTTATGTCAGTTGTGATCCAGCGACGCTGGCAAGAGATTTGAGGGAACTTTGTGATGGGGGTTATGGAATTGAGCGGATGCGGGCTGTGGATCAGTTTGGACAGACAGTACACACAGAATGCGTGGTGTGGATACAAAGGAAACATATCTAGAAGTGCTTTGTTTTCGGCAGTTTTATAAGCATTTTGTGTTTGTGGAAGATGAAGTGGGGAATCGGAATAAGAGGATTGAGAAGTATTTCGAGGTTTCGGCGGTGGTTGATGTGGGGTGTGGGGATACAAAGGAATTTGTTTAATTAAGAAAACATGAGAGGACAAATCAGTTGTTCGGAATTTCCGAACAACTGAAAAAATATTTGGAACATTTAACTGA
>OFGF01001671.1_pt1 | contig 13343 bp, 15 predicted proteins | sample 1521711 | NCBI WGS metagenome assembly OFGF01 (sample SAMEA3504092, study PRJEB24116) | mouse gut metagenome | biome: mouse gut; feature: mouse-associated habitat; material: faeces | place: Denmark | collected 2011 | reverse complement strand
CCCCTGCCATAGCGTCCGCAAGAGCCTGCAGGCTGTCTCCCAAAGATCGGACATCCTCAATGACATCCAGAAGCATCTTAATCCTGCTCATTTTCCTTTTTCCCTCCTTTGACTTCGTGTACCTCTACCGATTCCACGCTCTGGCCGGGCGACAGCAGATAAACCGTTGAAAATTCTCCAAAAAGCAGGCGGAGAAGCCTCGCCGGCAGCCTGCGGTCGGCGCCTTCCAGAACCTTTGTCCTGGATTTTTCATCCATGACATTAATGCGGATTCTGTGTTTGAGTGCCATTTCCAGTTGCCTTCCTTTCTGCAAGGGCTGTATCGTTTTTCCTTACATCCCTATAGGCAAAAGGAAATGGCAGAATCCGAAGTGCTATCTGTATAAATTTTTCAAAATCTCATCTCCAGCAATGGCGACATTGATTTTCTTCACCAGCTGACCGACACGAACATCACTGATTCCGATTTTCTTTCCGGCTTTCACTTTGGACAGCCCTTCCATAAACACAAGCCGGTAAACCTTCTGCCACTGCTCCGGCATTGCCGCCACAAGCTCCCGCAGACGGATGATCGTGTCCGGGACTTCTTCCTCATCCGATACAGACAGCTGCTCCTCCAGGCGGCTGCTGTCGCCCAGGTCATCGCCGTCAGGATCGGTCTGCCCGTCCAGTGATTCCAGTACCCGGTGCCTTCCGGGGACTTCATCCGCAAACGGCTCCCTTCCGTATTTCTCCTTGAAATCAGCGATGAACTGCTCCTTCCACTTGTCGTAAATAGGCTGATACCATTCCGGCAGCTTGTTTTCCTTGGCGTTGATGTACACCTCGTGGTCGTCCATCTTATGAAGAGCAAGGATATCCACATCCTTAATCCCATGCTCTCCCGGCTTGTATTCGGTGACAAAATTTCCGTTGTCATCAAATAATTTGTAAGTACCTCTCTTGTCTTGCGGCGTTTTCTTGATTTTCATAGGTTGTCCTTTCCGCCTGCTTGACGGGAAGGACAATAAGGTACAAAAAGCCGGATGCGGTATGCACCCAGTTATCCCATGCCTGAAAAAGGGTATAAGGAATAAAGGGTACATGCTGCCGCTTCCCCACTGACCGAATCAGCGGAAACAGCTTTATGTATCCAACATTGCCCTTATACGTAATCAGGCTTATTGTGATTTTTTTACTCGAAGCATTGCTCCATTGACATCTTTGAAACAGCGCTCCCGGCTTTTGTGCATTTCATATAAACCGAAAGCCACCAGAATATTTTCTTTTGGCCGTTCCTATGAAATTCATACTTTCACTGGTAATAAGCGCATATTTCTGATATAATGTGTTTTAGTGGGATTTGATACGTATTCCTTAATCCATGAGAACCGTACCTCATCAACTAATAACCAGAATATTGTTAATTTGCTTAATAGCAATAGTATCCTGCTGTTAATCGAGTTAATTGAGTTAATTTTTGAAAATCAGAGGCAACCATATGGCAAATGAGTCAATTCCATATCTTTGCGGCGGCACCTTTCTTGCGCAGGTTTTAAGGGCAAGGCTTCCGTTGACTACCGCCGCAGACCATATAAACAGCAAAAAAGAATGCCTCCCGGAACAGGAAGTGTTCAGGAGGCTAATTTCGATATATCAGTTGAAGGATTTTTGTGCCTATGCGGGCGATACCTTAAAAAGATACACCAGCGATTTTAAGTCATGTAAAGAGACCTGCGAGGCATTTGCCTCGTTTTCTGACAATGACATAAAACGAGCATTTGACGAGGATGTTCACAAATTCGACTCCGCTGCCTTGGCAATGATGTCAGAGTTTATACGGGATTGTATAGACTCTGAAAAGCACATCCAGCTTGTTCGCTGCCTTTTGGACATGATTCAGAACGATGCGGAAAATCTGAATGAAGCTCTTTTTTTCGTACACGGGATTTCCGAACCCGTAATGGGGAAAGCATTATGTGCAATGGACTTCTTTACCATAGAACCCTTTTTGCTTAGTGTTTGGCATTTCATTATCATGCACCGCTCCGACAGCAATAAAAAAGGAGCGACCACTTATCGGCAGTGGTATCCAAACATCAGAAACTATGCGGGTACTATCGGAAACGGGATTACCCGAACAATCCATGTAGATTCAATTCCTGTTGAATATGTGAAATCATCAAAAATCAGCGACCTCGATAATGATACCCCGGCAATAGATACCGCTGATGTCGATGAGAACGACATGGAAGAAGATGTTGTTGGTACCCCAGAAGATGACAGCGAAAACAGCCGGACAGTGAGCCAGACCATCGAACACGCCACAATCGTAAATCAGTATGGCGGTAAGAATATCCATATTGACCATGTAGATACACTGAATTTGTAAGAAAGGGGAGGATGCAAAATGCAAAACGAATTGATGCCGAATAATCCGTCCGCTCTGAGCGTAGTTCCCAATAGTGCTGTCCAAGCCGTGCAGCAGACAGGAGAGAAAAATGTATACGCCAACCATGTAGATCAGTTGAATCTCACCGTTCAGAATATTAACACTGTGCCGCCATTAATAGCACAGGTGCAAAATAGACCGATTGCATTTCCAAACTGCGATTATTACAGCCTTATTGTTTCCAATGACCTGGACATTCCAAATCTCCAGCCGTTTACAATGGAAACGGACCGCTCCCTGACAGAATATATGGACGATGAAGTCAAAGCCGTATTTTCAACTCTGTCAGAAGAAGTTCAAAAACGGATATTGACATTCCCTTCCATTTTTGCAAATGAAAACACTGCTTATGGGCATACGGATGAGAGTCAGATTCTTGGATTGGGATACATCCGGCAGATAAAAGTCCGGCGCGATGCAATAAAAATATATCCGCAGGTTCTTTTAACTCTTTCGCAGCAAAGATTAAATGAGGCTCTGTTTGACTTGGATATACATGGAACAACATCCTTTAATGAATTTAACAGAACACATTGGTGTATTAAAAAAGTGGATTTGATAGCGGAACTTCGGGAATTGGGATTTCAGCTATAAAAGCAGGAGGTATGTAATGGACACGGAAAAAGATATTACAATAGAAAAATGGGTTAATTTAGAAGATATCGCTGAATTCCTCAGCGTAAGCAAAGACACTATCCGTGCCTGGATAAAAGCAGATAAAATTCCGTACTGCAAAGCAGGAAAACAATATAAGTTTAAGATTTCGGAAGTAGATGATTATGTGAGAGGCGGAAAGATTACAGAATAGGAGGCACGGATGGAAGGAAAAATACCAGCAGTCATCAGATCAATCACTCTTGATGGACGCACATACCACAATGTCGCATTAAGCCCAACGCTCATCAATTTCTTTTATGGTAAAAATGGAACGGGCAAAACCACAATCGCACAAAATATCAGGGATGGCATCGGAATTGCGCCCATACCTATTGATTATGATGTGTTGGTATACGACCATGATTTTATTGCACATAACATCCGGGAAGATTCCGCAATGCCGGGCGTATTCAGCATTAACGAAGGCAATATCGAAAAGCAGCAGGAAATTGCCGATAAAGAATCACAAATGTCAGACCTTAAGGACAGGTACCGTGAGCAAAAATCCTCATACGATGATAAAGCGAAAAAACCTGCCGCCTTGCGCCTGACACTTGCTGAAAGCTGCTGGAAATCTACAGCACAGTTCCGTGCTGATTTTCCATTGGCAATGCGGAATAAAAGAGGAAGCAAGTCTGTTTTTGTTGATGAATTGCTTCGCGTTAAGTCCCCAGCAGAAACGGATGTTTCCGAACTGAAAACTCTTTATGACACGGCTTTTGGTTCGGATAGCACAACATATCCGATGTTAAAAACCGTACAGCCAATCCAGATGGAGAAAATCCCCGGCTTTGAATTGCTCGGCAATGCCGTTGTAAGCAGCGCCGATACTCCATTTGCTAATTTCATCAAAGCCATAGGAGCCACAGACTGGATCAAACGGAGCCATGACCAATTTGCCCATGCTGCCGGAAACCAATGCCCATACTGCAGCCAGACGCTTCCCGATGATTATGAACAGCAACTTGCCTCCTGCTTTAACGCACAGTATGAAAAAGACTGCCAGATGCTACAGTCTTTCAAAGCTACATATGAATCGGCGGCTGGTTCACTGCTTGCCGCTTTGCGTGAAAACCTGAACAATACTTTCCCGCGTAATGATTTTACCAAGTATAAGGAAATTTTGGACACAATCACTGCGGTAATAGAACTAAACAGGAAAACGCTCAGCGAAAAAATTTCTTCTCCTGCCTCTGCTATAACGCTTGAAGGCACTGACGATAAAATATGTGAACTGAACACAATCATCACTGATCTGAATGCCGCGATCAAAGAAAACAATGACATCCTTGCCTCACGGCAGGCAAAGCAAGATGAATGCACCAGCGCGGTTTGGAAGCACATGGCTTTTATCAATGCGAATGATATCACAAGCTACCATTCCAGCGTGAAAACAGCACAGGCTGAAATAAAAAAACTGAAGGATGCCATGGAGCAGATAACGGCTGACGGAAAAAGGCTAAGAGGAGAAATTTCACAGCTGTCCAGCCAAATCGTTAATGTTGATGCCACTATGAACAGTATCAACCAGAAGCTGACCGACTCCGGCTTCCAGGGATTTCATATCCAAAAGAAAAAGGACGAGCCGAACAAATATGAGATTATCCGCGACGATGGTTTACCGGCACATGGACTAAGTGAGGGAGAACGCAACTTTATCGCTTTTCTCTATTTTTACCATAAGGTTCTTGGAAGGGAAACTGCTGACAGTACATTCAAAGACCGAATTGTGGTGATAGACGATCCCGTATCCAGTATGGACAGCAGTTCGCTATTTATTGTCAGTTCCATCGTGCGGGAACTGCTGTCCGTCTGCCTTAATAATGGGATAGCCGCAAAGCAGGAGGCACCACGGTTTATAAAGCAGATGTTTGTTTTGACGCATAACGCTTTCTTCCACAAAGAGGTTTCCTATGCCAAATTGAAATATTACCACTGCGTGAACTTTTATCTGGTGAAAAAAGCGAGGAATGTATCAACCATCGACCTATGCGTAAGGAAGGATCCGTTTTCGGAAAAGCCGGCAGTTGAACACAACTACTCGCCGGTGCATAATTCCTACGCCGCCCTCTGGAAGGAGTATAAAGAAGTCGCGTCTTCCACTGCCCTTCTCCGTGTCGTGCGGCAAATCTTGGAATACTATTTTATCCAGATAAGCGGATACGAAGGACAGAATCTGACAGAACGCATTCTGAAGCATGAGGAAGTATTTATCCGCGCCAATACAGATGGCACCGAAAATAAAGACCTGCTACAATCGGTGGATACTCTGCTTCGTTATGTCGGTTCAGACCTGCGCGGTTTCAATGACGGTCTGGACTACATAGATGGCTCGACCGATGTGGAAACCATACGGGATACATTTCATAAAATATTCACTGCCATGGAACAGGAGCAGCATTATGAAATGATGATGAATTCAGTCATATAGAGAGGACAGCTTAATACAGCAAAAAATTTAACGGAGGTGATGCATTATGCCCAATGTTGTCATATAACCGTTCAATATCTCTGCTTGAAAGATAGACATTTGGCAAAAGTTATCAATATGCTCGGTTCTATTAGCTGTGTGGCTCATAGTGAAGATTCATATGCCTTTCTAATCCACTTTATAATAAATGTGCAGAGGAAGTCATCTCCTTCTGCAAAGATTATGATATCAGCTATCACATAAAAGCAAAAACGATGACTGATGAATAACCACACCAATCTCATAAACGGTTATAGCAGATTTCGGAAAGGAGGGTCTCCCCCGGATGGAAAATTGATAATAGATTTGCAGCAGATGCCGTGATGAAATATATCAAATCTAAATTTGCCCGCACTTTATTGGACGTACTCAAAGTTACCCAAGATAATGATCGCAGTGTATGGAAATTAATTCCCCTCCAAGACTTCACACAAGATTCCGACATCGACTGGTCGAAATCCATCCACGAAATCGACCTCCAACTCTATCGGAAGTACGGTCTGTCCGAAGACGAAATCGAGTTTATAGAAACACACGTAAAGGAGATGGCATAATGACAGCGATAAATATAAAAACAACCTCAAAGGTCATTCCCCAGTGCTATGCTTATACCACGCCCGGAGTGCCAGCGCATGACGGTTGGACAAAAATAGGCTTTACCGAGCGTGATGTGGAGACCCGCATAGGCGAGCAGACACACACTGTCGGCGTTGCCCATAAGACCTGGTGGGTCTTGCGTGCCGCTTTCATGACAGAACCCTACGGAACATTTACGGATAAGGACTTCCATGCCTATCTGAAAAAACTCGGGATCTCCCGTGAAGCGGGGACGGAGTGGTTTTTCATTGAACCGAACGCCGCCCATGGGAATTTTATTGACTTTACGCAGAATCATGGTATGGTATCGGAAGATGATGCCGATGCTGTGATTCCTTATAAGCTTCGTGATGAGCAGGCGGAAGCCGTGCAGAAGACGGCTGAATATTTCTATGGCCGACAGAATGCTGAATTTCTGTGGAACGCAAAGCCTCGTTTTGGAAAAACGCTCTCTGCCTACGACCTATGTATGAAACTCGGTGCGCAGAACATTCTCATTGTTACAAACCGCCCGGCAATCGCCAACTCATGGTATTCGGATTACGAGACTTTCTTCGGCCCACAGTCCGGTTATATCTTTGTGAGCAGCGTGGACGGAATTAAGGACAGAAAGTTTGTCTATAGCCGTGAGGAATACCTGGACAAGCTTGACGAGAACACAAAAGGCTGCATTGAATTTGTTAGCCTGCAGGATCTGAAGGGTTCTGTCTATTTCGGCGGCCGTTTCGACAAGCTCTCTGAAATCAGCGCCGAAAAAGGCCTGACATGGGATGTCCTTATTGTGGATGAAGCCCACGAAGGCGTTGATACATATAAAACGGATACAGCGTTTAATCATATCCATCGCAAGTGGACGCTGCATCTTTCCGGTACGCCGTTTAAGGCACTGGCGAATGATAAATTTCCGGAAAGCGCCATCTACAACTGGACTTATGCTGATGAACAGAAAAAGAAACGTGATTGGGATGCTTCCAGCGAAACAGAGAACCCTTATGCGAATCTGCCCCGCCTATCTCTCTTCACATATCAGATGTCCGACATTGTTTCTGACAAGGTGAAAAAGGGCATAGAACTTGCCGACGATGACATTGAAGAATTTGCCTTTGATCTGAATGAGTTTTTCAAGACAAACGAGTCGGGGAAGTTTATACATGACTCTGATGTTGACAAGTTTCTTGACGCAATGACACGACAGGAGAAGTTTCCTTTTTCCACTGCCAGGCTTCGCAATGAATTAAAGCACACATTCTGGATTCTGAACCGTGTGGCAAGCGCAAAGGCTCTCGCAAAGAAACTAAAGCTTCATCCCATATTCAAGGATTACGAGATCATTCTTGCGGCAGGCGATGGGAAATTAGATGACGACGATGAAAACGAGAAGTCCTTTGACAGGGTAACAAAAGCAATTGCGGAACATGACAAGACCATTACTCTTTCCGTAGGGCAGCTTACCACAGGCGTGACGATCCCCGAATGGACAGCGGTCCTCATGCTTTCCAACATGGCAAGCCCTGCTCTTTATATGCAGGCGGCTTTTCGTGCGCAGAATCCGTGCCTGTTCACGGACAGCGACGGTAATTCATACAGAAAACAAAACGCCTATGTATTTGACTTTGACCCTGCTCGTACCCTTACGATTTTTGAACAATTTGCAAACGACCTCATCCCTGAGACTTCCGGTGATAAGGGAGACATTGACAGCAGAAAGCAGCACGTAAGGGAGCTTCTTAATTTCTTCCCGGTATACGGCGAAGACGAAGAAGGTTCGATGATAGAGCTGGACGCGGAGAAGGTTCTCACGATTCCGCGCCATATCCATGCCCGAGAGGTTGTGGAGCGTGGTTTTATGTCTAACTTTTTGTTTGCCAATATCAGCGGCATTTTCGGCGCACCAAGGGAGATTATCGACATCATCAACAATATGCAGGCAATTGAAGAACCGAAAGCCCTCGCACCTGCTTCTGTGGATGAGACTACAGCAGACACTTTAAATCTGAATGAAAATGGAGAAGTTGAAATTCCAAGAGAGCAGGTCATCGGAACGGCAAGTGAGCTTTTTGGCGATAAGGTTTATGCAGATATAGAGGATCAGCTGACAGCAGCCGTAGAGGAAATTCAGAAAAATGTGGAAATGGCACCAAATCCAAAGAAGGATGAACTTAAAAACCTGCGAGAACAATTCTCAAAACCGATTGCAGACACGCTCATGGAATCCGCAAAAGCACAGTATGGTCGCGATTTGAGAAAATCCACGCAAAACCAGCTGGAGCGTAAGATTCAAGAAACTACTGATAACGTTGTAACTCGTGAGTACGGTGATTATACAATCCTCGACCATCAACTTGTCCGAGAACGCGATGACAGAATTCAAGAAGCACAGCAGTCCGGCGCAACCATGGCAGAGATTACGCAAATCGATGAGGAGTATACTGAGAGACGCCTCCAAAGCTATCGTGACATGGTGGACAACATCAACAAGAAGCTCCACAGTGACGAGACCGTAAAAAAAGCTGCGGAAACCATCGTGAAAACTGTAGAGACCGAAAAGCTGAATGCCCAAAAGGATTCTATTGAAGGTAGTGTCCGTGACCATCTGCGAGGTTTTTCCCGCACGATACCCGCCTTCCTTATGGCTTATGGTGATGAAAGCACTACGCTTGCAAATTTTGATGCTCTTGTGCCGGAGGATGTTTTCTGGGAGGTCACTGTCAATCCGCAAAATGGTCAGGGTGTGACGCTTGATCAATTCCGTATGTTACGTGACGGTGGAGATTATGTATCTGAAAGCGGCGAAAAGAAGCATTTTGATGGTCATCTGTTTGATGAAGTTGTATTCAACGATGCCGTACAGGAGTTTATGAAAAAACGAACTGAACTTGCGGACTATTTTAAGCCCGACCACAAGGGAGACATTTTTGATTTTATCCCTCCACAACGTACCAATCAAATTTTTACACCGAAAAAAGTTGTAAAGGACATGGTGGACAGACTTGAGCAGGAAAATCCCGGCTGCTTTGATGATCCTGACGCAACATTTGCCGATCTTTATATGAAGTCGGGAATGTATATAACAGAAATTGTAACCCGGCTCTACCAGAGCAAACGCATGAAGACATTATACCCTGATGACGCCGAAAGGCTGAATCATATTTTTGCAGGGCAGGTGTATGGCTGCGCTCCGACAGAAATTATATACCGAATCAGTCTGCGCTATATTCTTGGATTCAGTGATGAAATACACATTGAGAAAAATAACATCCGCCTTTGCAATACTTTGGAGTATGCAAAGAACAGAACAATGGATGCTGAAATGCGAAAATTGTTTGATTTATAGTCTTTCGAGTTACTGGCACAAAACGGAATTAAATCTTTCAGCATTTACACTCTTTTCAGCAATAACATGAATTTCATAATGAAGGGGGTACATATAGAGGCATGGTGTTAGTATATATGCGAATATAAAGACACTTGTAATGGAAAAGATTTTATGTGTGATGCATCAACGAAGGCTATTGAAGATATATGTCACTTATTGCAATGTCAGCCAGAGAATTTGATTGAATGGAAAGTTGACATAAAGCCAGATTTGATATATGCAACCAGATTTAAGGAGTGATACTCTATGCGAAAATTAAAGGTATACTTAGATACATCGGTTATCAGCCATTTATTACAAGAAGATGTACCTGAGAAGATGGCAGATACAAGGAAATTATGGGAAATGTTTAAGGCTGGAAAATATGATGTGTATTTGTCTACAGTGACATTAAGGGAAATACAAAAATGTTCAGAGCCGAAGAAAACACAGCTTATAGACCGTTTGAATGAAATACAATTCACAACATTAGATATTACAGATGATATTGTGGCAATGGCAGAAAAAATTATTGATATGGGTATATTGACACAAAGAAGTTTTGATGATTGTCAGCATATAGGAGCGGCAGTTATAAATGAATGTGATTGTATTATTTCATGGAATTTTAAGCATATTGTAAATGTAAAGACCATTAGAGGGGTAAGGGCAATTACAAATTTGGAAGGATATAAGACGATTGAGATATGGAATCCTTCTGTATTATTGGAAAGTGAGGAATGATTATGATTGCAAAGCCAATTATTAGTCCGGATTTTACCATTGAAGATATTCATAAGATTAGGGAATATCACTATGAGCTTACAAAAGATATGACAACACAGGAAAGAATTAATTTCTATAATGAAGGTGGAAGAGCCTTTTTAAAAGAAATGGAAGAAAGAAAGCTCCAGAAGGTGTAAGCGGAAAATCAAAATGTCAGAATATGGAGAAGCACCAAAGGATGGACTGGCCATCTGATGGTGCTTTTGCTTTGTGCTACTTTAAGCTGATATCTGAAAGCGCTTTTTCCAGAGAATCCTGTCTCCATCTGCTTTTGGCAATCTGTTGCTTCGTCTGCTGGATTCGCCTGTCTATGTAGCGTCCAAGCCATTCCATAAGCGGGGGAGGGACAAGCTTTTCAGGGAGTTTGGATATGATGGAAAATAAGATGTCCTCTGACTTGCTATGGAGCTTCTGAAAGAATCTTTTTATCCTGCTACGGCGTTTGATTTCTATGTCCATTGATATCACATCCTTTACCTCTAATCTTCTATTTCCATGATACACTCTGACTGGGAAATATACAATATCCTATCCGGAAATACCATGGAAAATTTCCTCAAAATAAGGGCAATTTGTTTGAGTTTCTTACCAGGAATATACATGGATAAAGGGAAAAACTCAAAAAAGATACAGAATAAATAACCTTAGAAAACTCAAAAAAATTTCTGGAGGTAACGGCATGGAAAGTCTTGTGGATGGATTCAAAAGGAAGATGTATCTGGATGGGAAGTCGGAAAGGACGATAGAGGTATATGCGAATTCTGTAAAGGAATTCTTCAAATGGTTCCATGACAGCTATGGGGATATAACGTTCAAGAAGCTGTACCGCGCGAACATACTGGAATATAAAAGCTATCTGAAGAACGTCAGGAAATCGGAGCGTTCCGGGAACGGATTATGCCCCAAGTCAATCAACTCAAAACTGTCGGCACTGATCTGCTTCAATGAGCTGATGGAACCTGACAACATCGTGGTGTCGAAAAGAGACCTGATAAAGATACAAGCGGAACTGGTGAGCCCTACTTCCATCACGAAAAAGGAGGTAGAGGAGTTCCGACAGATTGTGCTGCAGTCGGAGGGATGCGCGGCGAAAAGGAACTTTGCCATAGTCACGATACTGGCATATGCGGGGCTGAGGATAACAGAATGCCTTAATATAAGGAAGCAGGACATCTGCCTGGAATCAGGCCAATTAAAGATTGTTGACGGGAAAGGGGAGAAAGCGAGGATAGTCATAATCAACAGCAAGATAGAGTCGGCAGTCCGTGAGTACCAGAAAGGGGACAAGGTGGAATCGCAGTGGCTCTTCCATAACAGCAGAGGGGAGAGGCTGAACCAGACAACGATAAACAGGGTATTCAAGCTATGCTGTCCAAAGGGCTATGCCATCACGCCGCATACACTGAGGCATTTCTATGCCATCAATGCCATATCGAGCGGGACATTCACCATCCCTGAGATTGCTGGGCAGATGGGACATTCCAGCATCAAGACCACTATGCGGTACATGAACCCTAACTTGGATGAAATCAGGAAAAAGGTTGAGATGCTTTGATATGTCGGGTTAGATTGCTTAAATGCGGAGAACTGTTGATATAGGGAATGGGGAAAGGCGGTGAAGCCAAAATGACATGATTACGATAGGTTAGCGATGGTAGTTAGAATATTTCAGAGATTGGAGGGAATGGGTGTTGGAAGAACTATTGGAAAATGAGATTTTCTGTACTGGTATAGCAGTAGGGATACAGATCCATCAGGATAGGGTAGTGGCAGCACATGAAAGAAAAGAACCGCTTGTCATTGGTGATACCCTTTATTATCTTCAGGATGGACGTGAGCGGCTGGAAGAAGTCATTGACAGGATATGCAAATGAGACAGTTATTGGAAAATATAAATTTGTAGGAAAGGATTTAGGGAAGATGTCAAAGTCGGCAGTAGACTCGGAATATCTAAGTGATGTATGGACAAGGATTAATGGCACGATTGTTGAACAAGGGATTAACAAGAAAGATATTGCGAAAAGATGTGGTTTCGACAGGAAGATTTTATCTTCCTATAGCAATCTGAACTTAATCTATTTTGCAAGGATTTGCGAAGAATTGAATGTGTCGGCAGATTTCTTTTTATTTGGTTTGGATAAGGCAAAGGAAAAGACTAACAAAGCCAGATACTCACCAGATAAATATTATGAGGAGATGCCAAAGCAACGTGATATCATACAGACTGCCAATAGGATGATGTCATATGGGGGAAATAACATCTCACCCAATAACAGATGCGGCATATCAGTACAAAAAGAATTAATGACTCTGGCTGATGATTTCAGGCTTTTGAAAAGGAAAGAGGTGCGCGAAATTATCGAAACCTGTAAAAGCTATGAAGAGGGGCAGCAAAAGATTATGGGAGTGTATACGGCGGCATATCTTCGGTAAGGGAGGAAATATATAATGGCGTACATATTGCGGAAAGGTAATGAGTATTGCTTTCTGGATGGCAGAAAAAAGATATATAGGACTCAGGATATCGGTTTCGCGACAAGGTTCACAGATGTTAAGAAAGCGTATGATTTGCTGTATCTGGCACGTAAGAAGCTGAAAGGATTCAGGGTAGTAGATTTGGACACTGACATATTGACGGCTGGAAAATGTGCTACAAAGCGAAGAATGTTCTCTGAACCGGAAAGAATGGCTATCTACAACAAATGTAAAGGCAGATGTGGGATATGCGGAAGATTTGTCCCATACGATGAAGCTGTGATAGACCATATCGTCCCATTGGCAAAAGGCGGAACCAATGCAATGGAGAATCTGCAATGTGCCCATAGCTGGTGCAATCTAGTCAAAGGGAATTCTCTGAGAGAAGAGCTAACGAGAAAGCTGGTAGGGATTGTGCTGTACCAGATGGAACTGAAAGCTGGAGGCTTTGCCAAGAGGGTGGCAGATTGCTTAAAGGATTGGAGATACAAGACACGGGATACAGTGAATCATTAATCCCTAGATGAGAGAAAAAGTAGTACCACATGAAATTTTTCCTCACCAAAAACTTT
>OFGF01001666.1_pt1 | contig 13376 bp, 15 predicted proteins | sample 1521711 | NCBI WGS metagenome assembly OFGF01 (sample SAMEA3504092, study PRJEB24116) | mouse gut metagenome | biome: mouse gut; feature: mouse-associated habitat; material: faeces | place: Denmark | collected 2011 | reverse complement strand
CCTGTTTTGCATGCGGCAGGCAGCGTAAAAGAACGGCAGAAAGAGATTGTTGAAAAAGAAGTAGACGCTTTACAGCAGCTGAGCAGAGTGAATGAATCATTTAACGGCGTATTGGACGAATCTGAAAAGTTCCATCAGAAACTGGAAGATTTTGAACAGACATTTTCCAATATCGGTCAGGTATCCGATCAGTTTGAAACGGTTAAGGAAGAGATTAGCGATTCGGTAACGTCCGTGCAAAATGAAGTAGAATCATTGAAAGAACAGACCATTCAGGTTGAGGCGCGTTTTTCGGAGATGGAACAGACGTTTCAGGTCTTTTTGGATTCGATTAAGCAAATTAAATCCTGTACAAATCAGATCAAAGCGATTGCGGACCAGACGAATATTCTTGCATTAAACGCTTCGATTGAGGCAGCGCGGGCAGGAGAGCATGGCAAAGGATTTGCGATTGTAGCCGTGGAAGTAAAAAGTCTGGCTGATCAGATCAAAGATCTGGTCGCTGCGGTAGACAACAGTATTACCGATGTGGAAGGCGGAACAGAACAGCTGCACACAAGTATCGCCAATTCCCAGGACGCTTTGAATAAAAATATTGTGAAAGTAAACGATACGTATCAGATGTTCGAGCATATTACGCAGGCGGCAGAAGGCGCGACGACCGTACAGACGGAAATATCCAATGTAATCGCAGACTCAAGGACAGCGCTGCAGAGTGTGCATGAGTTCTTTTTCCGTACAAAGAAGCAGTACGAAGAAGTCGTAAGACATATCGACCAGGCAAATAAGCTGGGAACGACAAAGAGCGCCATGTTTGAGGATATGGATAATATGATCTCTCAGATCAGGCCGATGATAGAAGAATTATAGTTACAGACAGCAGATAAAGTGCTTTTGGCAGAATAGTCTTATTTTGCCAGAGCATTTTTTTTGTGAACACAGCAAAAGCCGACAGATGATGTATCGACGAATGACTTCGTTTGTTTTCATTTAGTTTATGAATACTTTCTGAAAAATTCATGATAATTTGGTGAATATTTAGCAGATATTGCCAGGTATATGTTATAATATTGTTACAGTTTTAAAATTGGAGGAAAAGAAAATGAAAAAATTGATGTCACTGTTTCTTGTTCTGGCTCTGGCCTTCGCCTGTGTGGGATGCGGTTCAGGATCAGACGGCGATGCAGATGCAAAATCCGAGGGCGTTATGACCTATGAGGAGTATATGGCTGCCGACCTTGAGTCCGAGGTTGTGGTTGAAGCCTATGTTCAGGCAAAGCAGTCCTGGTGGGAGAACCAGGCCACCGTGTACGCCCAGGATAAGGACGGCGCTTACTTCCTGTACAACATGGCATGTTCCGAGGAAGATTACGCCAAGCTGACCACCGGCACCAAGATCAAAGTGACAGGCTACAAAGCCGAGTGGTCCGGAGAGGTGGAAATCATCGACGCCACTTTTGAGATCATGGATGGCAATTATGTGGCTGAAGCCGCAGATGTAACTTCCCTGCTGGGCACCGATGACCTGATCAAGCGTCAGAACCAGTTTGTCAGCTTCAAGGGCATGACCGTGGAGGACGCAGGCAACGGCAGCGCCTTTATGTATAACTGGGACGGCTCCGGCGAAGAGGGCAGCGACCTTTACTTCAACGTTTCCCTGAACGGCAATACATACACCTTCACCGTGGAATCCTATCTGTGCGGCCCCGACACCGATGTGTACCAGGCTGTAAAGGCTCTGGAGATCGGCCAGACCGTGGATATGGAGGGCTTCCTCTACTGGTACAACGGCGTGAATCCCCATATCACTTCCGTAACCGTAAAGTAAGTTAGACTTTTGTCAGACTTTTAATTCAAAAAACCGGGCAGCTTATTTCCATAAGCTGTTCGGTTTTTTATTTGCACCTATAGTCTGAACTGTCCCCTGTAAGCCATCCGCTTATCGGGCCGATGCTCCGGGGCCGCGGCGCGATATGCTTTTCTGCTCCCGCAGCCATTCCCGGAACTGCGGCAGCGCCCCAATCCCCTGCTCCGTCACCGGCTTAATCCATTTTCCGGAAGCGGTATACCGGGTCTCCACCAGAAGCCGGATGATCTCATCCGTATACACAAAGGCGAACACTGCCAGAAACGGCAGGCGCAGCACCATACCCGCGATCCAGGTGGCAGGCACACTGATGAGGAACAGGCAGCTTACCTCCAGCACCGTACCGAATACCGCCTCTCCTCCGGCCCGGTAAGATTCGTTCATGATATAGTTGCAGGTTCGTATGGTACCGAAAGCCAGATAGATCAGCAGCATAAATTTCCCATACTCCAGGGCTGTGGTTCCCAGCCCGAAAAGCCCCAGAATGGGCCGGTTCAGCAGCGTCATCACTCCCACCACCCCAAACGTAACCATGGGACAGAACAGGGAGGATTTGCGGCAATAGTTGTAGGCCCTGGGCAGATGCCCGGAACCCACTTCCTTGCCGATGATCACGCTGGCCGCATTGGAAAGCCCGCCGAAAAAGGCGTACACAAAGCCCTCGCATACCCGGAATGCCGCCATGGCCGCGATGGCCGACTCGTCCTGATGCCCGATCACGATGTTGATGATCATCTGGCCCACGCCGTAGAGCATCTCATTGGCCAGTATGGGCAGACATTTGGACAGATAGGCCCCGATAAATTCCCTCTGAAATCCAAACATTTCCTTCAGTCGTAACCGAATCTCACACTTGGACACCAGCAGGAAAATCACCAGCAGAACCAGGTTCACGATCCCTGAAGCCAGCGTGCCCACAGCCGCGCCTGCCACCCCCATCTTGGGTGCGCCGAAGCGGCCGTAGATCAGAACCCAGTTCAGCGCAAAATTCACCAGCAGCGAAGCGATGGAGCAGAATAGCGGCGCTTTCACCCGCTCCGTGGCCCGCATGAAAAAGCTGACCAGCACGGCGAAAACCTGCAGGGGATAGGCAAATCCCACGATGCGGATATAGGGCGCTCCCATCTGTATGATATGCTCCTTGTCCGTGTAAATTCCCAGCATAAACGCCGGATTGGTGACTGCCGTCACCGCAAACAGCGAGCCTACAATGGTCATGAAGATGAAAGTCACCCCGAAAGTCTGATTGATGCCCTTCTCGTTTCTGGCTCCCCAGTACTGGGCGAAAAACAGCATGGCTCCCCCGGCAAATCCCCAATAGCAGGAGAAAAAAAGGGAACTGATCTGAGAGCAGATTCCCACCGCTGCCACCGCCAACTCTCCCATGCTGCCAATCATAATTGTGTCCACCATACCGGCGGTGGTGGACAGAAGGTTCTGCAGCGCCACCGGAAACGCAATGGCCATCATCAGTTTCAGGAAGGACGGCCATGTAATTTTCTCATTTGACATAATTACTCCTCTCCAGCATCTATGTCTCACTTTCACAAATACTGACAATGCGGTACTAATTATAGCATGGCCCGCATATATTATCTATGGGGAATTGTGCTCTTTTTATTCCGATTCACGCTTCCCCTATTGGACAAGTTTCATGCCTCCATAGCCAATACAGTGACAGGGAGCAGGTATCAGATGAGACAGAAGAAACGTTTTATTTGGACGGCCGGAATTCTGGCCGTTCTGGCATCGGTTTTTATGGCAGCCCCGCCCATCATGGCACGGATGGGAAAAGCAAGTCTCCTTAAAAATGCATCCTCCCGGATGCCGCAGTTCTCCGATGAGGCAGAGCCGCCCCCGGCGGAGGAAGCATGGGAAGAGGACTGGATCCGCTATCGCGGAAAGGTCTACGACTACAACGAAAATATCCTCACCTTCCTGTGCATGGGGATTGATGTGGATGAAGAACTCAGCCAGCATCAGCAGGGCTGGGATTCCGGCCAGGCAGACGCCATTTTTCTGTTGGTGCTGAATCCCGATACCCGGCAGATGTCCGTTATCGCCATAGATCGGAACACCATGACGGATGTGGACATGTATGATCAGGAGAATCGTTTTCTGGGTACCGTACAGGCCCAGATCAACCTGGCTCATGGCTATGGAGACGGCAGGGAGGAAAGCGCCGCAAATCAGGTCAAAGCAGTCTCCCGTTTAATGTATGAACTGCCCATCCACGGTTACTTCGCCATCAATCTGCCTGCAATCTACATACTCAACGACCTCATAGGGGGTGTGGATGTGACGATCCCACAGGATTTCACCCCTGCATATTTTCCCTATGCCCCAGGAGAGACCGTACACCTGGACGGAAACCTGGCCTATTTTTTTGTCCGCTACCGGGATGTGAATGTGGCTGAAAGCGCCAGAATGCGTCTGGGACGACAGAAGCAATATCTGCTGGCCTATGTGGAAAAGGCAAAGCAGGAATTCGCCAGGGATATCACACTTCCTTTAAAACTTTTCAATGCAATCGCCCCTTCCATGGTCACAGACATTACCGCCGATGAGGCCGTGTATCTTGCAGGGGAAGCCGCAGAATACACGTTTTCGGAAGACGACCTGATCCTGCTGCCCGGCGTCACAGACACCTCCGGGGAATTTGACCAGTTCCATGTGGACCAGGACGCGTTAAAACAGATTATTATAGATGTGTTCTATACCGAAAAAGAGGGAATATAATCATGAAGAAAAGAAACTCTTTTGTCTATCTGCTGCTGGCCGGTGTATGCCTGCTGGTCATGGCAGCGGCAATCGCTTTTATTATAAAATACTATGCGGACAATCGCCGGGAGGAAGCGGTATACGAGTCCCTGCAATCCGCGGCAGCCGGGCTTCCCACATCCCCCCTCGGTCCGCAGGCGGAGGCTGAACCCTCCCCCGCCCCCCAGGCGTTCGGACCGCCTCTGATCCGCAGATATCCTCCGCCCATATGGCATCGCCCAGTCCCGGGCCGGATATCCCTGATGACGAGGCTCTTCTGCGCACTGTGGATTTCACTGCGCTCCAGGAGGAAACCAACGCCCACATTTACGCCTGGATCTCCATTCCGGGCACCCGGATTGACTATCCCATGCTGCAGCATCCATCGGACAACACCCACTACCTGAACCATAATCTGGACGGTTCCAGGGGGTATCCGGGCTGCATTTACACCGAAAAGGAAAACGCTGCGGATTTTTCCGATTTCAATACTGTGATATATGGCCACAACATGAAAAACGGATCCATGTTCCATGACCTGCACAATTATGAGGATGAGACATTTCTGCCGGAACACCCTTATGTGTATATCTATACCCCGGACCGGGTACTGCGGTATCGGATCTTTGCCTCCTATCGCTATGACGACCGGCATTTGCTGTACTCTTTTGACTATGCCACCGAGGAGGGCCGCAGCGGATATTTAAAGGAGATACGCGGCATACGCAGCATGTCCGCCGTGCTGGATGACCAGGTGGAAGTCACTGCACAGGACCGCATGGTCACTCTGTCCACCTGTGTAAGCGGCCGCGCCGAAAACCGTTATCTGGTACAGGCCGTGCTGGTGGACGATATACCTGTTTCCGATATTAACGATTTGTTAATATATACAACCATGGGACAATGAAAAATAAGGAGGATTTCAGACATGAAAAGATTTTTAGCATTATTGTGCGCAGGCATCATGGCATGCAGCATGAGCATGATAGCCTTTGCGGCTCCCAGCCAGACCACCGGCAACACAACGGACAACGCCACCGGCAATGGCAGCCAGACCACTTCCACCGCCACTGGCGGCAGTACATCCACTGCAGACACCAATGGCCGCTCCACTGTGGACGGCGTAAAAGTATGGAGCAACATTGTGATAGACGGCGTTGAGGTAAGCAACGCTTCCCTGTCCGTAGAAGGGCTTCCCGCTTCTTCCGAAGCCGCAACGGCCGCAGTGGCATGGGCTGCCGCCAACAAAGGGACTATCCTGCAGATGGTTGATGTAAAACTCTCTGCCGCTTTTGGCAAAGTCACCATTCCCTTCAATCTATCCAATGTGATGGAAGGCCAAAATATCATTATTTTGCACTTAAAGAAGGACGGTCAGTGGGAGCAGATCATTCCGGACAAAGTGGAGAACGGCATCGTGACTGCAAGCTTTAATTCCCTGTCTCCCGTTGTCTTTGTATCCCTTGGCAAGACGCCCGTCAAGGCTCCCAAGACAGGTGATACGCCGATGGTTCCCTTCGCAGCCGCAGCCGCCGTTATGGCCGGCACAGGAGCCGTATTCGCAACCAGGAAGTTTTTCCGCTAAACATTTTTAGTCTCTTATTGCCCATGGTTTCCGCCGTCCTGCAAAGACGCCGGAAAAACGCTCCCTGCCTCCGGGTTTATCGCCCGGAGGCAAGGAGAAAATTTAACTGCATTTGCAGAACTCATATATGCCGATCCCTGTAGCCAATGACAGGTTCAGGGAGTCAATGGTGTGAGCATGGGGAATCACCACGCTTTTTCCCAGGTTCAGATAACCGTCGTCCAGCCCTTTTGCCTCATTTCCGAATATCAATGAGAACGCCCTGCCCTTGGGATGGCTGAAGCTGCCCAGCGGGTGTATTCCCTTGAGCATAAAGGGATAATTCTCCCTCTCCTCTCCATATTTCCGATAATACTGTTCAAAACAGGGAAAGCATTCTAATTCCGTCTGAAAGATGGCTCCCATGGAGGCTCTGACAACCTTGGGATGAAAAATATCAACTGCCGGTTCGATAACCGCCAGATTCGTAATCCCAAAGCCCACACAGGTCCTGATAATGGTGCCCAGATTGCCCGGATCGCCCGGATTCACCAGCACCACATGATTGACACCATGTTTCAACACACAGCGATATTTCCGGAAAACCCCCAGAACAATACAGTTCTCCTTATCGCGGGCCCTCTCAATATGCCGGTCACTACATACCATTTTCACTCCTGCCCTGTCACATTCCCGGTTCAGTTTATCCAGTATTTCCTCTTTGGCATCCGAATGCGCCAGGATCATTTCCACCGTCTCCGGCCTGGTTCGCAGCAGCTCAAATGTGGGAAAGGAACCGAAACTGTATGAATAATTGTCCTTTTTTCTATACTTTTTGATATCGTCTACAGTCATGGGTTTTCTCCATATTCTATCATTAAAGATATACCTTCAAGTAAACTATATCTCATAAATCCGTATATTTCGAGTCCGCAAAACAGCTATACCTGTTTTGGAATACGATATTCCATACAAACGAAAAAAACGCCCGGAACCACGATTCCTCATTCCGGACGTTTTTCTTTACTGCTTTTTCTGATAGATTATTTTTTTAATGGTACTGCCGGATAAGCCAAATTCTCCGGCCAATTCCTCCAGGGTCATACCGCTGCCATATAGTTCTCTGATCCGGCGGTTTCGCTCCAGATAAAACTTTTGCGAGCCGCTGACTGCGCCCCACCCCTGCTTTGCCTCAGACCTGGGGATATAGAGAAGTTCCCCTTCAATATAGCCCTGAATTTCCCGCAATAATTCGGAAGGTAATATTTCTGCTGCATTCTTGTATTTCATCTCTCCCACTCCTTATTTATTCAGTCAAATAAACAAGTGCGGAAACAGCAGATCATATAGCTTTATCAGCCCATGCGAAAATCTATATAACCGCTATTCCGCATGGGCACCATCTTTCACTGTATGACTAAATCCAAGTATGCATTCTTTCATTTTATCACCTCTTTCTCCCTACAGTTCCGGCTGTCCTCTGCAATCACAGGTTGTAACAGATTATATCAACCATATTACACCCTGGACAGCCTCCGGACCAGTGGAAAGAATAGATATAATCGTTCTTGCCATTCCGGAACCGCTCTTTTAAGTCAACCGGCTGACAGGCATATACGCATATCCCGTCCCATGTTCAAAGGAATCAAATACTTCCAGTTCCTGGGCTCCGTTATCGGCCATGGTGAAACCATGGGCCGGCATAAAAAAGTCTCTGATATACGCAAAGAGTTCCCATATTTCACATTTTTCCTTTGCAATAAGTTGTGCTGCTCCCTTATCTGTATATGCTCTTATATACAAAGACGCAGGCATCTTATATACATCTACGCCCTTCGGTTGGTCTTCCGTGGTTACTTCCCTGACAGATCCAAAGGCCCGGCTGTCCTCATCCCGCCAGAAATTGACACTTAACTGAATATCTGTAAGCGGCAATACACTTTCCTGAAGCAAGCGGAAAGTTGTTTGCTTTTCTTCCTCATCCAATGTATCAATCGCCTGATAAAATGCATCAATATCCTGGTATTCTTTTGCGTATAAAATTTTTCCGGCAAGAATGGTTTCCGGCTTTTCTATAATTTCAAATACGGCTCCGCCGATCTGAATGATCTCCACGATTCTCTCCGGGTTTTCGCCTTCCGTATCCAATAGGGTATCCACGGAAGTGTGTAAAACTTTTCCCAACAGTTTCAGATTATATACATCCGGAAGGCATTCACCGTTTTCCCATTTGGAGATCGCCTGTTCAGAGACTCCGATTCTGAAGGCAATTTCCTTCTGTGTAAAATCTTTTGACTTACGAAAATATTTCAACCTCTTTCCAAACTCCACATGATTAAGCATCTTACAACCTCCTCTAATTACTGCTCTTTCATAAATACTATAAGTCAAAGGATTACAGAATACAATTCGAAATCTGTTTATGAAAAAACAAGAGGACTCAACCAGAGGTTGTGCATTTTTTCGCTTACTTTTTTGCGTCCAGCCATTGCAGAACGCTTTGGGCGGCTTCCATGGGAGATTTATTATCTATATCCAATGTGAAAAAAGAAACTTCGCCTATTTTCTCATGGGTTCTGAAATATTCATTATATGCAACAGAACCCTGGATCCAGCCTTCATCCATAATTCCACGCCCTTCGGTCATTCTTTTCCGCAGGGCACTTTCACCGCAGGTCAGTGCCAGAACCCGGATTTCGCTGAAGAATTGAGCATGGTAGACCTGAAGTAATTTATCTATATTACCGGCCATTGTCCAAACCACCGGTTTTCCGCACTGGGAAATATCATTTGACAGACTGTATATCTGCTCTATCTGGTCAAAGTAATCTTCCTCGCTTTCATGAGGCATAATATTGTAAAACAAATCTGCATCCAGCACCACATAATCTGTTGTAAGTTTCTGTAATTCCTGGGCCGTGGTAGTCTTCCCCACGCCGCTGCATCCGGTAATTACATACAGAACTTCCTTTTTAAATTGCCATTCCGCTCCGCATTCCGGGCAAAAAATATGGCTTCCCTTTACAAGTTTATTCCACTCATGACTTCTACAATTTGGACATATTGCAATCATATACATCCTCCTCTATCTTCCATTCTCAACGCCCTGGGCAATGATCCTTCTTTGTTCCAACATACATCCTTCTCTGTTTCCTCCAAGGAACATCCCATTATGGTTTGAAGAAAAATCACGGATTTCATATTGATATTCTAAGCTGTCTTCTGATGCGGATTTATTTCTTCGTCCGCCCCACTCACCGGTTCTGTTCATACCCAGTTTTTCCATAAGTTTATACGAAGCAATATTTTCAGTATCACAATGTGCTATAAAATGGCTTACTTTCATTTGAGTTTTCGAATAATCAATGACGGCCCTGGCCGCTTCATACGCAAATCCATTCCCCCAATAATTCTTATTGATAATCCAGCCAAGTTCCCCGCTGCCATTTTCAAAATACACACTGACGGCACCGATATGTATATCATTATATGTAATTGCAAATTCTAAAAATTGCGGCTGTTCCTTTTTCCATTCCTCTTCAGCATTCGCTAAAAATGCTTCTGTCTCCTCAACGGTATCATTCGGCAGATGGCACATATATCTTGCATTTTCATAATCCATAGCATATTGAATTGTGGTCTTTAGATATTCCTTTCCCAATGGCTTTAATACTAAACGTTCCGTGTTAATTTCAAAATAATCCATTCTGTATAATCCTCCCCTTAGATCTCATTTTTGATTATATCACTTCCTGAATCCATTTACCAGTATAGAATATGGACATGGCAATCGGCCCTCGTTATTTCCTCTACCCAAAAAAATCCAAAAGATTATTCAATCCCAAAAGTACATTTTTGTCATTAATTGCAGGTATTTCATTGGTGTTATGGCTATACACTACATCATGAATGTTATAGCAGTTCATATGATGCAAAAGCGTGCATGCTGTACTGTAAGCCGTATCTATATGACCATCCCCCCCACCCACTAATATAACTGCACCCTTTTTTGATTTTGTAATCGGTTCTTCCTTTCTAAAAAATCTGGCGCAAAAATATGTTTGCAGTCTGCTTCCAACATCTAATAATTTTCCGGTCAATTCTGAAAAATAGAGCGGTGAGGCTATCAAAATATTATCACACTCTTCAATGTATTTATATATTTCCTGCATTTCATCATTTATTGCACATCCGCTATTTTTCCAGCAAAATCGGCAATCAAGGCAAGGTGAAATATTGCACCTGTAGGCGTCTACAATTCTGTATTCTCCTGCAATTCTTTCAGTGATTTTATTAATAAGACTACGAGTATCGCCATTTATTCTTGGAGAACCATTTAATATCAAAGTTTTCATAAAAACACCATATCCCTTTCTTTTTATTTTGAATCGTGGCTCAATACAACTCAGATACTGTGACTTTTGCTTTTTTGCTGCAGCCTGACTACCAGCAGGAGTGTTTGCCGCTGCCTTTATCTGAACTGTTTATCTGCTGGAGAAGTACGGGCGTCTGTTCCTGCGTTCTTACTCATTTCGCCCCAGAAATACACTCCGCATATCTGGCCTTCCACATAAACTCATTATAATACTTCCAAAATAAATCCTACTACCGAAATCAAATTACACATACAGTGAAACAACATGCTTATGTATATATTCTTTTTCTTATATGCCACATAAGCCACAGGGGCAAATACCAATATACGAAAAACATTATTAAATGGTAGCCAAAAATGATATAGCGAAAATAAAATTGCAATTAAAATCGGTGTAAATGCAGTCTGCTTATTATAGTGCGAAGAAAGATATCCTCTAAAGAATAATTCTTCTGTAACTGGTCCTGCAAAAACATTAAATATAAAATAATATATACATGCCGCAATCAACACCGGTTTCGAAAATGTTTTCAAATATTCATAATTCGTCCAATCAAAACCCATCGGCAAATGACTTAAAAGACTATTTCTTAATCCTGAAAAAAGATAGTTTTCTAAAGGTGCAACCGTTATAGAAAGTATCCCCGCTGCCCCGAAGAACATAAAAGCAATTACAAAAATTTTCCACAGAGGCATCTTTTCATGTCCGGCAAATGCACTTTTAAAAGAATATTTTCCTGTTTCTCTTTTGCTTGCATACAAAATTACCCCTAATTCAATGGGAACCATAGTGAAAGTTCCAATTATACAAAACAATAATAAGTTTGGCATTTTTATGAAATACCCCAGCACAAAATACAACACGCTTAATACAAATGTGGGTGTAAATATCAATAATAAAAGTTCTGTTTTATTTATAGTTTTCATGCTCTCATTCCTCTAATTTATTTCTACTCAATCCACTGAAATATTTCGGCTAAGCCGCCCCAGCTTCTCCAACACCAGTTCCATTCCTTCTTTTCCCGGCATATGTCCAGAATCCTCTACAATTTCACATTGCAGATTGGGATTACCACTGTTTCTCACCAATGTTTTTACTGTAGATGCAGAAGCCACAAGATCCGTATCTCCTTGTAAAATTACATAGGGTATCTGCACATTTTCTAATATACCCGATAAGTCTATTTGCAATATTTCCCTCCATAAAGAAAAATTTTTTTGATATCCGTTTATCATTATGGCTTTGAAATCATTGAAATGATAGTCCGGACTTGTTAAAAGTCCTTTTATGATTGGCCCCATTGGTGCGGGCTTTCCTTTTTTATTCTGCTTTCCGTCCGTATATTGGCCAATGCTTCTCGTGACTAACTGTAAATCTTTCGAAGAAGCATTTTCCCTTTTTATTCTTTTGATAGCCTCTAATTTTGACTTAGATATCTTTGTCTTTTCCAAAGCAGCTATCACCTCTTCATTAAAAAAAACCTCTTTTACAATTTGTCCATAAACAAGCACCCCATTTATAATTTTACTGTCTTTTTCCAGGACTTTCGTGCTCAAAATGGAACCCCATGACATAGCAAAGATTAATATTTTATTCCTTGGAAATAACTTCTTTACATTATGTATCAAATCCACTGTCATCTCCGCAAAAGAAGCAATGCTGAAACTGTCATCAATCAGATAGTTGTTGATTCCACAACCAAGTTGATCCCAGTAAACCATAATAAATTGATTCGTAAATTCAGGAAATAGACCACGACATCCGACCGAAAATGGTATTGGTGCCCCCGAACCATGTAACGTAATTACAATGGGCAGATTCTCATCCTTCCCTTCTATCAATACTTTCTGATTATATCCTCCAAGATTCCACTCATAAATTTCCGACACCTTATTCCCTGCTATGATTTCTTTTCGTCTTTTATTCATATACCCCATACCCTCCTATCCATTCACACAAAGCGTTGTTATCAAATCTTCCAGTTTGTTTTCCCAGCCCAGGTCATACTTCGCATTAGGCATAGTAACCAATGCCGCCAAGCCATGAACATAGGCAAATAGGGAAATCACGCAGTCCTGCTTTTTTTCAGGAGTAAGTTCCGTATGTTCCAATCTTTTCAAAACTTGCTCTTTATAGATTTGAAAAGGTTTATAGCCCTCTCCTGCCTCTGGACTGAAATCAACTTCCGGGCTCCCCTGTCCAAATAGAAAATGAAAATACTGTGGTTTGTTCATAAAAAAAGAAATATATGCTTTTCCAAATTTCACCATAAAATCAGATTGGCCTTCGTATTTTAAAATTGTTTCTTCCAATATACCAGTAAACTGTTCTGTTATATGTAACTGCATTGCCGAAAACAATTCCTCTTTATTTGCAAAGTGGCTGTAAGGCGCTGCATGACTCACATTACAAGCCATAGCAACTTTTCGAAGAGACAACTGCTCCAGTCCGCATTCATTTACTATTTCGATTCCTTTTTCAATTAATTCATTTTTTAGGTTCTTATGATGGTAAGTATTTTGTTTCATAGGATACTCCGTTTCGGTTATCAAAATTCATTCAACTTGACACTGTAAATATTATATCTCTATTATCTTTACGGTGTCAAGTTTTACCAGTCTTCTCCTGGGCACATCCCGGAACTTCCAGACGATCTCGATCTCCGTGGGAGAGGACACCAGCACCTCCTTGATGAACGTCCCCGCCAGTTCCGCCGTCAGTTCCGTTGCCCCGGCAAAGGAGGTGAACACATCGTCCTCCTGCGCCTTATCCTGAACGGCCAGATGCTCCAGTTCAGATAAAAGTTGTT
>OFGF01001659.1_pt1 | contig 13391 bp, 16 predicted proteins | sample 1521711 | NCBI WGS metagenome assembly OFGF01 (sample SAMEA3504092, study PRJEB24116) | mouse gut metagenome | biome: mouse gut; feature: mouse-associated habitat; material: faeces | place: Denmark | collected 2011 | reverse complement strand
TGTGTGTGTGTGTGTGTGTGTATATGTGTGTGTATGTGTGTGTATGTATGTGTATGTGTGTGTATGTGTGTTTGTATGTGTTCTGTGTGCATGTGTGTGTGATTGTGTGGATATACAGATACACGCACAAATGTGTTCCCTAATAGGATTATTTCATGGCTGCTATTATATATTCCAAGCATCTAGCAAGGAATATTATTATGCTAATGATTATGCCCTCTTGCTCAGGAGTCCCCATTCTTGCTATGTATAGAGGCATACACAGGTATTTATCCTGATCTGCACACATGTGCCTGTCTTCCTGATCTGAACTAATGTGCCTGTCTTTATTTCCTGATTATATAACTTGAATTTTATATGGCCTGGTGAAAGAAAATACAAATTCTCACCTATATTAACAAAATCATAAATAAAAGAACCACTCATTTGTAATGAACTCTTTCAGTTATAAATTTAACTTTTGGATTTCATTTCAATCGAGTGGCTTTTTTTATTCCTCATCTAATTGATGAAATATAGGTTTCATTTGATCAAATGTACAATAATATTGAAAACCTAATTTTTTTAATTCTTTCTTTGTTTCTAATATATAAGCTCCTAAATGTTCATGTTTATGAGTATCACTACCAATAGTAATCACTTCTCCACCTAGTTCTTTATAAAGTTTAAGAATATCTCTTGATGGTGTTAAATCATTTAATCCATAACGATGTGATGAAGTATTAACTTCAATACCTTTTCCATCTGCAATCACAATCTTTAATATTTGAGTAACAATTTCTTTAATATTTTCAAAATCATAAACTCCTAATTCATCATATCTTGTTATTAAATCCAAATGTCCTAAAACACTATAATCTTTATATTTTTTAACAATTTCTAATAATTCTTGATAATATTTCTCATTATATTCTTTTTGAGTCTTTCCTGCTTGAAATTCTTGTGTCCAAAATTCTTGATTATTCACTTGATGACAAGAAAGAATAATAAAATCAAAAGGATATTTAGAAAATAATGTTTTATATTGAGGAATGGTATGAACTTGTACTCCAAATTCCATCCCTTTTTTCATAACTAAGTTTGGATATTTAATTTGTAAATCACTTATTTCTTGAAAATATTGTGGATAATTAACATTTAAAAAAGGCATTCCATCGCGATATTCAATTTCTTCTACCTCATCCCAATCTTTCTTAATACCATAATCAACATGATCAGTAAAACAAATTTCATCCATTTTCATTTCTAAAGCATCTAAAACAAGATCCTCCATTAAGTATTGACTATCATCGCTATAATTTGTATGTATATGGTAATCACAAAACATTTAAAAATCCCCCTTTCTCAAATTAATTTGTTATCGAAAAATCCTAAAAGTTAATAAAAAGTGGGGGAGTGGCGAACTTATTACAATCGAAAGTGTAGATTTGATTATTCAATTGTTTTATCTTTATATTGATAAATTCTTTCTACTCTTTCACTCACTAAACAAGTAATCTCATATGGTATTGTTTTTAACTCTTTAGCCATTCTTGATAAAGATATATGTTCTCCAAAAATTTCTACTTGATCATGCACTTTAACACGTTCATCCACTTTTATCATCATTTGATCCATACAAACTCTACCAACAATTGGATATTCTTTTCCATTAATATATACATTTCTTCCTTGATTAGCACGAATAAAACCATCAGCATAACCAATTGGTAAAGTCGCTATAAATTCATCTTCCAAAGCTTGATATGTGTATCCATACCCCACATATTCTCCTTTTTTAATATGTTTAATCATAGCAACTTTTGTATATAAAGACATCACTTGCTTTAAAGAATCACATTCTTCCCCCGCTGGATCAACACCATACATAGCAATACCAATTCTTGTCATATTTGATGAAGTATGCTCATGATACATCATTGCAGCTGAATTTTGGCAATGAATATATTGAAAATGATGTTGTCCAATCATTTCATCAAATAAACGAAGTTGTTGCTCATACGCTTCATTTTGCATTTCATCATCAGCAGTTGCAAAATGTGTAAATACTCCATCAATTTGAAAAATATGTGGTGGACAAGAAGATAGCACATGCTCAAATTCTTGTTTTGTTTTAAATCCTAAACGATTCATTCCTGTATCTATTTTAATATGCACTTTAACAGGTTTATAATGATGATATAAATAAATAATCTCTTGCATATATTCATGAGAATATAATGTTAAAGTGATATCATAATCTATAACCATATCTAAATCTTCTAATGGAATTGCTCCTAAAACCAATATATCTTTATCTATTCCTGCTTTTCTTAAATCAATAGCTTCTTTTAAAGTTGCCACTCCAAACATAGCAATAACAGGATTATCTTTTAACACACTCGCAACTTGTTGATAGCCATGCCCATATGCATTAGCTTTAATAATTGCCATCATTGGTTTTTGGACTTTATGGTATAAAGCATTCACATTATCTTCCAAATAATCCAAATGAATCAATGCATAAGTATCACGATATTGAGTCATAGAAACACCTCTTTTCAATATTTTAAGTATAATCTAATCAATATCCTTTTTCAAGAAAAAAAGGGAAAACCTTCCCTATTTCACATTAGCAGCCTGCATACTTGATAATACTGATAACATTTCTTCTTTCGTTAAATCATTAGAATAAAGTGAACAAACTACCCCAGATGAAACATATGTCATTTGATTATCTTGTTGATATGCAAAACCATCAACCAAATCTATCATTTCTCCTTCTACTTTTACAACATTAATAGGATTATTTGAAGAAACAGAACTTTCTATAATAGTAAATGATTTATCTCCTGTAAATTTTAAAATATGATTTGTTGTATCATCAATAGTTGCTACCTTTTCATGTTCTAATGTTGAACCCATTAAAGCTACTGGATAAAGTGGTAATGATGCAGCAGCACTCTTATATTGTGTTTTTGATTCTTTCATAATTGTTTCTTGACTAAAAGCATTTTTATTTAATTTTTGATTAGTCTTAAATGAATCAACCTTTAATTTAATTACCTCTGTTCCATCTCCATCATAAACATGAACATACATAGGATCAAGATCTTTATTAAACTTAACTTCCTGAGATTGAATACGTTCATCATTTTCATAACTCATTTTTCCATTAACTATATAACCATCTTTCACTTTTTCATGTTTATTATCTTTAAAAAATGATAAAAGTGATTGATAAATATAAGGTTTAGGTGAATTATTAGGCCATTCACTTTGAAATTGAAAAGCTTGATTTAATGATGGTGTTAAAACAAATACACCTTTATCATTTCTAACAATAACTTGTGATTGATTTAATGATTTATCATAAAGCTCAACTTTATAATAATCTTTTTCATTAAAAGAAGCATAAGAAGAAGTAACCTGATAAGATTTCAGCTCATCATTCTCTAACATTTCCATATGACAAACCATTTCATAGTTTGTATATTTTTCGACAGTCTTTAATGCTTGTTTTAAAGATGTAGATTTTAATTTAAAAAAGCAAATGCCACCTATAACCACAACCACAGCTACAATAATCGCTATATATTTCTTATTCATAATCTTTCCTCCTACCTTATTTTATGAATAAATTGTATTTTTATGAATAAACATCTTGCATTTGTTTATACTATCATTAGGAGGTCTTATATATGAATATGATTCAAAAAATCGCTTTAGTATTTACAATTATTGGAGCTATTAATTGGGGCTTAATTGGATTGTTTAATTTCAATCTTGTAGAAGCATTATTTGGAACTTCAATGTTAAGTGCCATTATATATATGATTGTAGGTATAGCTGGTATTATTAATATCATGTTATTATTTACAGACTTAGATACAAAATAATGGGTATGATATTCATACCCATTATTCTTTAAATGCTATTATTTGACCAGTCTTTAACAAGACTCTTTTTTTATTTTTAACAAGTGATAACATTGGAATATCACTATTTGAATCAGAATATCCATAAGAAGAATCATAATCAATCTCAATATTATGTTCTTTTAAACATTTATTGATACGATATATTTTTTCTTCATTCTTACAATTCTTACCTATAATTTGTCCATGATTTGTTAGTGTTGCTAACATACAATCAGCTGGTAATTCATGATATTGCATATAATCCTCTACTGAAGCTGTACACACAATAACAAAACAGCCTTCTTTTTTTCTTTTTTTCATTTCTTCTATAACATGATGATAATAATGAATAGCTACATAATTTCTATAAAAGTATTTTAACTCGTCTTGATCCATTGAACGAAGTGGAAATAGTAAACTACTCTTTGCCTGTTCAAATGAATAAAAATGTAAAACATAATATCCAAAACAATAAAAGATAACTTTTATAAAACAAAAAATATGCCATGGACGTTTTTTTAAATCATATTTTAATAAACGTTTAATAGAATCACCTTGAGCAATTGTATTATCAAAATCAAATAATGCAACAGATCTCCTCATTAGGCAATCTCCAATGCTATTTCCATCATAGCTGTGAAGGTATTTTCTCTTTCCTTAGCAGTTGTTACTTCATTTGTAACTAATGAATCAGAAACAGTCAATAATGTAATAGCGTGCTTATGAAAATAAGCTGCTGTAGCAAAAAGTGCATATGACTCCATCTCTACTCCTAAGCATCCCATTGATGCCCATTTTTCACTACTTCCTTTATCAAAATGATAAAAAATATCTGATGAAATAATATTTCCAACATGATAAACGACATTCTTTTCTTTCGCTTGTTGAACTGCTTTTTCTAACAAATGATAAGAACTTATAGCTGAAAATGTTCCAGGTAATTCAAACTGATGAGCAAAGCGACTATCAGTACATGCTCCTTGAGCAATAATGATATCTCTCAAATGAACATCTTTTTGTAAACCTCCACATGATCCTATACGAATAATTGTTTCTACTCCATATTGACTATATAGTTCATGACAATAAATACCAATAGATGGTATCCCCATTCCTGACCCCATAATAGATACTTTTTTTCCTTTATATGTTCCTGTAAAACCTAACATATTTCTAACAGTATTAAATTGATGAACATCTTCTAAATATGTTTGTGCTAAAAATTGAGCACGTAATGGATCTCCTGGCATTAAAACTGTTTTAGCAATTTCACCAACTTGAGCTTCATTATGTGGTGTTGACATCTTCCTTTTCCTCCTTAATGAAATGTTTTTCCCTCTTTAAAATAATAAATATCCTCTATATTCTCTGGTATTTCTTTTCCTGTAATCATATTATCAATAAGCTTAATCATTTCTTCTTGATCCCCTATTTCATAACCAATCTTTGCAAAGTAACCATCTAAAACAATAAATGGAACACTTCCCGAATCATCATCGACATAATAATTTTGAAGTAAACTACATGTTTTTGCATATGCTTCTATCGCCTTTTCTTCATCTATGTCATAGTATATGATTTCCATTTGGGATTCATACATTTCTTCTAATCTAGGTATAACATGATTCATAAAAGATTTACACACAGGACAAGTTTTCGCATAATATACATAAAGATAATATTGTGGTTTAGGTGAACATGCACCAATAAAAAATAATAAAATAAGCAAAATTTTTTTCATTTCTTTATGTAATGAAATCTACGTCCTTCTAATTCATAAGACAATTCTTTATTTAAAGTCGCAGACTCAATATCCTTTATTAAATAATCTTCATCTCCACCTTCATATCCTAAAAGTGCAAAATACCCATCTAAAACAATAAATGGTCCATTCCCATAATATTCTTCATCAAAATCTCCCAAAGAATCAATCACTTGATCATATACTTTTTCTGTATTTTCTTCATCTAAATCATATTGATTGATTGTGAGTTGATCTCCAAATGTCTCTTCTAATAATGGAATTGCTTCATTCTTAAAAGCTTTACATTGAGAACAATCATTCACATAAAAAAATGTTAATGTCATAGATTGATTTAATTGAATCTGTTTATGAGATGAACTACACCCTACTAATACAACGAATATCAATAAAAATAATATCTTTTTCATATTCCTCATCCTTTTGTCTTATTATAAACTATCTTCATTATCTTGTATACTCACATGAACACAAAAATATTTTAATAACACTATTGCAAAAAAATAATATTAATAATATAATAGTATCAAGGAGGATGAGAGAATGAATTTTGAATGGTCTACAAATGATATTGCTACTAAAACTTTAACAATCTATGAAACAAATTTAACGTTAAATAAAGCGGCATGTTATCATTTTGAAGATGTAAACTTTGTTTTATTAGGGATAAATAAAAAAGATAAACAAATTGGAATTAAGCCAGTAACAAAAGAGGATTTAAATAACAATGTTTATCCTGAAACTCAGCTACATCGTATTTCTTTGGGAAAGAGTTATGGGAGGATTTCTAACAAATCATTTGTTGAAGACCTATGTCAAGAATTTGGATTCGATTTCAAAAAAGAACAAAGTTATAAATATAGGGTTACATTTGATGTTGTGCATCAGATTATGATTGCACAATTATAAGGAGGGAAATCAATGTCAATTACACTTTTTTGGACAATTATTTTGGTTATTGCCATTATTGTTGAAGCCATCACAGTTGACTTAGTAAGTATTTGGTTTGGTGCTGGAGCTATTGTTGCATTAATTGCCGAAGCTTTTGGATTTAATCAAATTATTCAAGTTACTTTATTTACAATTGTTTCTATTGCTTGTATTCTCATAACAAGACCTCTTTCTAAGAAATATTTAAGAGGAAATACTATCAAAACAAATTATGATCGTATTATTGGAAAACATTGTTTGGTTACAGAAACAATTACTGCCGATAATAAAGGTGAGGTTAAAGTAATGGGTACTCTTTGGATGGCAACAAGTCTTAATAATGAAACAATTGAAGTTGGACAATATGCTGAAGTTGTTTCTATTGAAGGTGCACATGTTATTGTGAAAGAAATATAATGAAGGGAAGGATATATTATGATTGATTTTATTTTTAATTATTTATGGATTGTTATTTTAGTTATTTTAGCAGTGATTATTGTTGCAAGAACAATTAGAATTGTTCCTCAATCTTATGCTTTTGTTGTTGAAAGAATTGGAGCTTATAATCGTACTTGTAATGTTGGATTGCATATTTTGGTTCCTTTATTAGATAGAATTGCAAATAAAGTTTCATTAAAAGAACAAGTTATGGATTTTGCTCCTCAACCTGTTATTACAAAAGATAATGTTACAATGCAAATTGATACTGTTGTTTATTTCCAAATTACTGATCCTAAATTATTTACTTATGGTGTTGTTCGTCCTTTAAATGCTATTGAAAATTTAACAGCAACAACATTACGTAATATTATTGGAGATCTTGAATTAGATGAAACATTAACATCAAGAGATATCATTAATTCAAGAATGCGTTCTATCCTTGATGAAGCAACTGATCCTTGGGGAATAAAAATTCATCGTGTTGAAGTTAAAAATATTATTCCACCTCGTGATATTCAAGAAGCCATGGAAAAACAAATGCGTGCTGAACGTGAAAGACGTGAAGCAATTTTACAAGCTGAAGGTAAGAAAACAGCCGCTATTTTAACTGCAGAAGGTAAAAAAGAATCAATGATTCTTGAAGCAACAGCAGAGAAAGAAGCTCAAATTGCTCGTGCTGAAGGTGAAGCTGAAGCATTAAGACTTGTATATGAAGCACAAGCTAAAGGTATTGAATATATTAATAATGCTCAACCTCAAGAAGCATATGTTACATTAGAAGGTTTTAAAGCATTAGAAGGGGTTGCTAAAGGGGATTCAACAAAGATTATTATTCCTAGTGAATTACAAGGTATGGCAGCTGCAGTTACATCAATTGCTGAAATTGCAAAAGACCCAAAAAAAGCTAAAAAATAACATTATTTTAAACAGTACAATTTGTACTGTTTTTTTATAGACTTTCTATAATAAATATAATGAAAAAAAGTGCTTAAAAGCACTATATAAAACTTTATTCTTTTGTTAGAAGATACTTTGAATATTGCGAACAAACTATACCTGATATTGCTAGTAATGGATAAGGATGACTTGCATAATCATGATGACTTTGATAACGAATATATTGATCAACATATGGTAAAGTTATATTTTGATGACTTGTAATTAAATAAATTTTAGGTTTATGTTCTATATTTTTAAAAATATGTGTTCTTGCAAGTGCTCTTTTAAAATATGTACCAGATTCTGAAAAAATAATAATTAAATGTTTTTCATCTGCATTTTTAATATACTCTATTTGATTCGCAAAAGGCATACATGTAAAAATAACTTTTCTATTTGTTTGTAAATCAAATTGCAAATTCATAGCAACTGTTTCTGATTGTAAATAACCAAAAGCTCCAACATATTGATAATCATAAATATCCCTAACTAATTCTTGAATAATTTTTTCATCAAGACTATCTCTTAATAATTTTAAATGATCTGTTATAGCATCTACATATGATTTTATAGGTGCTTGACTATTATCATTTTGATATTTAAATTTTTGAATAGCAATTTCATGTGAAACTTGATATTTAGCAACTTGATTTTTCAAATCATTATAATCATTCAATCCAATATCTCTACAAAATCTAGAAATACTTGAATTAGAAACATAACATTTTTTTGCTAACTCAGTAATTGAACAATTTTCCAATTCAGTTATATTTTCTAAAATATATTTTGCTATTTTATAGTTATTTGATTCATTAACTTCACTATTAATTAATGATAACAAAATAATGATAAGATTAAACATTCTTTATCACTCCCCTACTTCAAATATAGCATAAATATAGTCAAATTTTAATCCTTTTTTATAACAATTGTCTTTGCCAATTTATCATGAAAGGATTGTGATAAGGGATGAAAATAAGCATAGATAATAGACAAAATTGTCATTGTATATGCAATATATTGTAAGAGAGTTACTATACTTATATATCCAAATAATTGTAAGAGTTTTCTTATATAAGTAGCTGTAACAACAATTCCACCTTCTAAAATTGTTGCTCCTATTATTTCACGAATAAACATATCTTTAAAAGTAACACAATCACCATTCTCTCTAACAACAGCCACTTTACATATCTTTTTCCCCAATGTTTGACCTTTTAAAATAAAGCTTGGAATAATGACATAATAAATAACACCAACAACAATCACAAATATTCCAAACTTTAAACCTGTTGAAAAACCATAAGTTTCCAACGTAAATGAATCCTTACGAATATAATCATGTCCTCGCAAATAAAAGGTTACAGGTATACTTGCAATCATATTCGTTATATACCAATCTATAAGCATGGCTATAAACCTTCTTACACGAAGTTTAACAATATCATAACTATTTTCTATCTTTTGATGTTTGGCTTTCTTCACAAATATCACCTCAATTTATCCTTATTATAAAATGTTTAACTTTTTATTGACAACATTTTTCCAAATTATAGAAATAATTTCCAAAATATAAAAATATTACCATTATAAATTAAAAAAACATTGATATAATCAATATAATTTTCATTTTATAAATCATTTGACAAAATTACTTTTTATTTTATACTAATAAATGTGTATAGTATATCTTCTTCAATTATGAGGAGAAAAAAGATGAAATTAATTATTGAAGAAAATGAAAAAGCAATGAGCGAAAGTGCTATGCAAATTATCTTAGGAGCTATGCAACAAGATAAAAGAGTGAATATTTCATTAACTGCTGGAAAATCACCTAAAATGCTTTATCAAATGATGATTCCATATGTTAGAGATCAAAAAAAATATCAAGATATTCAATATTATCTTTTTGATGAAGCACCATATTTTGGTGAAAAGAAAGGTGAACCAGGACCAAACTGGGTAGAAATGCAAGAATTATTCTTTAAAGATGCACATATTCCTGATGAACGTATTCATATTCCAAGTATGGAAAATTGGGAAACATTTGATGAAGAAATTAGAAATGCTGGTGGCATAGATGTTATGCTTATTGGACTTGGTTGGGATGGGCATTTCTGTAGCAATTGTCCAAGATGTACACCTATGGATAGTTATACTTATGCTATGGATAGAAAAATTAAAAATGCTGTGAATCCAACTTATCCAGATAGACCATTACAACCTTATTCATTGACAATGGGACCAAAAAGTTTAATGAGAGTTAAACATCTTGTTATGATTGTTACAGGAAAGGAAAAAGCTGAAATCTTCAAGAAATTCTTAGAAACGCCTATTACTGATGAGTTACCTTCAACAGTATTGAAATTACATCCTAATTTCACCGTTATCTGTGATCAAGAAGCAGCTTCACTTATCAATGAAGAAGATTACCAAAGAATTTAGGAATAAAAAGGAGCAATGCTCCTTTTTATTTTATAAATATATAAAAAAGATATCATTTTATAATGATATCTCCTGTGTGTAGTATATCTTCTTATATTTTATTTAATTGTTTTCTTCCTTTAATTTTTGTTTTTCTACTAATTTAACAAATGGATAATATAGCAACATATCTAATAAAATAAGACCTATAACCATAATACCTGCTTTAATATCCATACATCCTAATGCAGCTCCAAGGGGAGCAGGTGTTGTCCATGGTGTTTCAACAATACCTTTTCCAACAATGTTTAATGCCATACATATATAAGCAACTATTGAGTTGATAACAGGCACAAAGATAAATGGAATCATCATTAATGGATTTAATACCATTGGTAAACCAAAGATAATTGGTTCATTAATATTAAATATTGCAGGACCAATAGATAATCTACCTAATGTTTTAAGTTCTTGTGATTTAGAACGTAACAATAAGATACATAATCCTAAAGTTGATCCACCACCACCTAAGCAAATAACATATGACCAAAATGGTTGTGTAAAAAAGTGAGTGATTGCTGTTCCTTCAGAAAATGCAGTAATATTCTCCATTAAATACATTTGTTGGAATGGCAAACGAATTGGTTGAGTAATACTTGCACCATGTAAACCAAAGAACCAGAATACTTGAGCAATCATTGTAATTAAGCAAATACCAATTAATGAATCCAATCCTGATACAGCAGGTGCTAAAATAGTCATTATCATACTTGGAAGTAACTCACCACTTAAACTTTCAACAATTAATGATAAAGCATAGAACACACCAATACATGTAAATAATGGAATGATTGCATCAAATGACGAAGCAATGGCTGGTGGTACACCTTCTGGTAATTTAAAACGAATATTTTTCTTTAATAAGAAATGAATAATTTCCACACAGCCAATAGAAACGATAATTGCTGTAAAAATACCCTTTGCATCTAAATATGTTGTTGGTATGTAGATACTCGCATTTGCCAAAATTTCATCAACTTTTGCTCCCTCGTTAATAAAACCTGTACTTACAGCTTGAACAACAGGTGATGATACAATCAAAAATACTGCAGTTGATACAATAGAAGCATTTAATTCAGCAATTTTATATCTTTTAGCTAAATTATAAGCAATGGCAAAAGCAATAAACAATCCCATCAATGCCATAGTCATGTTATATGGCAATTGTAAGGCAGCTTTATTCACTTGTGCCCAATTATACCAACCTAACAACATATCACTGATTATTCCCCAATCAGGTAATGTTTCAGGTTTAAATGGGGGTGTCGAAATAATCAAACAAACCCCACCAAGAATTGATAATGGAATTGCTACAACCATACCATCACGAATAGATGCTAAATGTCTTTGATTTGCAACTTTATTAGCAATTGGTACTAATGTACGATCAGCAAGTCCATTAAATTTTTCCATGAATTTTTCCATGAAGTTCATCGTTTTTTCCTCCCTTATTTTTTCTAGTTTTATTATATATCTATCAAAATATATAATCTTTAAATTTCCAAATATGGCAAAGCATTTCCAATACTTGGAAATTAAAAAAATAAAGAGCTTTATTTTATAAATAACAATAGTCATAGAAAAGCAAATTTATATCATGTTTACTGTATATATCACAATAATCTATATCATTTTTTAAATAAAAAACTCTCTTTAAATCTATCTTCATATAGATTTAAAAAGAGTTGATAATCCTAAAATAATATTTCATATCTAAGAATAAACTTTTTATTTTTTAAAAATAAAACTTACACCAACGTCTTGATTTTTTGCTTCCACAGTATATCCAAACATAGTTACAATTTTATTCACAATAGATAACCCTAAACCAAATTGTCCTTTAACCCCTTTGACATAAGGATTAAATAAAAATGGCAAAGTATCTTCATCAATATGCTCACCATCATTATAAATTTCTAAATATTTATCTTTTAATGAAATATGAATAATAGATTGTGCATATCTTGAAGCATTTTCTATAATATTTTCAATAGCTACCCTCCAATGTTCTTCATTCCCAACAAAACAAACATCTTCTAAATCTGTTTCTAATTGTATTTGAGGTTTTAAAAGATCCATTTGTGTAACTATTTTATCTATAAGTTGTTTCATATCAAATGTTTCTAATTCTTGATTCTCACCCTGTAAATAATCTAACCTATTTAAATATAAAAACGATTTGACTTTATGATCTAAACGATCAGCATTTTCTAAAATAATATCCATTGAACTATCTTTATCTCCATATGGATAAATATCATCTTTAACACTTTGACTATATGTTTTAATTAAAGAGATAGGTGTTTTTAAATCATGAGAAATATTATGTATCATTTCTTCTTTGATTTTCTCTTGTTTATCTAAATCTTCTTTCATTTCAACAAGAGCTTTCGAAACAATACCTATTTCATCTTCTCTATCTAAAATCAACTCACAATGTTTTCTTTCTTTAATAAAATCAATATAATTTTTAATCTTTTTTAAAGGATTGATTAATGTAACAACCCATATAATCATTACTAAAGCAATAACAATAAAAAAACCATATTGAATATTAATAGTTTGATTTTTTAAAGAATCAATTAATTCATTAGAGTAATCACTATTTTGAACAGATATTAAATATTGTGATTGAGAAATACGTGAAATCATATAATAATATGTTTCATCTAATAACTCACTTTTATCATATACATAATTCTTCTTTGGTGTATAAATAAATTTATTTAACTTATCACCAAAAACATAATGATATAATTGCTCAACAAACTTATCACTAGATATATTGGTTGAAACAACAGAAGATGATGAACTATCATAAATGATATGAAATGCGTGTTTTGATTTCATAACAGGTATAAATGAATTATTACAAGTATTTCCCCCTGAATAAAATATGTCTTTATTAAATGTTACATTTTGTCATTTGCAAAGCC
>OFGF01001656.1_pt1 | contig 13400 bp, 9 predicted proteins | sample 1521711 | NCBI WGS metagenome assembly OFGF01 (sample SAMEA3504092, study PRJEB24116) | mouse gut metagenome | biome: mouse gut; feature: mouse-associated habitat; material: faeces | place: Denmark | collected 2011 | reverse complement strand
AGTCAGCATAAGACGGGTAAATTGTTGCACATTCATTTTCTAAATTATGAAACATGCAAACATTCTATTCAAACATTTATGAGTAAATCTAAATTTACTGCTGACAAAATTATGCTTGGACTATCTTTTTATGGAAGAACAACTAATGAGTCAAGCCTTATCTTTGATATAAAGGATTATTTTAAGGATAATAAAGATATAGATAAATGGGTAAATAGACTATATAACTATAAATATTATGATGATAATGGTACAGAAAAATATAGTGAAATTTACTTTAATGGATATGCAATGGTTCGTGATAAAGTTACTTATGCTATAGCAAGTGGTTTGGGCGGTGTATCAATTTTCAGTATGTCTTATGACGTATCTGCTTTTTGGGAATATTCATTGCACAATGCTGTTAGCGAGGCAATAGAAAGGGGAATTGTTATTTCAAAATAATAATTAAATTTAACCTCAAAAAAATAAAAAGAAGGTCAGATATTTATTTGACCTTCTTTTAAAATTTTTTGCCTGTAAAATATCAAAAAATAAAGATAATTTAAAGCAAAAGTCAACATTTGGTAATGATTTTAAAAAAAATTTATTATATATTAAATATTTTGGTAATATATATTGAAAAATTGTGAAAATTAGTGTATTATTTATTATATAGTTTTATATTTATGGAGAGATTAAATGAATAATTTTATCCCAAAAAAAATAGTGGATGAAAATTTAATAGATAAGTTAAGCAATTCAATTGGTTGTAATAAGGATTTAGCGGAAGTACTTGCAATTAGAGGCTTTGAAGATGCTGAAAGTGCTATATCTTTTTTGCAGGCTGATATAAAAAATTTAACACCAGTATTTAATTATAGCGGTATGAAGGATGCTGCAGCCCGTATTAAACAAGCAATTGACTTTGGCGAAAGTATTGTTATTTATGGCGATTATGACTGTGATGGTGTGTGCAGTACTGCTATTTTGTATATGTTTTTATCTTCGCTTGGTATTGAAGTTAATTATTATATTCCTAACAGAAAAAAGGAAGGGTATGGCATAAATAGAGAGGCATTAGAGGAAATAGCAGATACTTTTTATCCCGATTTAATAATTACAGTAGACTGCGGTATAACTGCTAAAGAAGATATTGAATATGCTATAAATGATTTGGGCATAGACTTTATTGTAACCGACCATCATGAACCGCCAGAAGATATACCTAATTGTATTGTAGTAAATCCAAAAGTAAAAAGACTAGATAATACCTTTAATGAGTTGTGTGGTGCAGGCATAGCATTAAGGCTATGTGAAGCAATTGGTGGCGAAAAAGCACTTATGTATTATATAGATTTGTGTGCTATTGCAACAATTGCAGATATAGTGCCTCTCGTGGGGGATAATAGAATTATTGTAAGTTATGGTATGGAAATACTAAATTCCCGAGCAAGACTTGCTGTAAAACTATTGTTGGAAGTAGCAGGAGTTAAGGCTGAGGATAAAATAACTTCCACAGATGTTGCCTTTAAAATAGTACCACGCATAAACGCAATTGGAAGACTATCTGACTCTAAAAAAGCAGTAAGTATGCTTATAGATAGTGATTATTTTTATGTAAAAAGTTTGGCAGAGCAAGCAAATAGTTACAATATTGAAAGACAACAATTCACAGACGATTTGGTTTCTGACTGCTTGCAAATGCTTGAAAATTATGATTTAGTAAACAATAGAATTATTATATTGTATAGCGATAAGTGGGAAGCGGGAGTGCTAGGTATTGCAAGTGCAAAAATAACTAGTATGTTTAACCGCCCAACTATTTTAATGACTGCTGATGGCGATTTATATAAAGGCTCTGCAAGAAGTATTGCAGGAGTTAATATATATGAATGCGTGTCTGCTTGTAAGTCTTTTTTGCATGCGTTTGGCGGTCATGCAATGGCTTGTGGGGTAACTTGTAGTAAGGAAAATATTGAGGCTTTTTGCTTTGCAATAAATGAGTATTGTAGGGGACTAGATAAAAATTTGTTTATCCCTCATACCGAATATGACTTAAAACGTGATTACAATGAGATGACTTTGGAAGCATTACAAGATTTAAATAAACTAGAACCTTTTGGTATGGGTAATCCTAAAGTAAAATATAATATTTGCATAAACACCCCGATTTTTGATAGGATTTCTACCACAAAACATATAAAATACGCAAAAAATAATCAAGTTGAATTGGTTTATTTTGATGGAATTAATAATCAAAGAAATATCAATAACATAAACAAAATTGATATGATTTGTGATTTTGGTATTAGAATTTTTGCAAACAGACTTTATGCACAAGGCATAGTCCAAGATACTAATTTTGACTGGTCGGAATTTAATATAGACGAAAAATATCTTGCTATTAAATATGCTTATTATGCTAAATATGACAATAGCAGTGTGTTTGATATAAAATACATTGACGAGGAAGATGTTTGCACTCAAATAGATAATGATTTGTATGGGACTTGCTTTATTTGCTATTCTAAACAAACATTTGATAAATATTCTTATATCCTAAAAGATAAGTTGAAAAAAATAGATATAGGAAATATATCAGGAGTTAATCCGCTAAATAGACTTGTACTTGATTTAGATATAAGTCAAAATTTGGCTTATTATAAAAAAATAGTCATTTTGGACACATTGCCTAGCCTTGGTGTAATAGATTATTATAAGTTGAATATGAATGCACAAGTTGTTATGGTAAAAAATAAAATTGTTTACGATTATTTGTATATGGTTAAAGATAATTTTCCTACTATAGATATAATGCGTGGCATATTTGCAGAAATTAAAAAGTTGCTTTTAGATAAAACTAAACTATCCAATTTTGCGGAATTATTTAATGAGTATGAAAAGCAGGGCGGTACAAATATAATAGGCTTTTATATGGCAATGTTTGTTTTTTACGAACTAAAAATTATAAAATTAAAAGGCGGGTTTTATGTGGATAGCCAAGTTAAAACCAGTTTAGAGAATAGTAATATTTATCAGAGGATTAAGGAGTTAATTTATGCAGGATGCGATACTAAATAAGTTAAAAAACCAATATCCGCAAGAGCAGTATGAAATTATAAAAAAAGCATACGATTTTGCAAAACAAGCACACGCAGGGCAAAAGCGCCAGTCGGGTGAAGATTATTTTGTGCATCCGGTTTCAGTAAGCGAAATTCTTATTGATATGGGGCTTGACTATGAAACAGTTATGGCTGCTTTTTTGCATGATGTAATTGAAGATACACCGCATACTGAGGAGGAACTAGAAGGGATATTTGGCAAAACTGTTGTAATGCTTGTTAATGGTGTTACAAAATTAAATAAATTGCAGTTTAAGTCAAGTGTAGATGAGCAGGCGGAAAATTTGCGAAAAATGCTGTTTGCAATGAGTGATGACATTAGGGTTATTATTATCAAACTTGCAGATAGACTGCACAATATGCGTACATTGCTATTTAAATCAAGTGATAGACAAAAGGAAATATCGCGTGAAACATTAGAGATTTATGCACCTATTGCTGAAAGACTTGGTATGGGTACAATAAAGGGTGAACTTGAAGATTTGGCAATGAGATATTTAAATCCGGACGATTATTATGCACTTGTGCAAAAAATATCCGCTAAAAAGGTGGAAAGGCAAGAGTTCGTACAAAATGTTGTAAAAGATATAAAAGCAAAACTTGCAGAAATGAAAGTTGAAGGTGAGGTTAATGGTAGACCAAAGCACTTTTATAGTATTTATAAAAAAATGCAAAGCGGAAAGGAATTTGAACAAATTTATGACCTTATTGCAGTAAGAATTATAGTTGATACAATAAAAGACTGTTATGCTGTACTAGGTGCAATTCATACTATGTGGAAACCTCTTCCCGGTAGGTTTAAAGATTATATTGCTATGCCTAAGGCTAACAATTATCAGTCTTTGCATACAACAGTTATATCTCAATATGGTTCTCCATTTGAAATACAAATAAGAACGCATGAAATGCACGACATTGCTGAGTTTGGTATTGCTGCTCACTGGAAGTATAAAGAGGGTAGATTAACTCAGGACCAAAGCATAATGGATAATCGTATGCAATGGATAAGAAGTATTATGGAGGTGCAAAAAGATTTAAGGGATAATGCAGAGTTTTTGCAGTCGCTTAAAGTGGACTTGTATCCAGATGAAGTTTTTGTTATTACTCCAAAAGGCAAAGTTGTAAGTCTTCCTAAAGGTGCTACTGGTATTGATTTTGCGTATGCAGTGCATACTGAAGTAGGGCATAAGTGCGTAGGAATTAAAGTTGATGGCAAAATTGTGCCTATTAATACAAGACTTTCCAACAACTCTATTGTTGAAGTTATTACCTCAAATGCTTCAAAAGGACCTAGCAGAGACTGGCTTAAATTTGTTGCCACAGCCAGTGCAAGAAATAAAATCCGAGCATACTTTAAAAAGGAAATGCGTGAGGATAATATAAAACGTGGCAGAGAAATGTTAGAAAAGGAGGCAAAACATAGAGGCTATAGTTTGTCTGAATTGCTAAATAATGAGGAATGGCTAAAATTTTTCAAAAGTCATTACGGACAAAATGCAAATATGGAAGATATTTATGCAGAGTTAGGATATGGCAATATAACTACTAATAAAATAATATTAAAGTTAATTGACTGCTTTAAAAAATCTGCGGATAATCTTACTCCTATAATAAGTACTAGCAAAATTAGTAAGGCTAATAACAAAAAAGGTAATGGCATATTGATTAGGGGATATGATGACTTTTTAATAAGATTACCACATTGTTGTAATCCTGTGCCGGGTGATAAAATAGTAGGTTATGTCAGTCGTGGCAGAGGGGTGTCTATTCATAGAGCAGACTGCCCTAATATGAAAAACATTGAAGCGGAAAGAATAATTGAGGCTAGTTGGTCGCAAAATATGTCTTCACATTTTACCGCAACATTGGAGATTATTTGTATTAATAGGTCTAATTTGCTAATGGATATTATAGCCTTTTTTAGTACAAGAAAAATTAATATTACTATGGCAAATATGAAAGTAGACGATAATTTGCAAGCACTTATTACAATTGGTGTAGAAATTACAAATATACATGAACTTGACGAAATAATGAATAAAATAAAAGGTGTAGAAGGAGTTATGCATGTACACAGAATTTGATGGTTTTAGTGTTAAAAAAATAGTCAATGGCGGGCTTCAAAATAATAGTTATATTGTGAAAATCGGTACTAAATGTATAATTATTGACCCAGCATCTAAAATAGTAAAGGCAGAAGTTGATGGCGAAGGTTTGCAAGTTATGGCTGTGCTATTAACACACGGACACTTTGACCATATTAAAGGAGTAAGCCCTTTTATGCAAGAAAATATACCAGTTTATATACACAAAAATGATAATTCTAAATGCACAGGGGAGTCGATGGCAGACTGGTTAAAAAGGTTTAGGATAGAGCCATTTAGTTGCAGTAATTTTGTAAATGATGGTGATATATTAAATTTTGATGGCTTGGAAATTAAAGTTATCCATACACCAGGACATTCTTCAGGTGGTGTTTGTTATGTTATAAAAAACATTGTTTTTTCTGGTGATACTATTTTTTTGGATAGTTATGGTAGATATGATTTTGAAGATAGTTCGTTTAGTGACCTTAAAAATTCTATCATGGACAAGTTGTTTAAGTTAGATGGGGATTATGTTGTGTATCCCGGTCACGGAGATAGTACTACTATGGATTATGAAAGAGAAAGGAATATGATTATATGGAGTTAAATATCCTTACAAATAGTGAGTTTTTGCCTGACTTTATGGATATAATAAGGGCTTTTTCTCCATTTGTTACATTTAATGAACAAGAGACTGAAAACATAATTGATATATCAATAGTAAATGAAAATGTAACATTAAAATTTAAACAAAAAACTATCAAAAATCGGTGTTATATTGCCAATTTGCCTTTGATAAAACAAAAAAGTGAAGTTAAAAGACTTGCAAAAATTATGCTTTATGACTTGCTTTCAGAAATTACTGGAATTACTTTGCCGTATGGTTCGCTTACAGGCATAAGACCAACTAAATTGTACCATGAATTGCAGGCTAGCGGGAAAGATGCTTTTAATTATTTTACTGATTATTTAAGAGTGCCAGCACAAGGTGCGGAATGGATAAAAAAGATTTGTGATAACCAACAAAGTATATATTGCTTTAATGATAATGAGGTTGACTTTTTTGTAAATATACCTATTTGTATTACAAGATGTAGTTATTGTTCTTTTATATCTGCAGAGTTAGGCAAAATAAAAAAATGGATTACTCCGTATGTGGAGCAGTTGGTTAGGGAAATTGAGCACGGCATAGCACTTGCAAAAAAACTTGGGGTAAACATAAGGTCAATTTATGTTGGCGGAGGTACTCCTACCAGTTTATGCGAGAGTGATTTTGAAAAAATTATAAAGGCACTAAGTGTTATAAATTGTAAGGAATTTACTGTTGAGGCAGGCAGACCTGATACTATAAGTAAAGAAAAATTACAAATTATGGCGGATAATGGTGTTACTAGGATAAGTATAAATCCACAAACATTTAATGATAAAACATTAGCGCTTATTGGAAGAAACCATACTAAACAAGATATTTTTAATGTGTATGCCGAGGCAAGAAAGTTTAATTTTGATATTAATATGGATTTAATAGCAATGTTGCCGGAAGAGAGTTTTGAAGATTTTGAGTATTCGTTAACTGAGGCATTAGCACTTAAGCCAGACAATATTACTGTACATACCCTTGCTATTAAAAAAGGAAGTAATTTAAAACTAGCAGATTACAATAACAAAATTGAGTTACTGCCTGAAAAAATGATAGATTATTCTAGACGTGCAATTATTTCAAGCGGATATGAACCATACTATATGTATAGACAAAAATATATGAGTGGCAATTTGGATAATACAGGTTATGCAAAGCATGGCAAGGCTTGTATTTATAATATAGACATTATGGAGGAAACTCATAGTATAATTGCATGTGGTGCTGGGGCTATTAGCAAACGAGTTTGGACTGCTGAAAACAGGCTAGAGAGGCGTGCTAACCCTAAAGGTATAGATGTTTATATGCAAAGAGAAGACAAAATATTAAAAGATAAAGAAGAATTTTTTACTGAATAATTCATTTTTTTAAAAGATAGTATTAAATATGTGATTATTTATTAATAGTAATAAACTGTCTAATAAATATATTATTTTTTAAATAAATATTAATTATTTCATAAAAATACCAAAAATTAGTTTACACATTATAAAAAGTGTGTTATTATTGAATAGTACCTTTGGCTATGTTTATCAAGACTCCGATGATTTACTTGGCTAAATAGGAATAAATTATTTTAAGGAGATTAAAAATGGAAGATTTAACATTACTTACAAAACAACAAATTATTGAGAAATTTGCTCAATCAGAGGGCGATACTGGTTCTCCAGAAGTTCAAATTGCTTTGCTTACTGCAAGAATTGAAACTTTAAAAGCACACTTTGCTGTGCATAAAAAAGACCACCACAGCCGTCGTGGATTATTGCAAATGGTAGGTAAAAGAAGAAACTTGCTTACTTATCTAAAAAATAAAGATATTGAAAGATACAGAGCAGTTATTGCTAAACTAAACCTAAGAAAGTAATTAAAATTAACCCGAATATTATGTGTTCGGGTAATTTTTTATTATATAAAAGGAATAGTTGTTGGTTTAAGTTTATAGTCATAATTAATTTTGTGCTTAATACTGAAAAGGTAACCAAAATAAAATTTAAAAATTATTTGATAATAATGTAAAAACATTTATATAAATTTTTCAACTAGTCGGTTGATAATCTTTGGATGACCAAGGATAGAGGAGGAGAAAATGGTAGAAAGAAAAATTTACAAAACAACAATAGGCGGTAGAGAGGTAGAAGTTGAAACTGGTGCTTATTGCGGTATGACAAACGGCACTTGCTTGGTTAAGTGCGACGAAACTGTAGTTATGGTTAATGCTACAATGTCAAAAGAACCAAGAGACGGGGTAGACTTTTTCCCTTTAAACGTTGATTATGAAGAGAAAATGTATTCTGTTGGTAAAATTCCTGGTGGATTTAAGAAAAGAGAAGGTCGCCCAAGCGATAAAGGTATACTTGTATGCCGTTTAATTGATAGACCTTTAAGACCTTTATTCCCTAAGGGTTTTTACAACGATGTTTCTGTAGTGGCAACTTGCTTATCAGTAAACCCAGATGTTCCACCAGAAATTTATGCAATGATAGGTAGTTCTGTTGCACTTTCAATTTCAGATATTCCATTTGCTGGTCCTACTGGTTCAGTAGTTGTTGGATATATTGATGGTGAATATATTATCAACCCAAGTGCAGAACAAAGAGAAAAGAGCAGACTTCACTTAAGTTTGAGTGGTACAAAAGATGCTATTTTGATGGTTGAGGCTGGTGCTAACGAACTTACTGAAGAGGAAATGATAGCAGCAATTTTGTTTGGTCACGAAGAGATTAAAAAGATAGTTGCGTTTATTGAAAGTATTCAGGCTGAAATAGGCAAAGAAAAAATTGTTCCTAATATTTATCATGCAGAATCTACTATAGAAGAACAAGTTAGGGCTTATGCAAATGATATGATGGACAAGGCTTTGGAAGAGTTTAACAGACAAGCACGTGAAAAACTTGAAGAGGCTTTAGAGGCAGATGTATTTGCTCACTTTGCAGAGATTTTCCCTGATGGCAAAAAAGATATTGCAGAAGTTTTGTACAATATGAAAAAGGAAAAAGTTCGTGCAAAAATTTTGGAAAAAGGTATTCGTCCAGATGGTAGAACTTTAAAAGAAATAAGACCTATTTGGTGTGAACATGGTATTTTACCAAGAGTACATGGTAGCGGTGTGTTCACTCGTGGTCAAACTCAAGTATTAACAACAGCAACTTTAGGTACTATTAGCGAAGTACAAAAACTTGAAGGTTTAGATGATGAAGTATTTAAAAGATATATCCATCACTATAACTTCCCAGGATATAGTGTAGGCGAAGCAAAACCTGCAAAGAGCCCAGGTCGTCGTGAAATTGGTCACGGTGCATTAGCAGAAAGAGCATTGGAGCCAGTTCTTCCAAGTGAGGAAGTATTCCCTTACGCAATTCGTACTGTAAGTGAAGTTTTAAGTTCTAATGGTTCAACTTCTCAAGCAAGTGTTTGCGGTAGCACTTTGGCACTTATGGACGCAGGTGTTCCTATTAAAGCACCAGTAGCAGGTGTTGCAATGGGTTTGATTAGCACTCCAGATAAAAGCAATGTTAAAATTTTGACAGATATTCAAGGCTTAGAGGACTTCCTTGGTGATATGGACTTTAAGGTTGCAGGTACTGAGGCTGGTATTACTGCTATTCAAATGGATATTAAAATTAAAGGTATTAATGAGGAAATTTTGCGTACTGCTTTGGCACAAGCAAGAGAGGGTAGATTAGAAATTTTAGGAAAGATGCTTGCTGTTCTTCCTAAAGCAAATGAAAAACTATCTAAATATGCACCAAAGATTTTATCTTTTGATATTGACCCAGACAAAATTCGTGAAGTTATTGGTAGTGGCGGTAAAGTTATCAATAAGATTATTGAAGATACAGGTGTAAAAATTGATATTAGTGAAACTGGTACAGTATTTATTGCAAGTAGCGATGAAGAAATGGCAGAAAAGGCTAAGAAAATAGTTTTAAGCATTGCTAAAGACCCTGAAGTAAATGACGAAATTGAAGGTAAAGTTGTAAGAATTATGGACTTCGGTGCTTTTGTGGAAATTGCTCCAGGCAAAGACGGAATGATTCATATTAGCAAACTTTCTAAAGATAGAGTAGAAAAAGTTACTGATGTAGTTAATATTGATGACAATGTTTTAGTAAAAGTTATCAAAATTGACGATAAAGGCAGAATTGATTTAAAACTTATTAAAAAACTTTAAAAACTAATAAAAATTAATAGAATCCGAGGAAAAGCAAAATGAAAAACCAAATAATCAATTCCGTATATTACGTAGGCGCAGATGACAAAACCATAGACCTGTTCGAAAGCCAATACCTGGTCCCAAACGGCGTATCCTACAACTCCTACGTCATTCGTGACGAAAAAACCGCCGTTCTGGACACCGTAGACCCCAGAGCCGGAGAACAATGGCTTGCCAACCTGGAAGAAGTACTGGAGGGAGAATCCCCGGACTACCTGATCGTATCCCACCTGGAACCCGACCACGCCGGCAACATCGGAAAACTGGCCGAAAAATACCCCAAGATGAAACTGGTAGGCAACGCAAAAACCTTCGCCATGCTCCCCCAGTTCTTTGAGATGGATCTAACCGACCGCTGCGTCACCGTAAAAGAAGGCGACACCCTAAGCTTAGGCGCCCACACCCTCACCTTCGTCATGGCTCCGATGGTACATTGGCCGGAAGTCATGGTAGCCTACGAATCCAAGGAAAAGATCCTCTTCTCCGCCGACGGCTTCGGTAAATTCGGAGCATTGGACGCAGAAGAAGCGTGGGTGGACGAAGCCAGACGCTACTACATCAACATCGTAGGAAAATACGGCGCCCAGGTCCAGGCCCTTCTGAAAAAAGCCGCCGGCCTTGACATCGCCATGATCTGTCCCCTTCATGGCCCCATTTTAAGGGAAAATCTGGGCTATTACCTGGAAAAATACCAGACCTGGAGCAGTTACGAGCCGGAAGAGACCGGTATCGTCATCGCTTACGCATCCATCCACGGCAATACCGCCAAGGCCGCAAAAGAACTGGCCGAAATGCTGAAAGAGAAAACAGAAGCCCCGGTTAAGGTATACGATCTTGCAAGAGCCGACATGCCCACCGTGGTAGCGGAAGCCTTCCGTTATGATCGTCTGGTACTGGCCGCAGCAAGCTACGACGGCGGCGTATTTCCCTGCATGGAAGACTTTTTACACCATCTGCGGGCAAAGACCTACCGCAGCCGCAAAGTCGCCCTCCTGGAAAACGGAACCTGGGCGCCGTCCGCAGCCCGCACCATGCGGAGCATCCTGGATGAGATGAAAAACCTCACCATCTGCGAGCCTGTCGTTACCATCCGCTCCACCATGAAGGAGGCAGATAAGGAAGCTATGAAGGAACTGGCGGAAGCAATATTGGCCGTGTAGCACAGTCCGCGAAATACATCAAGAAAAACAAAAGCAATGTCCGTTGTAAAAAGACAAATGTCTTTTACAAAGAGAAAAGGAGGGAAGCGTCACAAAAGGCTTCCCCCTATTTATAATAGGAAGAAACACCTGAGATTTTTACAGCCAGGGGACAAAAAAGCATGGGAAAAAGAAGAAAAACGAGACAAAAGAATCAACGGAGAAAATGGCTGAAATTCGGCCTGGTACTGGCAGTTCTTACCCTTCTTACGGTCTTTCGGGACCATATACCGCGGGAGCTGACAGACGCCCTATCCGAATACGCCTCCGGAGCTTTTCAGGAAGGCTCCGGTCTGGAGGTGCACTACCTGGACGTGGGGCAGGGAGACTGTACGTTGATTCTCTGTGACGGACACGCCATGCTCATTGATGCCGGGGACAATGACAAGGGAACCGCCGTGCAGAGCTATCTGGAGAGCCAGGGCGTAACAGAGCTGGACTACGTGATCGGCACCCATCCCGACGCGGATCACATCGGCGGCCTGGACGTAATTCTCTACAAATTTGACTGCCAGACCGTCCTGATGCCGGACTTTGAAAAAGACACACGCACCTACGACGACGTGATTCAGACCATGAAGCAGAAGCGTTACGAAAACACCTTGCCCCGGACAGGAGAAACCTATGAGCTGGGATCAGCCGTATTTACCATAGTTGCGCCCAATGGAGAGTACGGAGATAATGCCAATGACTATTCCATAGGAATCCTTCTTCAGCACGGCGGCAACCGTTTTCTTTTCACCGGAGATGCGGAGGAGGCTTCCGAGGCGGACATGCTGGAAAACGGCATGGATCTGAAATCAGATGTTTTTAAAGCCGCCCATCACGGCAGCCGGACCGCTAACACCGAGGAATTTTTAAATGCAGTGGACCCGGACTACATGGTAATAAGCTGCGGACAGGATAACAGCTACGGACATCCCCATGCCGAGGTGATGAACAGACTGCGCATCATGGGAATCTCCGTTTTCCGCACGGATGAGCAGGGGACCATAGTGGCACATTCCGACGGAACGGAGATCACCTTCAACATGTCACCGGACGAGAGCTGGAAGGCGGGAGAGCCTACAAACTAAAAACTAAAACAGTAACATTGCTTCATAAAGGTGCATTGGAAGAAATGTTACGGAACTAAAAACAGTAACATTGCTTCCAATGCGCAAATCAATTTACAGGCACATGGCTCTGTGACTGGAAATTGATTTCATAAAGGTGCATTGGAAGAAATGTTACGGAACTAAAATAGGAGCATAAAAGCAATGGAACAAATAGAAGACAAAAAACAATTCGCCGTCTTAATAGACGCAGACAACATCAGCGCCAAATACGCAGGCAGCATTTTCAATGAGATTGAAAACTACGGCTACGCCAGCTACAGGCGCATCTACGGCAACTGGTCCACCAAGGGCAACGGCTGGAAAGAAGAGATCCTTCTTGAAAACTCCATCACCCCGGTACAGCAGTTTGCCTATACCTCCGGGAAAAATGCCACCGACATGGCAATGGTAATCGACGCAATGGATATCCTCTACTCCGGCAAGGTAGACGGCTTCTGCCTGGTAACAAGCGACAGCGATTTCACTCGCCTTGCCATGCGCCTTCGGGAAGAAAATATGTACGTCATCGGCATGGGCGAGTCCAAAACCCCGATGGCCCTGACAAAAGCCTGCAACAAATTCATTCACCTGAACCTCATCAACAAGCAGGTCAACGACATGGAAAATGCGCCGTCCGCAGCCGCAAGCCGCAAGGGAGCAAGAGCGGCGGAGGAAGAGCACGGAAGCGGCGTCACCCCTCTGCCCCAGATAGAAGAAGCCATAATTTCCTTTATCAACGACAATGAAAACAAAGGAAAAATCACCTACCTGGGCGAAATCGGAAGCCGCTTAAACGCCAAATTCACAGACTTTGACGTGCGTAACTACGGCTACACCAAACTGGTGGTATTTCTCCAGGACACCTGCCCCCGGCTCTATCTGTACAAGATCGATTCCGCCTATGCAGTGGGACTGGGCAGTCATCTGGACCGGCAGAAGCTGGAAAAAGAAATACTGCTGTTTATCCGCGACAACGGCGGCCAGATAGAAAACCTCTCCGTGGTCTACGAGGAGATTCACAAAAAGCATCCGGCCTTCGACATCAAGGACTACGGCTACA
>OFGF01001655.1_pt1 | contig 13403 bp, 10 predicted proteins | sample 1521711 | NCBI WGS metagenome assembly OFGF01 (sample SAMEA3504092, study PRJEB24116) | mouse gut metagenome | biome: mouse gut; feature: mouse-associated habitat; material: faeces | place: Denmark | collected 2011 | reverse complement strand
TCTCGGCATAACGGCCTTTTTCCTACGTTGATTTTTTCTTCGTGAAACAACCCTGTTGTACTGCAACTCCTCTGCATGCCCCAGGGTATTTCTAAAATAAGCATTCTGCCAAATACGAACATACTTTACAAATGTACTTAACAAATGTACCTTACAAATATACCTTACAAATATACCTAACAATTTGAATGTACTTTGAACCAGATTATGCAAATAAATCCTTCAGGAAAAAATCAAATCTTCTTCAATCATGATCAACGCCATAAAAAGCTGGAAATAACCCCCAGTCCATGTTACAATCTCTAATATCCACAAGCCATCTCTCCCGGAAGACATTTCTCAAAGGCATTTTACAGCATGTGATAAACTGCTTTCTTTCAAACATGCTTCGGGACCAGCACCAAAACCACAGCCAGCAAACAAGGAGGTAGAAAGAATGTTCTCTTTTCGATCAATGACAAAAGATGATGAAGTTACTGTTCTTGAGATGATGAAAGTATTTTATGATTCACCGGCCGTATTACACAAAACACCCATAGTAGTTCTAAAGAGAGATATAGAAGATTGTGTTGGTGACATGCCCTTTATCGAAGGATATATTGCCGTTGCAGGTGATGAGACCGCCGGATATGCCATGGTGGCGAAAAGCTACTCCACAGAATATGGCGGACTCTGCATCTGGATTGAAGATCTGTATTTTAAAGAACCTTTCCGACACCAGGGACTGGGCTCACTGTTTTTCAATTACCTGGAGGCCCAGTACAAGGGCAGGGCAGTCCGTTACCGCCTGGAAGTCACCCAGGAGAACAGATCTGCCGTAGATGCGTATCTGAAAAACGGATTTCAACCCCTGCCCTATCTGGAAATGACCAAGGAAATCTAAGCACCTTCACCGTTTCCTGTTCCGCTGCCCTGGGCTCCTTCACCGTTGCCTGTTCCACCACCCAGGGCTCCTTTCCCGCTTCCCCCTTCTACCAAATCTGAAAGCGGCTTAAAGCTATACCCCATCTCCTCCCATTTCGTCAACAGCTCATCCATAATCTCCCCATTGGTCTTGGATGTGCTGTGCAGCAGCACCACTGCGCCGGGATGAATGCGTCCCATAAGCTTCTCAAACGCCTCCTCATGGGTGGGCTGGTCCTCCTGGCTCCAGTCCACATAGGCCAGACTCCAGAAAAAAGTAGAATACCCCAGCTCCTTAGCCATCTTAAGATTCTCCGTGCTGTACTTGCCCTGGGGCGGCCTGTAGTACATGGCCAGCTCCTCCCCTGTCACCTCTTTAAAAAGTGCCGCCACATCCTCCATTTCCTTCTGAAAGGATTTCTTATCCGAGATCTTGGACATGTCAGGATGATGATATGTATGATTTCCCACCGTGTGCCCGTCGGCCACCATCCGCCTGACGATATCCGGCGCAGACTCCAGAAAATGCCCCACCACAAAAAAAGTTGCGGGAGCATTATGTTTTTTCAGTGCGTCCAGAATAGGCTCCGTGTTGCCATTTTCATACCCGCAGTCAAATGTCAGATATATGACCTTCTCTTCGCCCTCCCCGCAGAAATACGCATTGTATCCCTTCAGTTCCTGTGCCGAGGCATTTCCTGTGGGTTTCTGCCCCTGGCCGCCGAATCCCAGCCCCCAGTTTTCGTTTTCCAGCACCTTTCCTCCGGAGGCCTGCCGCGGCTCCCCCAGACTCCCGGCCGCAGCCCGCCCCAGAAAAAACATGGCGCATAGAAACGCCAATGTGGGAAGCGCCCTCCTCCAGTTGATCCAGGTGCTGTCCACAGCCCTGCGGAAAGCATCCTTTACATAGATTGTTTTCATTATCCCGCCCGTCTCCTTACTACTTTTCCCATATCCCTACAATATATGTGGAGACAGCTTTGCCACATTACTTTCCCTGCCCTTTTTACCCACTCCAAAAACTCCTGCCCCTCCGGGAACGTCAAAAGCCGCGCCCTCCCATCTAAATAAGGAAAGCACGGCCTTCTCCAGGACACCTATTTGTTAAACAAACCTTTCAGAGAGTCCACTGCGTCTGAAACCGTATCCGCTGTCAGCTTCGCCTTTACTCCCTGAATCACCTTCTCCACAATTTCATCCGGCAGATCCACGCCAAGCACGCTCTCCAGGGCCTTTACCGGTTCTCTCTGAAACTGTTCCCTCAGGCCCTTGTCCTTGGTTATTTTCTCCACCATTTTTGTGATCTGTTCCTTTACGTCCATCTTCATGCCTCCCATTCTTTTTTGCAGGACATACCCGACAGAATTCCCGCCGGAATACGCCATTTTTCCTGCTTATTATAACCTCCGAGGCACCCCATTGTAAAGAACAGGATTTATTTTTTTCAGAACAATCGGCCATGCCGTCAAATTATTGCAGGAGGCCAAACAGCGATGCCATCTCCCGCTTATCAGACCTGGGATGAAATCCCCCTCCCGGTATTGGGACGCACGGCACAGTAAGTGGCATCCGCCACAAACACCGCCAGAAGCACCAGGCAAAGACACAAACGCCATCTCTTCGCCATCCTCAAATACACCCTCTCATAGATTGGCAGGAGCAGACAGACCAGGGCCACTCCTCCCAGTCCGAACATCACTGCCCCCAGCAGACAGACCCGCCCGTTCAGATTCATAAAATGATCGCTGTAATCCCACCACCTGGTACCCCACTTTACCTCCAGAAAATAGCCGGTCAGATACTCCAATATGGTACATATAGCCGCCGAGAGAAAAAACACTGCCACCGGATGCCTGCGGAGGGACCGGAAAAAGAAGCACAGAAGGATTCCCCCCACACCGTACACAGGAAGATATGGCCCCCTGTAAACCCCCCTGTTGATAAAAGCGTGCGATGTGGCAAAAAGCAGCGCCACCTCCCAGATCCAGCCGATAAACGCCACGGCAAAAAACAGCAGCACATAATAATCAAACTCATGAGATAACTTTTTTTCATTCATACTCCTATTATGCCCTGACCAGTGCCATCATATCCCCATACCGCCCCTGCAGGCAAAAAAGAGCCGTGGCCCAAGCTCTCTTCATGCCACAGCTCTTTTCCTGCCAGCGGCCTCTGCCGCCATCTATAAAATAAAACTCCTGTTTCTCAGTCCAGATTGATATATCCCGCAGATGCCTGGCCTGCACTTCCTGCCGTCCCCACATTTTCTGCCCGGAGAATGAACTTCGCCACAAGCCCTTTGAGCTTCTCTGCCTGGTCGGAAAGTTCCTGGCTTGCCGCCGCGCTCTGCTCGGAGGTAGCGGAATTGGTCTGCACCACACTGGAGATCTGATCCACACCCAAAGTCACCTGTTCGATAGCACTGGACTGCTCCTCCGCTGCATCAGCGATCATATCCACCTTTGCGGAGACAGTGCGCACCTGATCTACCACCTGCAGCAGGGACTGGGCTGTGGAATCTGCAATCTGAGTTCCCCTTGCCACCGCCTTGATGGAGCTCTCAATGAGCTCGGCCGTATTCTTGGAAGCCTCGGAACTCTTCCCCGCCAGGCTCCGCACCTCATCCGCAACCACCGCAAAGCCCTTGCCTGCCACACCTGCCCTGGAGGCCTCCACGGCCGCGTTCAGAGCCAGAATGTTTGTCTGGAAAGCGATATCTTCTATGGTCTTGATAATCTTGCCAATCTCGTTGGAAGTACGGGTGATCTCCTCCATGGCCGTCATCATATCCTGCATCTGTCCATTGCACTCTTCCACCTTGCCCCCGGCTGTATTGGACTGATCCCTGGCCTCAAGGGCATTATCCGCAGTATTTTTCACCTGATGAGAGATATTTGTAATGGTGGCGGCAAGCTCCTGGACAGAAGCCGCCTGCTGGGTAGCGCCCTGGGCCAGAGCCTGGGCTCCGTTGGACACCTGCCCGGATCCTGAAGCCACCATATCCGCGCTGTGGTTAATCTGGCTCAATGTGGTGCTCAGATCCAGGTTCAGCTTACGGATGGACATCAACAGTCCACGGAAATTTCCAAGGTAATACTCTTCCTTCTGGGTGTGTACATTAAAATTGCCGTCGGCCATCTCTTTCAAAAGCCTGGACGCATCGGAGATCACACCGTCCAGCATCACCGTCATGTTCTTGAAAGTCTTGGCCAGGCTGCCTAATTCATCCCTGGACTCATAGGTGACAGCAATATTGAAATCTCCCTGGACAATTTTCTTTGCAGCCACTTCCAGCTCCTTTGCCGGTTTGGTAATGGAATTTGTCAGGTAAATACACAAAAGAATTGTACACAGGAACGCCACTCCTGCCATGGACAGCTGCAGTACAATCAGAGAGCTCTGCAGTTTCACTGTGTTTTGATAGTCATTTTCGGCATCTGCCTCGGCTGCATTGCTGATCTGCTCCAGGGTCTTCACAGCCTCTTCCACCAAGGGCTGGTATTCATTCAACAGCATCTCCTGAGCCTTTGCCACATCCACAGCTGCCATCTCAAGCACTTGATTCTTCACCGCCAGCGCCCGCTCTGCCTCGTCCCCAAAGGTCAGGAGCTGCTCCCTGTTCCCTTCCAGATTCTCAGCAAGCCAGGTTGCATTCTCGTTCAACAGAGCTATCTCCTCCTGAATGTCTGCCAGATACTCTTCTGCCTCTGCAGAATTATGCTCAATGGTAATGTATCCCAGATTCTTACCAATAACCTGCAGTCCACGCCTCATGCTCATAATTTTATTTGTAATCCTATACCCAACATGATAGAATTCCGAGTAACGCTCCTCGTTCTGCTGCAGACCTGAAATGGCTCCTATCACCGTAATAAGAAACAGGAAAATCACAATCATAAATGTAATCAACAACTTCGCTCTGATTTTCAAATTTTTCATCTCTCGCAAACCTCCTCATGTGCTCTGGGGTGCAGTCATCCAAGCCATTTTGATGCCCATGTACCGCCCATCCAATGTAAATATATTTTTTCACTGGGCATATTATATCATTTTCTGTGCAATCTGTCCATAAAAAATGAGATATATTGTATACAATCCTGCATTTCATACGAATTTTTATATGTTAGAAGCAATAATATTGCTATCTAAATGAATTTTTCCATAAATTTGATCTACTCGAGAAATAAAAAACCAGACATTTTCATGCCTGGTTTTTACAATGCTCATCCACACTATGACAATTGGATTTAAGTTTCACTTAATCCAAGTCAATATATCCTTTTGTAGGTTTTGCCGTGCTGGCCGCCTGAGCCCCTGCATATTCTGCCCGAAGGATAAACTTCGCCACAAGACTCTTGAGCTTCTCCGCCTGATCGGACAGTTCCTGGCTTGCCGCCGCGCTCTGCTCGGAGGTAGCGGAATTGGTCTGCACCACACTGGAGATCTGGTCCACCCCCAAAGTCACCTGCTGGATTGCGCCGGACTGCTCCTCCGCCGCATCGGCGATCATATCCACCTTTGTGGAGACATTGCGCACCTGGTCCACCACCTGCAGCAGGGAGTGAGCCGTGGAATCTGCAATCTGGGTTCCTCTCTCCACCGCCTTGATGGAACTCTCAATCAGTTCGGCTGTATTCTTGGAAGCCTCGGAGCTCTTCCCTGCCAGGCTCCGCACCTCATCTGCAACCACAGCAAAACCCTTACCTGCCACGCCCGCCCTGGAGGCCTCCACGGCTGCGTTCAGCGCCAGAATGTTCGTCTGGAAAGCGATATCCTCTATGGTCTTGATGATCTTGCCGATCTCGTTGGAAGTACGAGTGATCTCCTCCATGGCCGTCATCATGTCCTGCATTTGGGTATTGCACTCTTCCACCTTGTCTCCAGCTGTGTTGGACTGTTCTTTCGCCTCGTTGGCATTTTCCGCGGTGCTCTTCACCTGGTGGGAAATATTTGTAATGGTGGCGGCAAGCTCCTGGACGGAGGCAGCCTGCTGGGTAGCGCCCTGAGCCAGAGCCTGTGCTCCGTTGGACACCTGGCCGGACCCTGAAGCCACCATATCCGCACTGTGATTGATCTGGCCCAGAGTAGAGCTAAGATCACGGTTCAGTTTGCGGATGGACAACAGCAAACCGCGGAATCCTCCCACATAAGCCTCTTCCGCATGGGTACGCACATCGAAATTGCCGTCAGCCATCTCCTTCAAAAGCCTGGATGCGTCGGAAACCACAGAGGCCAGGATCGTGGTCATGTTCTTAAAAGACCCCGCCAGGCTGCCCATCTCATCCCTGGACTCATATGTAACATTGATATCAAACTCTCCCTTGACAATCTTATGGGCAGCTGCCTCCAGTTCCCTGATAGGCCTGGTGATAGATCTTGTCAGATAGAGGGAAAGAACGATCGTCATAATTAAAGCAGCGCCTGCCAAAGATAACTGCAGAACAACAAGCTGCTGCTGCATTTCTATGGTACTCTCATAATCCATTTCCGCATTGTCTTCCGCCGCCTGACTGATCAAAATCAGCGTATTCACAGCCTCCCCAATCAGCGGCCGGTACTCGTCAAGCAGCACTTCCCTTGCCCTCTCCATGTCCGTATAGGTGAGCTGGATCAGCTCCTCCTGGAGAGCCAGCGCCTTCTGTGCCTCATTGGCAAATTTGTTCAGCAGATCCGAGTTGCCTTCCAGATTCTGAAAAAGCCACTTGGAATTTTCGTCCAGCAGCACCAGCTCATTTTCAATCTCAGCCGCATACAAATCGCACTGGTCTCTGTCCGCCTCAATGGTGAGAAATCCCACGTTCTTCAGCATAACCTGGAGTCCGCGTCTCATGCTCATGATTCTGTTGGTAATCTGGTACCCCACCTGGTAAAATTCAGTGTACTTCTCCTCATTCTGCTGCAACCCCGAAATGGCGCTTGCCACCGTAATAAGAAACAGCACAATGATAATCATGAATGTCACCAATAGTTTCGCTCTGATCTTTAGATTTTTCATTTCCCTCCTCCTAGTGTCCCGGCCCCTGCCAACCCCGCTCCATGCTGCCCGCCAACAGCACTCCACCCTGCGAAGCCGACCTTGCCGTCAGCACTGCCCGCTGGATAGAATAATAATGCTCTCTCTACCGATTATAACACTTTATCCGCAGGCTGTCTACTCAAAATCACGGTACTTTCTGCCTTTTAGAATAATAATATTTTCCAGTTTCCAGGAAGATTCTCCTCATGCTTTTTTTAACGAGAATATAAAATTGTTTTTACATCAAACTCCGATTAATGCGTCAAATGTTCCGACTATATTCAGCCTTCCATATCCCCATTCCCTGTTGGGATACATCACATCATACCCTCTGGATGCCCCTCGGATAAAGTAATTTTTGATCTCCCTGGTGGCCACCGTGGGATTATTTCCCTCCACCACAGCCCACTGCAGAAACTGGGCCACAGCCCCGGCTGTGATGGCGGCCGCCAGGGAGCTTCCCGTCTCCCGGCCCCGGATGGTAGGGATATTGACTCCAGGCGCCGCAAAGTCCGGATTCACCATCCCCGTCCTGGTAAATCCTCTGCCGGAGTCGGCGTAAAAGCTGTTGTTGGCGGCATTGTAGGTGGACACGCTCACCACATCCCTGGCCATGGCAGGTTCTGTCAGAGTAACATAAGGGGAAGCCTCCAGAAAAAATGCCGTTGCGTTCATAAACTGGGTGATGGGGAGCCACATGTGAAAGCTTCCGTTGTGGACGCTTCCCACCGCCTCCACCGTAAAAGTCCAGATTCCTGCCGTGGGCAGAACCACCCGCAGCAGTACAACCTCTTCTCCGGAGGCCGGCTCCACCAGGGTTCCGGCTATGGTGATCCTGGTCCTCTCATAGACAAAGCTGTATGTGATGCTGTCCCGTATGCCCAGACGGATGGCAGGGATGGTCTCTCCTCCGGGAGAACGCACGGACACCGTGAACACATCCGGTACATTCCCCCAGAGCTCCAGCAGAAACCCCTCGCAATTCTCCCCCACCCGTATCTCCACAGGCACGCCGCCGGTGCTGCCGGATCTCTGGGGCGGCGTCATCTTCCCCTCAAAATGGTGCCCGGCGTTGCCCTCGTTGCCCCCGCAGACCACCACCGCCCGGCTGCGCCTGGATGCCACGGCGTCCAGATAACTGGGCAGGGGAGCGCTGCCTGCGTGATCCCCATAGCTGGTACCCAGTCCCAGACAGATAACCACCGGCCTTTTAAACTGCTCCGCAAACCTGTCCGCATACTGGACTCCCAGCATAATATCCGTCTCCTGATATGCCAGCACACCTGGGGGCACCAGATAGAAATCCCGCAGATAATCCTTGGCCTGCTTCAACTTTACCACCACAATGTCTGCATCCGGAGCCGCTCCCAGATACCCCATGCCGCTCTCCAGCCTGCTCCCTGCAGCCACCCCGGCCATGGAACTGCCATGCCCGTCCTCGTCCCTGCTGGGCACCACGCTGTAAGGATCCTCTGACCTTATGGCCTGATTAATCTCCTCCCTGGTGTACTCTGTTCCATAGTAAAATCCCTGGGGAGGGGTTCCCTCCTGAATGGTCTGATCCCAGATGGCCAGGATACGGCTGTTCCCCTGGCTGTCCCGAAACGCAGCATTCATATAGTCAATTCCCGTGTCAATAATACACACCACCACCCCCTGCCCGGTGAGGCTCAAAGGCTCCCTCTGAACCTGGGTGATGCCGCTGACAATCAAACTGTTGGGGTCAAAGCTGCGCTCCCCGGTTTCCCCCTGCATAAGTCCATACAGCTTAGGAACACTCTTATACTCAAAAATGTACTCGTCGGCATTTCTGATATCCGCCTGGCTCACATATACAATATAGTACAGGCCGTCCACGCTGGCATAGCAGAAATCATAGTCCCCTATGTTAAGCACAGGTATGGGAAAATTTGTGATCACATCAAAATATTCATTAGAAAGCACCCTGCCCCTACAGTCCATCGCACATATCTCCTTTTCAAAGCCGCCGGCCCCAGGCCGGCTTCTCCGATATTATATGCTGCTCTCAGGAATCTGTTCCTCTTCAGGGTGTGTTTCCATCACTCGTTCCGCCACCAGCACCACCACACTGCGGGGTTTAATCTTTAGCCTGCATCCGTAGTCAAACTCTGTCAGCTCCTCAATATGCTTTCCGTCCTCATACTCCAGGTAGGTGTTCACACAGACCTTCCACTTCATGTTCTCAGGAAGGACAGGCAGCTGCAAGTCCAGAGGCTGCCAGTAAGCATTCATACCATAGAAGACAATATCATCCTCCGTATCATCTTCGTTTCTGCCTGCATACATAACTCCTATCAGTCTGGTGGTATAGTCCGTACCCCCGTTCCAGGGATAGCCATTGTGAATGCTGATCTCAGAGAAGCCGCAGGAAGCCGCCTTGGTGCCCTTGCGCAGAATCACATGCTCCTTCCGGAAACCTATCATATACCGGAAAAAGTCGTGAATCTCCCTGTACTGTTCCAGTCTTCCCCAGTCCAGCCAGGAAATCTCGTTGTCCTGGCAATAGGCATTGTTATTCCCGAACTGAGTATTGCAGAATTCATCCCCAGCATAGAACATGGCAGGTCCCCTGCTGCACATCAGAGTGGCAAAGGCATTCTTCACCATCCGCCGCCGCAGCTTCTCCACCTCCGGATCGTCTGTGTCCCCCTCCACACCGCAGTTCCAGCTGTTTCCATTGTTATCCCCGTCCGTATTGTTCCACCCGTTGCCAAGATTGTGCTTGGTGTTGTAGGAGTACAGATCATAGAGGGTAAATCCGTCATGGCAGGTGAGAAAATTCACCGAAGCGCTCCCGCCCCGTTCCTGGGGATCATACAGATCTCTGGAGCCGGTGATCCTGGTGATGGCAGTGCCGGCCATGCCCTCGTCCCCTTTTAGAAAACGCCGCACGTCATCCCGATATCTTCCATTCCACTCAGACCACCTGCGGAAAGCCGGGAAATGCCCCACCTGGTACAGACCCGCCGCATCCCAGGCCTCCGCAATCAGCTTCACCTTGCCCAGAATGGAATCTCCCGCAATCTCCTGAAGGATGGGCGGCTCCTGCATGGGAACCCCTCTCTGATCCCTGGTAAGGATGGATGCCAGGTCAAACCGGAATCCGTCCACCCGGTACTCCGTCACCCAGTACCGCAGACAGTCAATGATAAACCTGCGTGTCATGGGATGGTTACAGTTGAGAGCGTTGCCGCAGCCGCTGAAATTGTAGTATTGCCCGTCCGGCGTCAGCATGTAATAAATATCATTGTCAATGCCTTTGAAGGAAAAACAGGGTCCCCTGTCATCCCCCTCCGCCGTGTGGTTGAACACCACATCCAGGATCACCTCTATCCCATTTTCCTTCAGCTCATAAATCAGCTGTTTCAGCTCGTCCCCCTCATGGTTGTGTTCCACCACGGAAGAATAACCGGTGTTGGGGGCAAAGAAGCAGACCGTGTTGTATCCCCAGTAATTGTACAGCTGCACGCCGTCCACCACCCGGGCGCTCTCCATCTCATCGAACTCAAAGATGGGCATCAGCTCAATGGCGTTGATCCCCAGATCTTTCAGATAGGGTATCTTCTCCCGCAGCCCCTCATAGGTCCCTCTGGCAGCCACACCGGAGGATTTGTCCTTGGTAAACCCCCTCACATGCATCTCATAGATCACCAGATCCTCCAGAGGAATCTCCAGCTGACGTATTTTTCCCCAGTCAAAATTGTTCTCCACCACCCGGGCATGGTACACAAAGTTTTCTCCCTCCTCCGGGCGCTCCCCCCAGTTCCTCTGCCCTGTCACCGCTCTGGCGTAAGGGTCCAGGAGAATGTTATTCTTATTAAAGAGAAGCCCCTTCTCTTTGTCATAGGGGCCGTCCAGCTGAAAAGCATACTCAAACTCCTCGATCTTCAGCCCGAAAACCAACATGGAATAAGTATTCCCGATGTGGTAAGATTCAGGAAACTTCAGCTTTGCATAAGGTTCCTTCTCCTGGGGGCGAAATAAAAGCAGTGTGCAGCTGGTAGCCCCGAAGGAGTGTATTGTAAAACTGACTCCATTGGTGGCTGCGGCAGCGCCGTCCCTGCTGTAGAACCCCGGCCGGACCTCAAATCCCTCTATCACGTCCAAAGGCTGCAGCCTCGCTCCTCGCTGTGGCTTATGTGTTCCCTGATCCATGCTGTCCTCTCCCTTCAACCTTGCATTCTGCGCCGTTTCCTCCCCCAGGATCTCCTCCCCCGGGAAAGATGCCGTCGTCTCCTCGCCATATTTTCCATACTGTTCCATACAGCTTCTGTGCCCCCTGTCTCAGCCATAATATTTTGTCCGGCACTAAAGCCCGATACCTGTTTTATTCTACCATAAACACAATCCATTTAGCAAGTATCCTCAAGGTTCCGATGCAGGTTTCCGGATACTAAAACAGCGCCATGGGAAAATCCCACGACGCCGCAGCTCCTGCCATACAGGTCCGCATTCCGCTTTCTGCTACATACTGTCCTTAATACAGGAGAGGATCTCCTCCTGCACAGGCTGCACCTTCCGCAGCACTGCCCTGGCCTCCTCCGGCTGGCCGTTTCGCAGCAGTCCCAGAGCCTCCGAATAGGCTTCATAGACCGGAGTGATGGACAGATTTCCCGCTGTACCCTTGATGGCATGCACCCGCTCGGTGATGGCAGTGCAGTCTGAAGAGTCAAATTCCAGATCCACCGACTGGCTCTCCACCATCTTTACATAGGAACCCAGGAGCTTCCTGTACAGCTTTTCATTGCCCATGATGCGTTTCACGCCATCGTCCACATCCACCCCCAGGGCTCTCAATTCATTTAATAACTCCATGACGCACATCCCCTTTCTGCCGCCGACGCCTCCGGGCAGAGGGCTCTGCCCCCCTGCCGAATTCCCGGCTGTAAAGATGCTTTAATATTTTCCGAAGCCCTCTCCCAGGGAAATCACCTGTTCATTGGCACTGGACACATCGGAAGCGGTCCTGGAACCTGACTCATAGCTGCTGTAACCTGAGTCGTAGCTGCCTGACGAACCAGAACCTGACTCATAGCTGTCAGCAGCTCCGGATCCCGACATATAGCTGGGGCCAACCACAGGCGGTGTGTACGAGGAAGAATAGTTATTCTTCAAAGAACTACTCTGACCATTGCCCAGGTTGTAGGCAGAGAGCAGCTCACGCATCCTGGAAGCCTGATTGGACAGCTCTTCACTGGCGGCCGCGCACTGTTCGCTGGTGGCAGAATTGGTCTGAACCACCTGGGACACCTGGGAGATAGCCTGCTCAATCTGGGCCACCGCCGTAGCCTGGTAATTGGAGGAATCCGCAATGCCGCGAATGATTTTCTCGCATTCCTGCACCACCTTGGCAATCTCTTCCATGGCCTTGGATGTATCGTTGACAATCCTGGATCCATTACCCACTTTGGCAATGGAATCCTCAATATCTGATATAAGTTTTTTCTTATCTTTTATATCCTTACAGTTCAGAGCAGCCTGCAATTGTATGATACAATGGGCGGAAAAAAGTTCCATGGCGCTCCATAAAATCTGTCTCTCGTATTTGTAAAATTCCGTATACCTCATTTCTGATAAGCCATTCAGGATCTTAATCATAATCAATGCACAATGGCCAAGGGCAATTTCCTTTCCATTACAAACTTCGAATATGTTTTTATAGTCTTCAATATCGTGCTCAATCCAATTCTCCATTTTCTGCTCCACTTTTTGCCTCCTTCCCGTTACCCGACTCTTCTTTCTCCCACTCCTTTTTATTCAAAATCGAAGATGAAATATTGAAAAATGCTTTTTTGTAGTCTTCGTCCGTATGGGTCAGTACTTCCCCCATTTTGTAGCATTTCAGTAAATTTATCAGGGACACTTTCGGAATTTCCATCAGAAAATCACTGTTTCCCAAAGTATAAAAACAGTTTATTTCCAAATCTCCCGCGTTATTCCCCGATTTCAGGGCTTCTTTCAGTTTATCTATATAAACTTTCACATGTTCCATATTCTGTACTGCTCCATTTAACCTGCAGGTTACCATTTCATCCGGAATTCCCTCACAATTCTCCAGCACGCATTCCTTCACAGCAAAAACACTGTACATTTTGTATATATTTACTTCCTCATACATTGACAACACAGACGTCATATTTTTCAGATATTCATTTCCGGTTCTGAACACCACGATATCACTGTGGCCATAGGTATAATAAGCCATTGTTTCTTCACTTTTTGCATTAACAGTTTTCACAATATCGCTGGGAGTATGTTGTCCGGGAAATTTTATCCGAATCAGTGAGACAAACAGAAAGGGCATTCTTTCTGCTAACTTCCAGAAATCTTCATCCCTTTTTTCATCATTTGTAACACAAATAATATTTTTCCGGTTATCTTTCCCCTCCAGGTTCCTCACAGCTATACATTCTGCTTCCCTGCGAATGTTCATTTCCTGTCTGCTGCCGCAGTCAAGAGACCT
>OFGF01001652.1_pt1 | contig 13413 bp, 10 predicted proteins | sample 1521711 | NCBI WGS metagenome assembly OFGF01 (sample SAMEA3504092, study PRJEB24116) | mouse gut metagenome | biome: mouse gut; feature: mouse-associated habitat; material: faeces | place: Denmark | collected 2011 | reverse complement strand
ATGTATTTGTCCAGATTTTTCTGCAAAGCCATCTGCATGGCAATATCGAACGATAGAGTTATGTCCCGTTCAGGACGCATGGCATTATGACGCTCAACCATCGGATTATCCATAGTCCCGAATGCGAGAAAATCATACAGATTACCGTAGTCATAGCATGCACGCCGGAACTCAGCTGAATCTTTGGGTACAAAACGGTTTCGACGAAACTTATCACTTTTCATCACCACAACCGACGACGGGATGTCAAGCCCCCTCATCAGATCGAAATGCCGCGACTCCGCAAGATATCCGACAGGATTATCCATCGTGTAGGAATAGACCTGCCTGCGGTTTGCATCGCCAAGCATAAAAAGGGCATGTGGCCCAAACGGATAATATCTCCGTTGCCGTTTTGCCGCCTCTGCCAGAATCTCAGCCTTTGTCAGACCGGCTTTTTCAAGCCGAGGCATCGCCTTCAGTAATTCATCACGCGAACTCGTTGCCAGCAAAACACCATTCCGGTCATATATATTACCTGATTGCAGTTCATCCAGAATCAATCCTATGCGTGGATTGTAGGTCACCACCCTCTCTCCGGCCATGTTGGTTATAAATGCAGGTCTCAACAAAGTCTCCTTTTTGTCAATTACCTGATATTTGACCAATGCAGCAAAAATCACCAGACCACCGGCAATGAAAGTAAGCACACAAGCGGCAATAGCTTTATCATATCCGGCGGCAAATAAATTCTGAGTCTCAGTAGCCCGGATCCGCGATGCCGACAGAACAATGCCAAACATGGCCATGGTCACCACAAGTCCGGTTCGCCCGTAGCTTAAAAACGGCACCGAGACACCCGTCAGCGGTATCAGACCAAGCGAACCGAATACGATGAAAACAAACTGCACGCCCGTGATTATAGCAATACCCATAACAAGATACAGGACAAACGGATGCGCCGCTCGGCGTCCAATAAGCATGGAACGATGGATCAGCAGGACGAAACATACAACAACGATCAAAAGCCCGAGCAAACCCAACATCTCACCTACAGAGGTGAAAATCATATCGGTATGTCCGGCCGGAACAAGCGACGGGTTCCCGTTTCCGAGACCCATACCGGTCAGCCCTCCTGATGCTAAGCTCCAAAGACCCTGCGCAATCTGGTCACCACCTTCAACTGTGTTATTCCATATTCCCTCTCCGGCCATCTCGGTTCGGTTGGCAAGTCTCTGCGACTCACTGTCCGCCCCAACAAAAGCAAGTATCCTGCTGCCGAATAGAAATATCACAATAAGCAAATTAATGAACACAGCACTCTCATAGATCTGGTGACTCCTGATCCACCCAAAGGCAAACCAACCAGCAAACCACAGCAATGCACCCCATACAACCGCAATTCCGAGCCATTGACAAATCAACAGCACTACAATGAACGACAGCAGCCCGACAAGGAGCATAGCGAAATCCCTACGAGCCATCGAATAGATCATGATAAACGTCACAAGAAGCACGAGGGCAGGCCCCATGTCGCTCAACACGACAAGATATGCCAGCATGATCAGAAACATCACAATCATTATCACGGCTACAGTTGATATCTGCCGACGGATTGTAAGGCGAGTCATTTTCTGCGAGAACGACTGGATAAGCTGCGCATTCGCAGCAAAAAACGCTGCAATGAAAATCAGTATGAGATATTTGCTGATCTCACTTGGCTGGAACGATCCGAGATTGATACGCGCCACACTACCCTCCGGTCCGCTACCGAAAAACGCAAGCAGCAAAATAAGCAACAACGCGAGACCGAGATACATGAAACCGGACGATAACGACCATCCGTATTTCTTACCCAATGAGTCAAAACGTCCGCCTGAGTTTACAATCAACGAATCAAACAGATCGAACGGAACAACCCCGAACTGAATGCGGCTCTTGCCATTGAAATACTTAACATAGTTGATCGCGGAGGTCAAAAGCATCACCACAAGACCGGCAAGAAGAGCCCACGCCGTAACAATACCATTGGCCTTGTCAGTCAAGGGATCATTTATCGCATAGGCCGCAAGCACACCTATCCCCGTCAAAGCCATGAGCAGGAGTAATAAAGGATAATCGGAAGTGACACCCATACGTCTGTCGCGCCACCGAATGAAGATGAAAGTAAACAGCCATCCTACCGCATAAATACCAAATCCCGTCAGAAGCATTGCCATGAAATCAGCAGGTGTACGTACAACAAACAGCTTATCCGCCTTTGCCATTCTATAGACAGAGCTGCTGAGCGGAGAAAGGACGTGGACCGAACGATTGAACCGGAACGTGGCAGAGCCATCCAGAGATCCGCTCTGCTGCGTGCCCTTCTCCCGTCCGAACTGATACCCCGGCTGAATGGGCAAAACACTATACGAATATCCCGGAGCGACATTGAAACGAGCCACTCCATCATTATCTGTCACGGCATAGCCCAGCGTATGCGTCACAAGTTCGATATCTTTCTGCGCAACCTTTCCGCCGGAAGACCTGAGAGTGTCAACAGTATATTTCCGAAGCCGTACCATGATCCCATCCACGGAAGCATTGCCGCTACGATCCTCTATTTTCACAACAATCTCCGCTCCGGCATCCGAAGATCCGAACACAGAGGATATGCCACGGTTTGCTCCGTCATTCCATTCCCGATCCATCCCGAGATTGGTCAGATCGGTGGAAACCCGTGCCGCGAAACCTTCGCCACCGAAAGCCAATGCCGTATCCGCCGGCATCTTGAATGCCGGCGAATTCAATTGTCCGAGATTTTCAATGCCACCATTAGATCTGATCCGTTGGCATATCCACCGGGCTGCAAGATCAGCATCCCTTTTATCGGTATAATATGACGCATCCGTTAACAAAGCAGCTACATTGTCCGCTTCTGTCTCAGCATCAAGCAACAGTGTCCGCCCATCTGCAAGGCCGTCTTCGGCCTCTTCAAGCCGTGGCTGAAGGTTGCAAGTCAACGAGAACATACCTGCGCCCATCAACAGGACACACAGCAGGAATCCAGCCCATATCTTAAATCCGCTCACATTCATCCTTGTCCCAATCTAACAACAGAATCCGCCATCACCATTTCCACATCAGCGGAATGCGTGGCATAAAAATTACGGAAAATAAGAATTCCGGCGGCAATGACCGATAAAACGATAAGAGCATAGATCAGAAAACGCCACCGGGACCGGCTTCTACACCCGGTATCGGCTGCATCGTGCAATATCCCGACGGTAGCCCCGGCATCTGAACTATCAATATCGATACGGGCAATGACAACAGTGACATTATCCCGTCCACCGGCCTCATTGGCCATCTCGACAAGCGATTCTGTTTCCATCTCCGGATCAAGATCCTCAGCCAAGACAGAAACGATCTGCCGGGATGTCAGCATATCGCTGAGTCCGTCGGAACAAAGGAGATACTGGGAGACTCCACATTCAATAGGGAAAATGGCTGCATCGATGAAATTAGGATCATCGGCCATGTGGATCACATCGCCAAGCGCACGATCTATGATATTCCGCCGTGGATGGCGCATGGCTTCTTCCTCCGTGAGATCACCCATTTCCTCCCGATAGCCTACGATTGAATGATCGTGGCTTAATTTTGTCAGCACTCCGTCGCGAAACACGTATAGCCTGGAATCACCAACATGGGCCATGTAGGCACGTTTTATGGCAAGATCCAGCAAGACAACCGTAGCTACGCACCCCATGCCGGACAGCGTTTCATCCGATTCCTTTCTGCGCACAATCGAATTATTGGCCTCCACCACAGCCTGTTTTACCATATCGAGACACACATTATCCGGATTTGCCAACACATAGTCCGTAATTACAGAACAGGCAATCTCAGCCGCAACCTCACCACCCTCGTAGCCACCGATCCCATCGATAGCAGCAAGAAGAATATGGTCACGATCCCACACATACCGGCATATAAACGAGTCCTCATTATTGGCGCGGACACGTCCGGGATCAGTCTTTCCGAAAACAGATGAAACACTCATGATCAAAGAATTTTAAATCCGATCTGGATATCATCGTTAATAATGATCTTTGAATTGTTTGGCAACATCAACCACTGCGAATTGCCCGGCAGCAGACGACGTTCGTTGAGCCTCACATCGCCAATGGCCGATATGGAGAAAGTACCCGAGACAGGATCCCGTCGGATCAACAGATGTGGATTCATTACATTCTCATCATCGACACACAGCGTATCGCTCCGCCCTCTCTTGCCGGCTTCATTACGTCCGGAGACACGAAGCGAATCGCCGACCATCTGATATGTTGAGAACGTAATCCCATTGGTTATGAAACTGCCTTCCTCCGCGGTCAGACGGGCCACAGGAGCCAACTCATCACGTCCGCCATCCGATTTCAGGCGCAAGCGGTTTTCGGGATCAAACCGAACCTGATATTTATCTTTATCAAGCTGATCAAGTCCGCGGAATGCAGCCGAGTTGACAGCCCCAGGCATGGCACGCATCGAATTCACAGAATGGAACGTGGTCACAACCCGTCCGGAATTACCGGAAGCATACATATCCTCGGGATATAGTGACGATTTTATGACAATCGACTTTTCGTCCAGCACATCGTCCGGCAATCCGTCGATAATTGTTCCGTCGGGAATGCATACCAACTGAAAAGTCCAGAATCGTGAATGTGGCCGATATCCGGAATATTTGCGGAGTTTTCTGGCCACAGCGTCGAGAAACATACTCACGGCATCCATCGCCGTCTGTCCGAACGAAGGAGAAAGACGGAGATAATCCGTCTGCCGGAGATAAATGACATACGATGTGTGGAAAAGGAGGCTGAATTTTGTTGTTTCAAAATCCATCTCCTGATTGAAGTGCACCTCAAGATAATCCAATATATCCTGACGTGTCAATATCTTTGAATCCGCTCTTTCCGATGCCGGTTGATCGGCCACCGGAACAAGCCAGTCTGTTAATTTCTTTATAAATCCCATTTAATTGATCTACGTTGAAAAAGCAAATTTAAACAATTATTTCGTTCCTCGCTTCTAAATCCTGCTAAATAACGTTGAGAATGACAAAACTGAGGGCTATAATCGCATTCGGGAGAAGCGAGATCGAAAAAAATCATGCCGATGAGATATAGACAATGGTTTTTTATGACTAATTTTGCAAAGACTTTTCAAAGAAACGAACCATGAAGATATTAGTGACCGGAGCAAACGGCCAATTGGGAAAAGAAATGCATCGCGTCCTGGAACAGCAATGTCCCGGGGTCACCATCTATACGGATGTTGATACTCTTGACATCACTGACGAACGCGCTGTTGAATATTTTTTCGAAAAGAATGAATTGACCCATGTTGTGAATTGTGCGGCATACACAGCCGTGGACAAGGCAGAATCAGACCAGACTCTATGCTACAGAATCAATGTGGATGCAGTGCAAAACTTAGCGAAGGCAGCCTCCAAATACGGGGTGAAAGTTGTGCATATCTCAACGGATTATGTGTTCGACGGCAAAAGTTACCGACCATACGTAGAGTCGGACAAGACAAACCCGACATCGACTTACGGCACCACCAAAAGGAAAGGCGAAATGATACTTCTGTCGTTCTGCCCCGATGCCATAATACTCCGCACAGCGTGGCTCTACTCCACACATGGTCATAATTTCGTGAAGACGATGCTGAAACTCGGAGCCGAGAAACCGGAACTGAGAGTAGTGTTCGACCAGATCGGTTCACCGACCTCGGCCGCCGATCTTGCAGATGCCATCCACTCGATACTGACAGCCCGTCAGTGGGTTCCCGGCACCTTCCACTTCTCAAACGAGGGTGTCATCTCCTGGTATGACTTCGCCAAAGCCATCCACAGAATAGCCGGCTTAACCACATGCAAAGTCACACCGGTCACCACCGAGGACTACCCCACCCCGGCAACCCGTCCCCACTACAGCGTTCTTGACAAGTCCATGATCAAACGTACTTACGGAATTGAAATCCCATATTGGGAGGACAGTCTCCGCAAATGCATCGAAACCCTGAAAAAAGAACAGAATTAAGCCAACCAACGATCAGTCACCAAGATAACATGTCACAGATAACCGACGAAATATCACGCCGCAGAACATTTGCCATCATCTCCCACCCTGACGCAGGTAAAACCACCCTGACTGAAAAGCTGCTGCTTTTCGGTGGTGCTATCCACATTGCCGGTGCCGTCAAGTCGAACAAGATCAAGAAAACAGCCACCAGCGACTGGATGGAGATCGAGAAACAGAGAGGAATCTCCGTGGCGACATCAGTGATGGGCTTCAACTATGGCGACTACAAGATCAATATTCTTGACACCCCCGGCCACCAGGATTTTGCGGAAGACACATACCGCACCCTGACAGCCGTGGACAGCGTTATCATCGTTGTCGACGTGGCAAAAGGCGTTGAGCAACAGACAAGAAAACTGATGGAAGTGTGCCGCATGCGCAACACTCCGGTAATTATCTTTGTCAACAAGCTCGACCGCGAGGGACGCGATCCGTTCGAGATTCTCGATGAGCTTGAATCGGAACTCAAGATCGCCGTCAGACCGCTGTCTTGGCCGATCAACATCGGTGCTAAATTCAAGGGTGTCTACAACATTTTTGAAAAGACCCTTGACCTCTTCACACCCAACAAACAAAAAGTATCGGAACGCGTGGAGATCACCGACGTGAACGATCCAGCCATTGACGAGGCTGGTGGCGATGCCGACGCCGCGAAACTCCGTGAAGACCTTGAACTGATAGAGGGTGTTTATCCGGAATTTGATGTCAACGAATATCTCGACGGCAAACTGGCTCCCGTGTTCTTCGGATCAGCACTCAACACATTCGGCGTGAAAGAGTTGCTGGACTGCTTTGTCCAGATAGCACCATCGCCACGTCCAATCGAAGCTGAAGAGCGCAAGGTTGAGCCATCGGAAGAGAACTTCTCCGGATTCGTGTTCAAGATCCACGCCAACATGGATCCCAACCACCGCTCCTGCATTGCATTCGTAAAGATCTGTTCCGGCAAATTTGAACGAAACGCACCTTACAAACATATCCGCTTAGGGAAAATACTAAAATTTGCAGCCCCGACTGCATTCATGGCTCAGAAGAAAAACATTGTCGATGAGGCATTTCCGGGTGATATAGTAGGTATTCCCGATACCGGTAACTTCAAGATCGGCGACACACTGACCTCCGGCGAGACACTGCACTACAAGGGTCTGCCAAGCTTCTCACCCGAGATGTTCAAATATATCGAGAACACCGATCCCATGAAGTCGAAACAGCTTGAAAAGGGTGTCCAGCAGTTGATGGATGAGGGTGTGGCACAGTTGTTCACCAACCAGTTCAACGGCCGCAAGATCATCGGAACAGTAGGTCAGCTGCAATTTGAAGTGATACAATACCGTCTGCTCCACGAATACGGCGCACAATGCCGCTGGGAACCGATTTCATTGTATAAAGCATGCTGGATTGAGAGCGATGACCAGGACGCACTTGAGGCGTTCAAGAAGCGCAAGCACCAGTTCATGGCCACAGACCGCGAGGGACGCGATGTGTTTCTTGCCGACTCCAACTATGTGCTACAGATGGCACAATCCGACTTCCCCAAGATCCGCTTCCACTTCTCAAGCGAATTTTAATGGCAGAGGAATACCGGATCATATCACTGGCCGACACCGGCATAGATGAGATTTTAGATGCATTCCAGAAAGCATTCTGCGACTATGCAGTCAACTTTGACCGGGCACAGATTGAGGCCATGCTCGAAAGACGTGGATTCAACCCGGTGCTGTCGTATGCAGCCTTGGTTGACGGACAAATAGCTGCATTCACGCTAAACGGCACAGGAGAGTATGACGGAAGCGCGACATGCTATGACTGCGGAACCGGAACGCGTCCGGAATACCGGGGCAACGGGCTTGCCGGAATGATTTTCCGCCATTCAGTGCCTTTACTTAGACAGGCCGGAATACGCCAATACCTGCTTGAAGTGCTTCAGGACAACGCACCTGCAATTTCGATCTATAAGGCCAATGGCTTCAGCATCTCGGCCAGATACAACTGCTACAATCAGACCGTCGGCGAATTGCGGCTTGACAGATCCAAAAGCATAGAGATAGAGATCCAGCAGACGGACTGCAACACCGTACGCAATTTGCAGGGGTTCTGCGATTTCAAGCCATCGTGGCAAAACGACATCGAGTCGATTGAGCGCGGAGCCGCCCGGCTGAACATGACAGCCGCATATCACGCCGGACAGGCCGTTGGATATTGTGTCTCGGATCCACAGAGCGGCGATATTGCCCAGATCGCAGTAGCCGAGCCATTCCGCCGTAAAGGTATAGCCACCGGATTGCTTGCCAATGCTGTAAAGCAATTCTCGTCCAAAACCATCAAGATACTCAACGTTGACAGCGACAACAGATCGCTTCCGGCGTTCCTCCATGCCGTCAATATAGCCGACGGCCTTTCGCAATATGCCATGATCAACAAATTATAAAAAAAATGGGGCAAACAATTGAATGTCTGCCCCTACAGAGTTGTAATACCAGTTCGGATCAACGTCCGGTGTGATTGAACTTACTGGATATGATCGGAATGTTTTTCTCGATCTTGATACGGCTGGGTGTGGGATATTCCAGCTCATTCAGCTCAGCGATAGCAAACTTGATATCGGACAGCAGCTGATCGGCCATATCACGGCTGAAACCATGGCGCACCACGATTCGCATCACAACAATTTCCTCAATATCCTTTGGCATAGTGTAGGCCGGAACCATCCATCCTTTCTGGGCAAGCTTGTCCTGAAGGTCGAACAGAGTCCATTTGTAGTCTTTCTGCACCTCAGGCTTTATCAACCATGCGAACAACGGGTTGGGACATTCCTTATCGTAGGGCACAAATGGTTCGATCTTTGCAATCTCATCGTGGAGATACTGAGCAACAGCGAGAGTGTTGAACTGCACTTCCTTATATCCCTGGAATCCGAGACGGATGAACTGATAATACTGGCCGAGGATCTGGGCGGCAGGACGCGAGAAATTAAGTCCGACCTGACGTATCTCAGCGCCGAGATAGTTGACACTGAACGACATCACATCCGGCAAATACTTCTTATCTCTCCATACGACCCATCCGAGTCCCGGATAGACAAGGCCGTATTTATGGCCTGATGTCGAGATCGAAAGCACCCATTTCAAGCGGAAGTCCCACTTCTTTTCCGGGGCGAGGAAAGGCATGATGAAGCCACCGGAAGCAGCATCGATATGTATAGGCACATCGAATCCGGTCTCGGCATTGAACTTGTCGAGAGCAGCATCAAGAGCCTCCACATCATCGTTCAAGCCAGTCCATGTCACACCCATTATAGGCACGACGCAGATAGTGTTTTCATCGCAAAGCTTGATCACGGCTTCGGGATCAAGAGTAGTTTTCTGAAGCGAGATAGGCACGGTGCGCATCTCGATCTGCCACAACTCGGCGAACTTCTGCCAACAGATCTGATAGGCAGTGGAAATCACGAAGTTAGGTTTATCGTAGGGCTTGCCCTGCGCTTTACGTTTCTCACGCCAACGGATCCAAGCTGCTATACCTCCAAGCATACAGGCCTCCGACGAACCGATAGCGAGCGCACCGGTTTTCCATTTACTTTCCTCAGGACTGTTCCAAAGATTGGCAACGATATTGATACACTTGCCATTGATCACGGCCACACGTGGATATTCCGTTTCATCGATATAGTTGATGGCGATAGCCTCGTTCATCAGTTTCGTAGCATAATCGTCCATGTAGGTTGTGACGAAAGTCGCCATATTCAGACGAGGCTGAGTCTGGGCATAGATCTCATCCTTCACCATCTGATAAGCGGTTTCAGGTGTTGTAGGGCCATCAGGGATACGTTCTACAGGCGAGGGCTGCAACATTGCGTTTGAACCAAAAACATCAGTTTTTGCATCGCCGTCGCGAAAATCAGGATCTTTCATAGGATATGTGTTTTTATGTTAGGAATTTGTTTTATAGACAAGTTCAGTATTAAAACATTAGCCATAGTTGAAAGGTTGGGGACATACTATAAAATTTTTTCAGCCGTTATAAAGACAGGCAACCAGAACAAACGAAAACGCATGGAAAGATTTGAAGCATTGAGACAATTATTGAGTGAAGACCGGTCTATACGCCGCTTTGAGCAGAGCCGCCGGATAGGTATGGAAATTCTGACAGAGCTCGTGGATCTTACCCGATTCTGCGCATCGGGACGCAACATGCAGCCGTTGCGCTACCGGATAGTGGATAGCGAGGCGGATTGCGCGATGGTGTATCCACTGCTGGCCTGGGCCGGATATTTCACGGACTGGGACGGTCCGGAAGATGGAGAACGCCCGTCGGCATATCTTGTCCAGTGTCTTGACACGCGATATGGCAGCAACTGCCTGTGTGACGACGGTCTGCAACTTCAGGCTCTCACCCTCGGAGCGAGATCGCTCGGGATAGGAGCATGCATAATCAAGGCATTCAACGCTCCCGAGCTGAAACGGATTCTGAATCTTCCCGATGGCATTGAACCACGGTATGTGCTCGCATTAGGTTATCCGGCGGAAAAACCGATAATAGTGGACACCGATGGCACACCGGATGCCGACATCCGCTACTACCGCACACCGGATGGGGTACACCATGTTCCGAAACGGCCATTATCTGAAATCATACTCTGAGGAAAATGGATATAGAGAAAGTCAGGGATACAACCCTGTCATTGCCGCATGTGACAGAGCGATGCCCGTATGGTCCGGACTATCTTGTGTTCGAGATCGGCGGCAAGCAATTCTGTCTGCTTGACCTGACCGGCAAGTGGGGATTCTACAACCTCAAAATAGATCCGGACTATTCACTTGAATTACAGGATCGATACACCGGTATCCGCCCCGGATTCCACATGAACAAGCGGCATTGGGTTTCGGTGGATTATCATGGCGATCTGCCTGAACAGCTACAAATCTCCCTGATCCGCCATGCCTATATCCAGACGGCAAAAGGCCTGACAATAAAGCTCAGGAAGGAACTCGGGATAGAGATCTGACAACGGTTGACGAGAAAAAGCATATACAAAAGCGCAGAAAAGCAACCATAAGCCGAAATTATGTGTTAATTTTGCGGTACGAAACACCAAATGGATAACGCAAAATCAACATCAAGCCCGATGGATCTCGGCAGCAAATCAATATCCAAGCTGCTGATCCAATACTCCGTGCCGGCGATCATAGCCAGCGTGGCCACCTCGCTCTACAACATCATTGACAGCATTTTCATAGGTCGCGGAGTCGGTGCGATGGCAATTTCCGGACTCGCCATCACCTTTCCGCTGATGAACCTTGTGATTGCATTCTGTACGCTGATCGCAGTAGGTGGCGCCACCATCTCGTCGATATTCCTGGGTCAGAAAAACATTTCGAGAGCAACGGATGTTGTCAACAACGTCATGCTTCTGTGCCTGATCCACTCAGTTGTTTTCGGAGGGCTTACGCTCCTGTTCCTCGACAAGATCCTGCTCTTTTTCGGAGCGACAGCAGAGACTCTGCCCTATGCCAAGGAATTCATGACCGTTATCCTCTACGGCACCCCGATATCATATATCTTCATAGGACTCAACAACATAATGCGAGCCACGGGATATCCTCGCAAGGCGATGATTTCGGCTCTGCTGTCGGTGCTTGTCAACGTGATCCTCGCCCCGATCTTCATTTTCACCCTCGACTGGGGCATCCGCGGCGCAGCGACCGCGACCATCATGGCACAATCGGCCGCCTGCATCTGGGTCATGTGGCATTTCCTGTCGAAAAAATCGTTCGTTCATCTGAATATCCATAACAACTGGTTCAGTGCGGCAATAGCCAAAAGGATCTATTCAATCGGCCTGTCGCCATTTCTGATGAACATCTGTGCATGCATAGTCGTTGTGTTTATCAACAAGGCATTGCTCGATTACGGCGGCGACAACGGCAATCTTGCCGTGGGAGCATACGGAATCCTGAACCGCACGACAATGTTTTTCGTGATGATCGTGTTCGGTGTCACGCAAGGCATGCAACCGATCTTGGGTTTCAACTACGGCGCAGGAGAATGGACACGAGTCAAAAGGACATTACGGATAGGCATCTGGCTTGGTGTAGGAATAACCACCGCCGGCTGGATCGCGACAGAGTTTTTCCCGGGTATCATCAGCTCGATGTTCACCACCGATCATCAGCTGACAGCGATCGCCGACCATGGTTCGCGTATATTCTTCATCTGCTATCCGCTCGTCGGGTGCCAGATCGTGATCCAAAACTTTTTCCAGAGTGTAGGCAAGCCAAAGATCTCCATCTTCCTGTCGCTGACACGCCAGCTGATCTTCCTGATCCCGTTCCTGATCATCCTGCCCCGTCATTTCGGCATAAACGGAGTGTGGGCCAGCATGTCGGCCTCCGACGGCATAGCATTCATCTTCGCCATCGTTACGCTGATCATCATGAACAGACGCATGAATAAACTTTTTCCTCACCAACAAGCAATAACGAAATGAAAAAACATCTGACAATAGCCCTTGTGGCACATGACCAACGCAAAGCCGATATGGTATCCTGGGCTCGTTACAACGCCCCGTTGCTGTCAAAACATCGCATAGTATGCACCGGGACTACCGGAGGATTGATCCGTAAGGCGTTTGATGAAATAGGTATCACCGCCGACATCCAGTGCATGAACTCAGGCCCGATGGGAGGCGATGCCGAGATCGCAGCAATGGTGGTCCGCAACGAAATAGACTTAGCCGTTTTCCTGATCGACGACCTCAATGCGCAACCCCACGAGGCTGACATACAGATGCTTCTGCGTCAATGCCGTCTGCACAACGTACCTATAGCATGCAATCTTGTCAGCGCCGACCTGATGATTTCCAGCGGACTCTGGGACGACGAGAACTATCAACCGTCAGAACAAACCTACGTCAAATTTCAACGATGATCACAGACCTGCAACTCCGGGTGGATCCGGCCACCGCCTATAATCCGCTACGTCTTCAAGCCACAATCAGCACCCAGCTATCGGTCGACGCAAACAGGATCAGCGACGTGGTGATAGCCAAGCGATCCATCGACGCACGTCAACGCCGCGTGATGGTCAATCTGTCGGTAAAGGTATATATCGACGAGAAGGCACCGGAACACCCACTTTTCGTTCCGATAGAGTACCGCGAACTGCCATCCGACGCTCCACAAGCCGTTATCATAGGAGCCGGTCCGGCAGGACTTTTTGCAGCACTCAGACTGATAGAACTCGGTGTCCGTCCCATAGTTCTTGAACAAGGAAAAGATGTTGACTCCCGACGCAAAGACATGGCTCC